>JFJP01040243.1_pt1 | contig 11593 bp, 7 predicted proteins | sample 431651 | NCBI WGS metagenome assembly JFJP01 (sample SAMN02602958, study PRJNA72255) | Microbial mat metagenome, whole genome shotgun sequencing project. | biome: fresh water; feature: sink hole; material: water; isolation source: purple microbial (photo- and chemosynthetic) mats found in... | reverse complement strand
CTCTTGATTAAAACTTCCTCTTATCTTAAATTACAATAGGTTTAACGGTTTAATTAAAACCGTTACTTTAAACAAGGCGCCAAAGTATAGAGGAAACTGTGAAGAGAAATTTTCTTTTGTTGATTGTTGTTTTCATTGGTTATTTACAGGCTCAGCAAAATTCCGGTGAGTTACAGGAAGAGCAGGATTATGCTTTTTCATACGGACTTTTTGATGATAAACTATATCAGTTGTCATTTGAGCAGTTCAAAAAATTTATCGATCAATATCCGAACAGTGTAAAACGTCCGGATGCGATTTTCCTTTCTGCCGAATCACAGTTTCGGCTCAATCAATACCAATCTGCAATTTCTATCTTCAAAAACTTCACTCAAGATTATCCCAAGCATAAACTTCGGTTAGATGCACTCTTTCGTTTGGGCGAAATGAATTATGCTTTGACCATGTATAAAGATGCAATTCCATTTTATCGTGAGGTATACGAAAAATATCCGTTGATCGACCAGGCAGGAGAGGCAGCGTATTGGGTTGGCGAATGTTATCTAAAATTGAACGATGTAACAAATGCCCAAATTTATTTCAAAGTAAGCTACGAACGGTATCCCAAGCATCGATTGGTTGATTATGCATTGTATTCCATTGGATGGACATTTGAACGTAAGAAAGAATATGCGAAAGCAATTGAAGTCTATCAAAAATTGTTGATAGAGAAGAAAGAGAGCGATCTGTTCTCTGCAACTTCAGTACGTATTGGCGAATGCTATTTTCAATCGCGTGATTATAAAAAGTGCATTGAGTATCTCACGCAGACGAAGTCAACACTTTCTGATTCAACAGAAGTACAACGAAGTGAATATCTGATCGGAGAATCGCATTACAGTTTGGCTGACTATCCAAAAGCAAAAATGCAATATGCGGAATTCCTTAAAAAATATCCGAAGAGCATCATTTTCCGCGATGTAAAATATTCCTATGCATGGACATTCTTGAATTTAAAAGAATATGATCAGGCGGCATTATTGTTTGGAGAACTATCTGGCGGTAGTGATGATATTTCACATAAATCAATGTTCCGCAAAGGGCGTTCTTTACAACTGAGCGGAAGAATAGATTCCGCACTTACAGCTTACCTTCAAGTGATAGCAGTCCGTTCGAATGGTGATCTTTCTGACAACGCATATTACGAATCCGGAATGATTTATTTCGAAAAGAAAGAATATGATAAAGCGCTGCAGTCATTTCAAAGTATCACGAAAAGATTCCCTCAAAGTGATGTCATTGCCGATGCTCACCGAATGATTGGTGAAACGTTTTTGGCGCAGAAAAAATTCAATAATGCATTAATAGCATTTCGGTCAGCCGGGAAGATTGAATCAGGAACTTCTACTGTGAAAAATGATGCTCAGTTCCAAGAAGCGTGGGCGCTGTACAAAATGAAAAAATTTTCTGATGCGGCAAATTTATTCCAGCAATATGCACGACGGAATACAAAGCAGCCGCAAAATGCTGAGGCGAACTTCTGGGCGGCAGAGTCATATTTTCAAATTGAAAAATATCTTGAGGCAGAGCGAAATTATGCTCAATCATTGGAATTTCTTTCGGATATAAAAAAGATTGATGCTCAATATGGTTTAGCATGGTCATATCTTAAGCAAGCAAAATATCTGTCGGCGGCAAACGCATTTGAAAAGGTTGTGGAAGGGGATACGGCAAAAAAATTTACGGCTGATGCTCAATTACGAATTGCTGATAGTTACTACTCTGCAAAAATGTATGATAAAGCGAGCGATGCTTATCGTTCATATATCAAGGCAAACCCGACGGCAGCTAATAACGATTACGCGTTATATCAAGTAGCGAATGCTGAGTTTCGGTCGAATGATGATAAGGAAGGGATTGCTCGGTTTGCAGATCTTATTGTAAGATATCCAAAGTCTCAATATGTTGACGATTCGCAATATGGGATAGGACTTATTCATTTCCAAAACAAACGATACCAGCAAGCGATTGCAGAGTTTGAAAAACTGATCAAGAATTTTCCTAAAAGTGAAATGGCTTCGCGTGCTCAATACAGCATTGCTGACGCGTATTATAACCTTGAAAAATATCCTGACGCAATTGCCGCGTACAGCGAAGTTGTAAAAAATTACGAGAATTCTCCATTGGCAAGCGATGCCGTGAATGGAATGCAATACTGCTTTGTTTTATTGGGAAAACCGCTTGATGCAATTTCTGTGATTAATGATTTTGTGAAATCGAATCCAAATGTTCGCCTTGCCGATGAGTTATTTTTTAAGAAGGGTGATTTATTTTACGGACAGAAACAGTATGACAGTGCAATTGTTGCGTATAAAGACTTCATTGACCGTTTCCCTAAAAGTAAATTAATGGGTGATGCTTATTTCTGGCTTGGAAAAGCATATCAGAGTTTGGGAAATGCGATAATTGCCTTAGAGTCTTATAAAACTTCAGCCGAAAATTATCCTTCCAGTCGTGTAGCAAGCGCAGCGCTTTTTGAAATCGGAGGTATTTCCTCACAGCGCGGTAAACCAGATGTCGCATTAAGTGCATATTCAAAAATTGAAGAACAATATCCGTCATCCAATGAAGCTTCTGAAGCTTCATATCAACAGGCACTCGTATTAAAAGGAACGGGGCAATTAATTGCAGCGATAAAGAAATTCGAAGAGACAATTTCAAAATATGGAAAATCAGTCGCTGCAGACAGAAGTAAACTTGCTCTTGGATGGTTGAACGTGGAATCGGAGCAATATATCAAAGCGATAGAATACTTCAAATCTGTTGCTGTTAATCGTACAGATGAAATTGCAGCTGAGTCACAATATGCGGTCGGACTTGTCTATCAAACGCAGAAAAATTATCAGGATGCAATTTTAAATTATTTGCGTGTGCGGTATGTGTTTCCGGCAGCTGCACAATGGATCGGTCGTTCATATTTTAATCTTGGCGAATGTTATGAAAAGACGAATCAAATTCAAAAAGCAAAGGATGCATTTACCTTTGTTGTGAAACAAAATAAAGTTGCGGATCTGGTTCCGGCAGCGGAGAGAAAATTGAAATCATTGGAGCAATTGTGATGAAAATATTGTCTTCGATAGATTTATGGGTAGCTGCAAAAATTAGATTGTTTTCGCCACGAAGGCACAAAGGCACGAAGAAAACAAATAGTATTACGAAGCATTCTTCGGATAAGGTATCTTTAAAGTTATACTTTTCAATGTTGTATGATAGCTATCGTAATATAGTTTTGTTATTACTGTTTGTGTCTGTTTCAATTTCTTTATCCCAAGAAACGGATAAAAAAGAAGCAGCGAAAAAAGATGTCGATCTTCAAAATGTACAAGCACCCAAAACCGAAGCAGTGCTTCCAAAAATTGACCTGCCTGAATTTGTCATCACTGGAAGTGAAAAGATCGATCTTCAGATCGATTCGAAAACTGAAGATGATGAGGATCGAATATTCTCCCCTGCAAAACCGACTCCCGGTGAGCGCCCAATGAATGTTGGTGAGGCACTTTCACCAAAACAGATCAAGTCATTTTCAAAAACACCAGGTGCACTTAACGGAAAAATATTTGCCGGATTTGGATTTTATCAAACCCCTCAATTTGATGGCTGGTTCGGACAATATGACCCTACAAGTTCATTTGTCCTGAACGGATATTATTCTGAAAGTCAAGGACATGTTAGTAATGCAGGATTTTGGCGAGGAGGATTTGGCGGACGCGGAACATATACCCTACCTGAATCCTCGGCATTGATTCCATATGCACAATTAACCGCCGAGACAAAATATGGAAGAGAGTCATATCGAAGCTTTGTATCGCGTTCACCGTATCGGGTGAGAGATCTTAGCGGGATAGAAATCAATGGCGGAATTGGATCACGATACTCTCTTCCATACAAAGCCCTTTCCGGATTTGATTATAGTGGAAAATTTGGATGGAGTTATTTTTCTGCAAAAGATTCAGTTAGCTCAAGGGAAGCGGAATTCTATCTTAGCGGAAGTGCTACTACACGATTTTTGACAATGTCACTTCGTGGGCAAACGGAATACCGGGCAATTAGTTACTCAATGAACCTTCCCGGTGTGCAAACAGGACACTGGTTTGTACTTCGGGCAGATGGCAATCAATTGCTCATTCCGGCGCTCCAACTTTCTTTCGCGTTGCATCAATTCATCTATCGTGGAAATGTGGGTCGTGCCGCCGGACGGCTCTATCCCCAGGTTGAATTGAAATATTCATTTACTGAAAATGCTTTAATGTATTATGGCTATGCGCCGTCAGTTGATCGTAATACGCTTTCATCAATAATCAAGCAGAATAAATATGTTAATTTTAATGCACAAATAGTCCCCACCGATACTCGTCTTAATCTGTATGCAGGGATGGAATATTCTCCGGTTGAGTATATCACTACAACCGTAAAGCTTTCCTATAAACATATCAATAATTATCCCACTTTCTATGACAAGGATAGTGCAAAAGTGTGGGAAGTTCTTTATCTTTCAGGAGTTCGTTCAACGAAATTCGATGTTTCAACTCTTTTTCGTTTGAATCAAAAACAAAATATTTCTGCATATTTTTCGTTGCAGACTGTGAAGCAAAAGGATTTGTCCGGCGTGTTGCCGTACATTCCTAAGTACACTATCGGAATTGTGTACCATCACTCCTTTGATTTTGGACTACACACGGAAGCATTTGTAGAATATAATTCATCACGATTCATAAATATTGAAAACTCATATTCAACGGCGGGTTATCTCTTCACGGGGGTGAAAGCAGATCTTGAATTATTTGATCAATTCAGAGGATTTGTCGAATTGAACAATCCAATTAATCAACATTATTATGTGTGGAATGGGTATCAGGAGAGAACAATTTTTTTAATACTTGGCGTGAGCTATAACTGGTAACATAATTTTCTATTTATATAAATAAAGGATACTAACAATGCCTAACTTAAATGTAAAAGGTGAATCGCCGAAAACAACTGTAGGCGCAGACGGATCTTCAACAGGGGGTGGAGTTTCAAAAGTAATTATCATCGTTGTCGTTGCTGTTATTGCTCTCGGTGCTGCTGCATTTATCCTTAACACAATGGGAGTTGTAAAATTATGGGGAAAGAAAAAAGCAACACCACAAGTTGTTGCTCTTCCTCCGGATAATTTTTCACCGGTAACAACTCCGGAAGCTGCACCGCCTGTTGAACAACAAGCAGTGGAAATTCCTCCGACAGTTCAAAATACTACGAAAGTTGAAGCCACTCCGCTTCCTTCACCTGCAAAGAAAAATATTGTTAGCGGCACAGGAATGTATACTGTTCAAATATCCTCGTGGCCGGTTGAAGCAAAAGCAAGTATTCAAGCTCAAGTCTTTTCTGACGCGGGATTTGAAGCATTTGTTGAACCCCTCGGCTCTTATTTTCGTGTTTGTGTAGGCCGATTCGAAACCAAAGCCGATGCAAAAGCTCAAATGAAAAAAATGGAGCCAATGTTGGAATCCAGACCAGTTGTTGCTAAAATTAGGAATTGAATTATTGGGTCCGCAGAGAATGGTAATAATTTCTCTTATTGAATTTGCGGCTGTTTTAAGAAGTTTCACACTCTCGTAAAGGATTGAAGGATGAATCTGTTAGAACTTTTTTTGAAAGGCGGATTGGTGATGTGGCCGATCCTTCTATGTTCTCTGATCACGGTTGCTGTGATTATTGAAAAATATATAATGCTTTCAAAATCGAACATCGATCCGAAACAACTCATGATTAAGATACGGAGTTCGCTTTCACGAAATGATATTGCCGCCGCGGTGGAGGCATGTACAAAAATAAAAGCACCAGTTGCAAATATTCTTAAACATGGTGTTATCAATTACAAATATGGACAACAAGCGGTTAAAGATGCGATTGAACTTGCCGGTAAAGAGGAAATATTCCACCTCGAGAAACGATTATCCGTTCTTGCAAATATGGCCGGAACCGCGCCAATGCTAGGATTCCTTGGAACCGTGACCGGTATGATTGCTGTATTTCATACTATTGAACAGCTCAGCGGAAATGTTAATCCGAGTATTTTAGCGGCAGGAATCTGGGAAGCGATGTTGACCACTGCTTTTGGGTTAATTGTTGGAATTCCTGCACTCTATTTCTATAATTATTTTGTTGCAAAAGTTAATCGTTTTGTCTTTGAAATTGAAAACAGTGCTGAAGAATTCATGGGTTTAATGAAGACCGGACAATTTGATGATGATGGTTCCGCTGAACGAAAAAAAACCGAACGGAAATCTTCACCAACAAAAACCGTATTTGCTGATGATGATTATTTTGAGCCGAAAGATGAATAACATATACCGATCTCATTTCGCAAACACGTCCATTAAAAGTCACGATGAAATTTGAACGTAAACATAAAATAGAGCCGAATTTTAATTATGCATCGCTGACTGATATTGTGCTGCAGTTATTAATTTTCTTCCTTATTACATCGTCATTCGTTTCTTCACCGGGGATACAGGTACAATTGCCCAAAGCTCAAACAAGTGAGACTCAAACAGACCGCCAAACTGTTCTCACTATTACTACATCCGGAAAGATCTACATTAACTCGGAAGAAGTTACGACCGAAACATTAGGTCAAAAACTTATCCCCATTCTTGACCAAAATCGGACTCAAGTATTGATTATTCGTGCCGATAAAGACGTTAGCCTCCAAAAAGCGGTTGAAGTGATCGACCTTGCAAAAGGTGTTGGTGCCCAGCGGTTTTTGATAGCAACGGAACCTGTTGAAGGAAATTAACGATGGTCCGTAGTCGCAGAGAATTGCAAATAGGGTGGATCCTTTCGGTCTGTATTCATAGTGCTATTGCAATCCTACTCTTTTTCTCTACATTTCGCCAATATATTCCTGAACCGCAATTTGTGGAGATGACCTGGGGTGAAATCTCATCACTTCAATCTCCAATTCCAAATTTACCATCAGAAAGAACCGCGGCGAAAGAAGAGGTTCAACAATCAGATCAAACAGACAATTCTGTTGCGCTCCCTTCAAGAAAATATTTGGATCTTCCGGACGAAGTAATTTCGGTAAAGCAAAATAAAAAAAATATCAGCGCAGATATTCCATCAAATGCAGAACGCAGTGGAAAAATATCTACTGAAGAGAAACGGTCAAACGTTGTTTCAAGCGGACTTGGTACCCGTGAAAACATCGCCGGTAAATCTTCAAGTTCTTCGAATATGCAAGTTGCAACTCCGTATGGTGCCGGTAGTGAAGCAGGTGGCATGGGAAATGCACCTGCATATTCAGTTCAATGGGCAGGGGGCGGGGATAGAAAATTATTGACTGGTGATATGCCATCGTATCCTTCTGGTGTCAACGTTTCAGCCCAAATTAAATTGAAAGTTGCTGTGCAACCGGATGGTTCTGTCCGTTCTGCTACTCCTGCACAAAAAGGGGATACTCGTTTAGAAAATGCCGCTATCAATAAAGTAAAATTCTGGAAATTCGAGCCACTGTTGAACGCCCAACCTCAAATAGAACAACTCTGCACGATCACATTTAATTTTACCCTTAAATGATTGTCCATCATTAGCGTATCTCTAATTTGAAAAACTGCTTCGTTTACGAATTTTCTTATCTCTGTTCCTGTTTATACTATTCTAAAATCGTATTCCTTTTTGTCGATAAGGTATTTAAATAAAAAAAGGTGCACAATTCATTTAGAATTGCGCACCTTAATAGATCCTGATTTATGATTTATTATTTCATCAGCATCAATTTTTTAACAGATCTGAATTTATTTCCTTCAGGTGAAGATGCATTCATCACATAGAAGTAAACTCCGGAACCAAAGTTTGATGCATTCCATTCTACTTGATGATACCCTGATGTTTGATCACCGTTAAATAGTGTTGTCACTTTTTGACCGAGAATATTAAATATTTCAATATTCACTCTGCTATCTTTTGGCAATGCAAATTCAACTGTTGTTGTTGGATTAAATGGATTCGGATAATTCTGTGCAAGAGCATATTCTGTAACAACTGCCGATCCCATTCTTGTAATTTCAACTTTTCCACCACTTACCGAGCTTGATATTTTCTGCATTTTGTTATCTGCAATAGTTTGCGTCTTAATATCAATAAGGCTTGTGCTTCCAAGTTTTGCATTTTTATTTACGAAATACTTAAACAAAAGTGCTGCACCATCTTGTGTAATTGGTGTGACTTGGAGAGAAAAATCAACAGCTGCTACTCTTAATGTTCCCTTGGAATCGCTCTTTGCAGTGATGTACCAGTTTTTATCTTGCGGCACGGATTGCCCTGTTTTGAATTCCCCGGAATATGTTAAAACAGAAGGATCAATATTCATACTAGCATTAAAGCCTGCAACCGAATTATCATTTGGATAAATATTTAACGGAATCCAAACTTCATCTCCCGGACGTACATTAAAATTAGCATCGGTATTGAATAATACAGGATTTGCATTGGATTTTTTCATTGTTGAAACTGCTGCCGTTGCGTAATCAAAGTCAACATCTCCTCGTAACACCCCAAAGAAGTTTTGATTTGTTCGTTGAGCAACAAGTTTGTAAGACAATGAATGTTGGTGTTTTGTATACCAGCCAGTTAAAGAATCAGCTGCAGATTCAAATCCAGCCAGAGATGTGGAGTCAATAAAGATCCAATTTGTTAAACCAATTCCGGTAAGATATGTTGTATCAACTGAAATTTCCATAATTGCCATTGCATCAGTCGTATTGACAATACTATCCTCATTCACATCTGCCGCAATTAATGCTCGAGTGCTAAGCGTGTCATGCCAAGACTTGAACGCCAAAGTAGCATCAATGACACTGATTTTTGCAGAAATGTCACCCATATATTTGCTTGCCGAAGGATAGAAATTGATTGTATCATTAGGTTCTCTGCTTGTTAAATTAAAGGATCCATTAGTAACAGCCCACCACGAATTATTTGCAGTGTTTGAGCTATCATAATAAACGATTAAACTATCGCCGGATATTGGATAACTAGCGGAGCCATCCCACTTTTCATGGAAGTAATGAATGTTACCGGTGATACTCGAATAGATCTTTAATAACCCATTACTTGAACCGGAAACATCTAATGTAGCAGCATTATTACCGGCAGCAGAAAGAACGGAATTCACTATTGTTAATGGTGTTGACAATCCAATGTTATCCTGTTTGTTTTTAACCGAGAAATTAAGTCTCATCAATTCGGAATTCTTAACGCCAACACCTGTTGAATTTTTAAATGCCGAAATCCGTACAAAATTTGAAGTCGTGGCTAAGGTATTGCTTGAATCCATAATTTTTACCCAATTGTTCAAGCTTGCATTATACGTTACGCCAGTAAAGCTAATATAGGTTGAGTCGAATGACATTTTAATATCAAACCCCTTTACTGAATCACCCGCTATATAATTTGCGACACTAATCGGAACGGAAAGTGTTCCAGCCGGATCACCAAATACCGTTGGGATTGAAAATGCTGCAGTACCTTTTGCTAAAGAGAAAATAACCGATTTTCCTGTATCAGAGGTGGTATAAACTATTACTTCGCAGTATGTCGTTGCATTTTTTCCACCTTGAAAATTATACAAAACACTATCTTTTACACTGCTTGAATTGACAGTCACCGGAGCAGAATACGTTTTTCCTGAGTCCAACGACAATTTAACCGTGGTAACAGCTGCACCAGTATTATTAGTCCACACAACGTAACTCGGACCTGTCGATGTAGTACCTGCTGCGGGTTGAGTAACTGCAACAACACGGTATTCGATTGGAAAATACTCTGATGTTATTGTGTCATTGGCACCGAAAACTTTTAAAATATGGTTTGGATATGAACTATATCCGCCAGGGAAATTGTATTGTATACTATCGGTAACAAGTGATGATGCAGTGAACGATATTTCTCCAGACCACGTTGCTCCTGAGTCTGTAGAAATAGCTATTTTGTTAAAACTTCCACCAGTATTGTTTGTCCAGCAAACATAATGATTGCCAATTGTTAGACTATCGCTGACTGTTGGAAAAGTAATTGATGAGGCTAATCCATTAATTGTGAACACACCTGATGTTACTTTCACTTCGGGACTGCCATATCCTAATTGAAGTTTAGCACCAGTACGTGTTAATCCAGCAGGCAGCGTAACCGTCGTAGGTGAAGTAGTAGCTGGGACTCCTGCATCATATGTGGTACCATTTTCAGAAAGGTACACTTTCGTAGCCGTCTGACCAAATGAGTTCCACGCTACTGAAAGAGGACCAGCATTCTGTGCTGTTGAAGGTGCTGTGATAGTTGGAGTTCCTGTTGTAAAATTAAATGCAGCACTCCAACCACCCCACGTTGTGCCGGTTTTCTGTCGCACTTTCCAATAATATTTAGTGGTAGCCGATAAAATTACAGAATTCGCTACATTCAAATTATGCGTATAACTGTTATTTGTGTAGACTCCTGAATACCCAACAAATCCTTTGGTAGCGGTTGCACTGCCAAATGCGATGGCAGCAGGATCTGCCTGTAATGTTGGCAAATCAGCCAAGTTTGATGAATAGACAATGTGAAAACCAGTAGGAGTAGAACCAACAACTTTGTTCCATCCGAATATGACCTTTGCCGATGAACCCGTTGCATCTGTTGCTGGGCTCGTCAGTGTTTGTCCGTACGAAAATGCTGCAATGGCGAGTAAAAAAAAACTAACAAGAATTCTACGCATAACTACCTCCATATAGTTTATAAAAAAACGAATTGGGCAATCCTTGCCCGTATGCGAAGCGAATTAAGGCTTCTCTACAATAGTTATCGGCAGCTATTGTAATAACTTCAATGATTTTTAAATTATATTTTTGATTTATTTTATGTTCAAACAAATATATTATTTGTAAAAGGTAAAAAAGCCAATATAAATCACGAAAAGTATGTTTTTTGATTATTTAAGTAATATTCTTACGAGAAACATAAGTAATAAAAATAATCTTCTATCAAATATTTTATAACTGAAGTTACATAAAAAAATATATCTAGCCTGATTATGCATTGATGTGACACAGAAACAATGGTCATGCATTGTCTCTGTTTGTGTACCATGCATTCAGGAAAACAATATTGTTATCTGTTGATGGTAATGGATAAAGGGTCGTTTCCCAACGTAAGTCAACTCCTTCATTTTTCCAATTTGTAGTTTTGTAAAAACCTATCTCATAAAATCTTCAAAAATTCGCAAAAACAGCGTGTTTTCGGTGGCATATCATTTGTAGATAATCTCTTCAAATAGGGGAGGTACATATGGCTACCGTTCAAGAAATTACCGTCAACGATCAATTTATACGCCGTGCTAATTCTGTAGAATTGGAACACCAAGTTACCGTAATTGCACAGAATAAGCAGATCGAAATTTTTGGAAGGGCAATTCCGGATTATCTGATAATAACTAATGCCCAATGGCAGATTGTTTTTGCCAATGAAAGCCTCGTTAAATATCTTGCGGTTCCATCACTTGATGATCTTTTTGGAATGCGTATCGGTGAAATTCTTT
>JFJP01011423.1_pt1 | contig 11593 bp, 8 predicted proteins | sample 431651 | NCBI WGS metagenome assembly JFJP01 (sample SAMN02602958, study PRJNA72255) | Microbial mat metagenome, whole genome shotgun sequencing project. | biome: fresh water; feature: sink hole; material: water; isolation source: purple microbial (photo- and chemosynthetic) mats found in... | reverse complement strand
AATTTTAGTAACTTACCTAGCCTAACTACCCTTAATCTTTCTTTTGGTTATTTGAGTGGAAACATTCCTAATTTTAGTAACTTGCCTAACTTAATAGAGATTGACCTTGCCTACAATAACTTTACAAGTGGGACAATCCCCAACTTTAGCAACCTACCAAATTTGAGATACCTTGTTCTTAATAATAACCAACTGAATGGGACAATCCCCAACTTTAGCAACCTACCAAATTTGAGAGAATTTTCCCTTTCCAATAACCAACTGAATGGGACTATTCCGAATTTCAGCAACCTCCCCAATTTAATAGGGCTTCACCTTGGGGGTAACCAATTGAGTGGAACGATTCCTAATTTTACCAACTTGCCCAATCTCCAATCCCTTCGGCTTGATTATAACCAACTCACGGGAACAATCCCCAATTTTTCCAACTTACCTAATTTGCAGGATCTTTACATACATAGCAATCAACTGAGTGGGACGATTCCCACTTTGAATTGGTCTAGCTTTAGTGGTCTTTTACTCAATAACAATTGTGGCTTAGTTGCCTTTGATAGCGCACAAACAACAGTGTTGAATGGTAAAGACGGCATTTGGCAAGTACGTAACTCTATTTGTGCTATGCAAGTTAACCCTACAAGTTTAGCTTTTAATGGGGTAGTGGGAGGGGCTAATCCTGTTGCTCAAGCGATTGTTGTTACTGATGGGGGGGTTAATAATCTTGCCTGGTCAGCTAGTGAGTCGATTCCTTGGTTAAGCCTGAATAGCAGTTCAGCCACTGCGCCGAGTACGGTGAATGCCAGTGTGAATGTCGCGGGGCTAACAGCAGGGAGTTATAACGGCTATCTGTTTTTCACGGGTGATGGTATCACCAATAGCCCGTTTACCATGACGGTTACGTTGAACATGGATAACCCAACTCCCACGCCGACTAATACGCCCACAAATACCCCTACTTTCACGCCGAGTCCTAGCCCAACTATTACCTCAACGGCTACGGCAACATTAACCGCTACAAATACCCCAACATTAACCCCAACGCCAACAGCGACCATGACTCCTACCGCAACGGCAACGCTGACACCTACCAATACCCCAACTTTGACTCCGACAGCTACGGCAACCATGACTCCGACAGCTACGGCAACCTTTACGCCGTCACCGACGGATAATCCAACGGCTACGCCATCAGCCACACCCACCGTCACCCCTTCGCCGACCTTCACGCCGTCACCGACCAATAGCCCCACGCCGACTCCAACGGTTAAAGCGGAAACAGGTTTGATAGATTTAACTATTTCCCTTTATAAATCCGCCCCCACAGCCAATGACCAGGCTCCGTATGAACGTGTTTTAGAACAATTTGCTGATGGCATTTATGAAATGAGCAATGGGGCGCACAAAATACGGAATATCACGATTTATCCAAATGGACAAAACCCCAATGCCCATATTATCTGGAGTGCGAGTGACTGGCCGCGCGCGAATGTTTCAGGCTACGGCAGAGTTGGCCTAAATGTAAAAATGGGGGACGTGTTTCCTTTCAAATCGCCCTACAATGCCTTAAGTAATAGTAATTGGCAAGGTTCAGGCTATACCTTAGCCCATGAATGGGGTCATTATTATTACGGGGTTTATGATGAATATAAAGGCAGCAATGTTGAAGATGACGCGATTTTATTTGCCCCGCATACCGACGACCTGGCCCCTAAAAATTCAGTCATGAATTCCCAATGGAATGCCGTGACTGGCTATGGTGGTGACTTAAACTGGCTAAACTTTTCCATTGCTAAGAACCAAACGTTTAAAAATGCTCAATATCGTTTTTTTGGAGCGAGTGCCTGGGAAACCATCGCCAGACCGACCACCGAAGACCCGCGTGATGGCGACCGTCGTTTTTATTGGGAACGTCTGCCTTATCCTGAATTAGCCACAGTTGCCCCTACAGCAGGCCAAAATTCCTCTATCCAATTGCCCGCAGGTCAAGCACAGGCTCGTAGTCAACTCAAAATAACCTGGGTTACTGGTAGTCCACGCCAAGCCATGCCCACTTATCAAGCCAACGTTTCCTCTCTTTCAGGCCAAGAAATCGCCTATCCTGAACCTGTCATGTTAGTGGCCTCTGTCACCAAAGACAATCCTATTGCCAAAGCCTATCTGCAAGCCACCGCTAAATCTCCCGATGGTTCAGACCTTCTGCTAACCTTGAAAGATGACGGCATTGCGCCTGATGTAACGCCAAATGACGGTTTTTATTCAGGCTACATGCACTATACTCAGAATGGCAGTTATACCATTACCGTTATGTTTGATAACTCAACTCAGCAAGCTGAGGAGACTCAAAGTGGTTATCATCATACCCCTGGCCCCAATGGGGAGGCTTATGTTGAACTACCACAGCCCATCACCGAATCCTTCAGCGCGTCGGCCTCAATGAATGTTGTCGTGAGTGGCGTAAAAGCAGACGACTACGGCGATACCACTGCCAATGCCACCGCCTTGCCGCTAGATAACACGAACTTAGCGGGGCAAATTGACCACGCGGGCGATGTGGACATGTTCCAAGTTATGCCGAGTTTAACGGGTCAACTGGCCTTACGGGTCAGTGAGTTTGCCTTCGGCATGAATCCGCAAATGCGCGTTTTCAAGGCAGATGGGGCTACCGTGTTAGTGGACGCAAACTTAATTACCCACGCCCATGCCAATGGTTACTTATTCTTAACGCTGCCCATGCAAGCCAATCAACGGTTATATATCGCTGTCTCCCATGCCGACGCGCAAGCCACGCAAGGGTTATATAACATCAGTGCAGGCGAGTTCTTGGTGAATGAGCAAACGGTGAAATCAAACACCTACCTTCCCCTCATCATTAAGTAACCATTAAGGTTTTACCCCATGCCCTGACAACTCCCATGATTTGTCAGGGCATTTTTGTTTTACCCCATGCCCTGACAACTCCCATGATTTGTCAGGGCATTTTTGCTAGTCAAATTCATTCTATCTCTAAATCAAACGGGCAGTTGACGTACACGTATTACTTGTTCATTCACACTAACCAACGCGCCTATTTTTAGCTCTTGGGCAAATTGGGTCAATAGTTCGGTCAAATAATGATTGACCTGTGAAGGCTGCATATCATCAAGGCGAAAGGTAATAACCGTGGGGTATTGTTGGTGACTCAAGGCCACAATACGCCCAAAATCCAAATCATGGGTTAGGACAATCCGATTTTCTTGTAAAGCCTTGGCTATGATTTGCTTATCTTCTAATCGTTGTAAACCCTCTTCACGTAAGTGAATGGCATCGTATCCTCGTCCTCGTAGAAATATCGCGGTGCTATTGGCTAATCCCATATCAAGTAAAAATTTCATGCGGCCATTACCCGTACTTCAGGAATATAGAAAATATCATCAGTAGTCAAAGCCGCATAACGTAATGCTTGATAAATATCTTCTATTTCTAAATCAGGATACTCGTTAATAATTTCGTGAAAAGTCATTCCGTTTGCGACTAAATTGATGACTAATGACACCGAAATCCGCATACCACGAATAGATGGTTTCCCCCCCAATACATTAGGGTTAAAGGTGATACGGTCAAAACGACGGTTTGATGATAACAGGTCTGTTTTCATAGTGATCCTCCATAGGCTTAATTATGCCTTATTTCGAGGTGATAGACAATATGGCTGTCATTAGATTGAGGTTAAAGCTACTCCCTCACCATTAAGATTTTACCCCATGCCCTGACCACTCCCATGATTTGTCAGGACATTTTTATTTCATATAATGCAGAGGAAGGAGTCCAAAGCCGTAGGCTTTGACCGACTGCCCCAAAGCGTACCGCTTTGGACTCCTTAATCAGGATAGACTTATGAAAGCTATTTTACAACGAGTGCGCGCGGGACGCGTGACGGTCAATAACGAAATTGTGGGGCAAATTGGCATGGGTTATGTCATTTTGTTGGGGGTGACGCATGGTGACGGGCAGGCGGAGTTAAAAAAGTTGGCAGAGAAAACGGTACATTTGCGGGTGTTTGAGGATGACGCGGGCAAGATGAATCTTTCGGCGTTGGAGGTGGGCGCGGCGATGTTGGTGGTGTCGCAATTTACGCTCTATGCGGACAGCCGCAAAGGACGGCGGCCAAGTTTTACGAACGCGGCCATGCCTGAGACGGCTGAACCGTTGGTGCGGGAGTTTATCAATTATTTGCAAACGTTGGGGGTGAAAAAGGTGGCGAGTGGGGTTTTTGGGGCAAACATGTTGGTGGAGATTGAAAATGACGGCCCTGTGACCATTATTTTAGATACGGCGGAGTTATGAAATTTATCCTAAGCCTTTATAAGATTTGAAACCTTATAAAGGCTGACCTTACAAAGTGTCTAGTTTCTGGAGTCATAAACTAAAACCCTGCCCATAATGGGGGCAACTCCAATATAAAGCCTGGTAACACAGATTCACCTGACACGGTGGTGGGATTATCCAAGCAAATCACCTCACGATTAGGGCGATAAATGAAAACTTGACGCTTTTGGGGATTAATGAGCCAGCCTAACTCCACGCCATTCGCCATGTATTCTTCCATCTTACGTTTGAGCGTAACTAAACTATCGGTGGGTGAACGTAATTCAATGACAAAATCGGGGCTAAGGGGGATATATTTTTGCTTTTGCGCGGCGGTAATGGTGGCGAGTTTGGTTTTTGTCACCCAACTGGCATCAGGGGCTAGGGTCGCCCCGTTAGGCAATTTGAACCCACCTGAAGAATCAAAGACAATGCCTCGACCGTCTCGTCTAGCCCAATTACCCAAACTAATAATTACTTCTGAATTGCGCCAACTACTTTCGCCTCCTGCGGGGGCCATAATAATTAATTCTCCTTTAGCGGTTTGCTCAATTTGTAAATCACGATTAAGTAGACAAAATTGATACAAATCGTCATCTGTCCATGTTAAAGTGGGGGGTAGAGTTAAAATCAGCCGCATGCCCTCACAAATTTGTTGCATGATATTTCTCCACAATTAAAAAACCTCACAGGTTTTCAAAACCTGTGAGGTTTTTAGCTTATAACTTAACCCATACTCGGTACATATAGCTGGGTGGTGTAATCTTTCACCATGCGATAGGTGCTAAATTCAGGGGCGCAGGTGCGGATGGATTCGCGGACTAAAGTGAGCCATTTGGGGGGAATGCCGCGACTATCACGGTCGTAAAAGGCGGGAATAACTTCCCGTTCTAACAATTCATATAAGGAAATGGCATCGGCATGATTTTGGGCATATTCGTTGTCATATTCCGCATTGGGGTCGCCAATCACCCAACCATTTTTGCCATTGTAGCCCTCAACCCACCAACCATCTAAAATGGATAAATTGGGTTTGCCATTCAAGGAGGCTTTTTGGCCGCTAGTGCCGCTGGCTTCCATGGGGCGGCGGGGGGTGTTTTGCCACACGTCCACACCTGCCACAATGTAACGAGCAACGTTCATGTCGTAATCTTCTAAGAAGATGAGCCGACCCGCTAAACCTGCTTCATGGGAGCGTTGATAAACTTCACGAATGAAATTTTTGCCTGGCTCATCACGGGGGTGGGCTTTACCTGCAAACACAAATTGTAAGGGGCGTTTGCCGTCACCATACATCATCCGTTTGAGACGCTCGGTATCATGGAAGAGGAGGGTGGCGCGTTTATAGGTGGCAAAACGGCGGGCAAAGCCAATGGTTAAGGCATTGGGGTCTAGCAAATTGGCGGTGGCTTGGAGTTGGTCTTGACCTAAGCCGACGCGAGTGAGGCGTTGTTGGGTGCGGGCGCGGACAAAATTGACCATGGCGGCGCGGCTTTGGCTGACCACATCCCAAAGTTCAACATCAGGAATTTCATAAACCTTATTCCACATGTCATTGTTATCAATATCACGCGTCCAATTTTTACCTAAATATTTATCAAACAGTTGTTTTAAGGGTGGGAAAAGCCAGGTCTCGCTATGAATCCCATTGGTCACATGACCAATCGGGACATCAGCCACACTTTTATCAGGCCAAAGCCATTGCCACATTTGGCGCGAAACTTCGCCATGCAGCTTGCTTACGCCATTATGACGGCTAGATAAGCGTAGGGCGAGAACGGTCATGCTAAAGGTTGGCCCCCAATGTTGGTCTTGGCGGGCGAGATTGAGAAATTCGTCACGGCTAATTTTGAGGTCTTCATGCCATTTAGGAAAATAACGGTCCATCATGGGGAAGGGGAAGGCATCATGACCCGCAGGTACGGGGGTGTGAGTCGTGAAGATACTGGTTTGGCGAATTTTTTCTTTCGCTTCATGAAAGGGGATACCTTGCAAAACAAATTCGCGCAATCTTTCTAAGACTAAGAATGCGGCATGGCCTTCATTCATGTGGAAAACGGCGGGGTGAATACCGAGGGCGCGCAGGGCGCGTACTCCGCCAATGCCTAAAACCATTTCTTGGGCGAGGCGCATTTCTTGGTCGCCGCCGTAAAGACGGGCGGATAGTTCGCGGTCTTCATGGGCGTTGGGGTGGATGTCCGTATCCATGAGATAGAGGGGGACGGTGCCAACTTGAATATGATATAATTTGGCATAAACTAACCGTTCGGGCAGATTGCCGCGCGGGGGGAGTTGAATGGAAACCACCACTTCTTTACCCTCGCTGTTAAAAGCAGGTTGGGCTGGCACTTCGGAGAAGTTCACTTTTTGATAAATCGCGGCTTGGTCGCCATCAGGGGTAATTTCTTGTTTGAAATATCCTTGCGGGTATAAAAAGCCAACTCCAATGAACGGTAAACCTAAATCACTGGCCGCTTTGGTGTGGTCGCCAGAGAGAATCCCTAGACCGCCAGAGTAAATGGGCAAACATTCATGGAGGCCAAACTCGGCGGAGAAATAAGCAATGGGTTTATTTACTTTGTCGGGATAGGTTTGAGAGAACCAACTTTTATCATAAATTTGGTATTCATCAAAACTAATTAATACTTCGTGATAGTCACGAATAAATTCGGGTGAACTCGCGGCAGCGTCGAGCGAGGATTGCCGAACTTTTTGTAAGAAGAGAACGGGGTTGTGATATACGTCCTCCCATAAACGGGCATCAATGGCTCGAAATAAATCTTGGGCTTCGGGATGCCAACTCCACCATAAATTGTAAGCTACTTCTACTAAACGGGAAATACGGTTTGGAATAGGGGTAAAACCAACGGGCTGCATAAGAAAACTCCTTTGACAAAATTATAAATGGGTTATGAGCAAGTGGCTCATGGTTAAAAATGTGGTTGAAAACCCACTGCAAAAAGGAGTGCAACGCTTTAGCTTTGCTCGTTTTTGGTAGCGCAAAGCTAAAGCGTTGCACTCCAAAATACCCTTTTTACAGTAGAGTCATTGAAAACCCCCAGAGTTTATAAAAACTATGGGGGTTGGGTCTGCTGCTTATTATACAGTTACTTTCATTTGACGGCGAGTCCACCAGAAGCCAAAGAGAAAGATGAACATGGTCACTAAAACGGCCATGAGTATGGGTAATATAATGGAGACAATGACCCCAATCACGACCAAAACATCTTCCAATAGGCTGACGACCCAATTACCTGCGCCACCCGTAGCGGCGGTGATGGCGGGGCGGGAAACCGTTTTGGCGGTATGTACCGTGCCAGCAACTAATAAACCAGCAATACAGGCCACCACAGGACTGACTTCGCCGACTACGCCTGATTGCGAGGCAAAAAGAATTGCCCCTGCGGTAGGTCGCCCGACAGTTTGAACAATATTGTTAAGGGTGTCTACGGCAGGGATTTTATCTATAAAAGTTTCAATGATGAGTAATACGGTTAATGCACCAATAACCCACCAACTGGTTAAAACATCCCAGGGTTGATGTAAGGTCACAAGGTTACTAAATCTAGCGACTAAGGCCACGATTAAAAGGGGCAGGTAAGCATTTAACCCTGCTGAGGCGGATAAACCAAACGCTGAAAATACATTGAATAACGCATCCATGAGCTTTCCTCCATTTTGTCTTTAGACCTGCAAGGTTTTCAAAACCTGGTAGGTCTATAAAGTAACGGTCAATGATTGATTTCTTAATCTTACAGTAGACCACAAAGGTATGGCTAATTGCAAAGTTAGTTGCAGCGGAAGGCAAAAACAAACGGCAGCAGGGCGGGGGAGGAGGCTGATAATGGTATAAGCCGCGATAAGCCAAACAGCCCAACCGACCAAATAGGTGAGGCGGGGCTGGCTTGGGTTAAGATATATTTGGCCTAATCCTAATAGGCCAAATATACCGCCGATAAACTCAAGCCAAAAAGCAGTGTTAGGGCTTTTAGGTGTGTCTATGGTGGTTACTCCAACTAATATTGGGGTTGCATCTCAGCGTTACCGCCACGAGCCAATTGCCCCATTAAATGAGCAATGAAAAGCATGGCCCAAAAAGTTGTGAAGAAAACCCCAACGAAACAGGCAATTGCTCCAAATGAGGCCACAAAATTGGCCGCCCAAGATAACAGAATCAGGATTACATAATTTCCAATATTGCTGCTAATAAAGCTAAAAATTGCGCCAAATTCAAACGCTGAACCTAACGTCCCTCGTTGAGCATAACGAATGATGGCGGCAGGTAACATGATGCCTGTAATTAATGAAACTATGGTCATCAAACAGGCAAGACAAACAAACGCAATTAAGATGGGCCCTGCAAAATCATTAGCAGACTCTGGGCTAATCATCATGGGAATATAGATAGCAGTCATACAACAGAATAGAAGGAACATAGGTATTTGGTAAATAATGCCAATCGCAAATACTGTACCTCCGCTAGAGAACATCTCGCCAAAATTCCATTCGGGTAAGGGGCGTTGCTTGCCCTCCATGACATTTTTAATGGTTTGAATGAAATAGCCAACGACAGGAATAAATAAAACAAGACCAAAGATGAAGAAAGAGGTTATATAGGCAATAAAAATTAACCCCCCGCCAATGGCTAGTTTCTTAACCCAATCCTCATCTTCCATGATATAGTTAAACGCGGCAGCAATGTCCATAAGTAATCAAAATCTCCTCTAATAAGCTAAGTTTGTTAAATTAGTTTTGTCCTAACAACTTTTTCCATTATACCAAACCTTGTCATGACTGACAATAGTTTTACCATGTGACGAGGTTTTGGCTTCATTTGCTGACCTATACGGTTTTTTAGGCAAGCGGGTTGCAATAATAAAAAGAGCCACGTCTTAAAAACGTGGCCCAGTGTGGGTAGTACAAGACTCGAACTTGTGACCCCCTCGGTGTAAACGAGGTGCTCTAACCAACTGAGCTAACCACCCCTAACAAGCAACAATTTTACCTCACATAAAGAGTTTAGTCAAATTCTAACCCAAATGGATATATTTTGTCCCTCTGACCTGGTTAGATTAAAATGAGTGGTTATGAGATACCCTTCATTTTCACCTACTCAGTGGTTGGCTGGCATCGGTTTAGCTTTGGTTCTCAGTGTAGGCGGCCTCTTTATGTTCCAGCAACCTATCCATGAACTCATGTTCAATTTGACGGGCGAGGAGGAAACCTTACCGCAAATTTCGGGCTTCATTCAATATTTGCTCACCCGTTTACAGCCGCCTTTGGAGACGGCAGATGATGTTCCCGTGCAATATGCCGATGTTAACCCGTATGGCGTGAATACCTTTTTGCAGACGGAGGTTGAACCTGCCAAACGTGAGCAAGCCATGCGGCTCATCTCTGAGGCGGGCATCAAATGGATTCGCCAGGAGTTTACCTGGGAGGATATTGAAATACATGGTAAGGGCGATTTTGAAGACCGCCGTCAGAAACCGTATCAATCGGCCTGGGCTAAATATGACCAAATTGTTGATTTGGCTGATAAATATGACCTTAAAATCATGGCGCGTTTGAGCAACCCGCCCACTTGGACACGCGCTGCAACGGAGACCATTGGCACGTTTGCCCCGCCCGATAAATTGAGTGATTATGGCGATTTTGCGGCGGCGGTTGCCACGCGTTATCAAGGGCGCATTGCGGCTTATCAAATTTGGAATGAGCCGAATATTTTCCCTGAATGGGGTTATTATCCCATCAACGCGGCGGATTACACCGCGTTACTAAAAGAGGGTTACACTCGCGTGAAGCAAGTTGACCCGCAGGCCATTGTGGTTATGGGGGCGTTGGCGGCCACGATTGAAATTGACCGTCAGCGGCGATATGCGCCTGATGGGAATGTGGTTAGCCCTGGCGGTTTGAGTGATGTGCTATTTTTGCAACAGCTTTATGACGCGGGGGCCGCGCCTTATTTTGATGTATTAGCCATGCAAGGTTATGGCCTGTGGAGTGGCCCGACTGACCGACGGATGCAGCCGAGGGTGTTGAATTTTTCTCGTCCGTTATATATTCGTGATGTCATGGTTCGTAATGGGGACGCGTACAAGGCCATCTGGCTGAGTGAGTTGAGTTGGAGTGCGCTGCCGCCTGAGAGTGGTTTACCGCCCTTGTATGGGCAGGTGACGCTGGCGCAACAAGCTCGTTATACTGCGTTAGCTTATCAACGCATGGAGCAGGAGTGGCCGTGGTTGGGCGTGGGGTTTTATTGGTTTTTCAAGCAGGCGGATGAGCGCGAAAAGGTTAATAATCCGCAATATTATTTCCGTATGATGGAGCCTGATTTTACGCCTTTGCCCGTTTATGACGCGCTCAAGCAGCAGAGTCATCAGCCACCCATGATTTACGCGGGTTTCCATGCGCCTGACCATTGGGGCGTAACATATCAGGGGACATGGCAGACTGACTCTCTAATGGAAACACCCTTTGGGCAGGTACAAGCGACTGACCAAGCGGGGGCGACGCTCAGTTTTAATTTTGTGGGACGACGGCTGGAGTTAATCACCCCGCAAAGCCAGGGGCAAATCATGGTTCAGCTTGACCAATCGGCCCCCATGACGTTAGATTTAGCGGCGAATAGTCGCTTGTTAGATAATTGGTTGAGCGATTCACATTATATTAAAATTACGTTATCTAGCGGAAAAATCAATTGTTAGATAATTGGTTGAGCGATTCACATTATATTAAAATTACGTTATCTAGCGGAAAAATCAATTTGGCGGGCATTGTGGTGACGAAATAGGCCATGTTCTGAAAACCATTGCCCATAAAATTAAAGATTCAAGTCCAACAGGAATGCAACGGCTTTAGACGTTGCCAAATAGCTATACTCAGTATTTCAAGATTTGGGTTCAACAACTAAATCACCCTCACCCCCGCCCCTCTCCCAAAGGGCGAGGGGAGACAAGATACTCCCTCTCCCATTGGGAGAGGGCTGGGGTGAGGGTGTAAAATCTTGATATACTGATACTGTGCAAGGGCATAAACTGGAGTGTCAAAATTTTATTTTGACAGGCGAAAGTAAAACTTTCGCACTCCTGAAAAGTTTAATCCATGCCCTCGCGCAGTATAGTAGCAACGGCTTTAGACGTTGCACTCCTGCTTACGCTCTATTTATAAGGAGAGATATGACCACAAATAGTGATTTATTAGCGGCGTTAGAAAATGAACGGCGTTACATGGCGCGTGAATTGCATGATGG
>JFJP01040242.1_pt1 | contig 11595 bp, 8 predicted proteins | sample 431651 | NCBI WGS metagenome assembly JFJP01 (sample SAMN02602958, study PRJNA72255) | Microbial mat metagenome, whole genome shotgun sequencing project. | biome: fresh water; feature: sink hole; material: water; isolation source: purple microbial (photo- and chemosynthetic) mats found in... | reverse complement strand
AAAGAATTTGTATTATTTAAACAAATTGACAAAAAGCATTTATATACAAATATTGAAAATTGGTTAAATATTTCAAAAACAAATGATAAGTCGGATATAATTATAAACAAACTAAAACAGCATAAACCATTAGCTACGTTTTTTGAAGTTTCACAAGGGTTAATTCCTTATGATAAATATCGTGGACACGACGAAAACACTATTAAAAATAGAATTTGGCATTCTACTTATAAAAAGGACGATACGTATAAAAGAGAATTAGCTGGTGGAGACGTAACAAGATACAATATATCGTGGAATGGTGAAACATGGATTAGTTATGGTGATTGGTTAGCAGCACCAAGGAAAAAAGAATATTTCACTTCACCACGTATTTTAATAAGAGAAATTACGAATTGCAAACTTTTTTGCTGTTATACAGAAGATGAATTTTATAATACACCTTCGTTAATCAATATAATTGAAAAAGGAGCGAAACAAATTAACTTAAAATATTTGCTTGCATTATTAAATTCTACTTTAATTGGTTGGTATCACAACAAAACCTCACCAAAGGCTCAAAAAGGATTATTTCCAAAAATTCTAATTAATGATGTTAGAAACATACCGATTGTACTAATTGAAAATCAATCAGGGTTTATTGAAATAGTTGAAATTATGATGGATTTAAAAAAACAGTTTCAAAAAAAACAAAACGATTTCGTTGAACTTTTGCAGTCTAATTTCAAACTGAAAAAAATTACAGAAAAAATTTGGGATATTTTTTCTTATGATTTTAACGAATTAATTAGTGAACTTAAAAAGCAGAAAATAGAAATTGTATTAAAAAAACAAGTCGAATGGAAAGACTTGTTTAATGAATTTAAAACGCAAGTAAATGAATTAAAAGCGAATATATCAAAAACAGACAAAGAACTTGATTATTTAGTTTATAATTTATATCATCTAACAACAGAAGAAATTACTTTGGTGGAAGGAACAAACTAATTTAGAGTAAACAATGGGAATGGCTTCGCCACACCACTATTAATTATAAGTAAGATAATTGAATAGTTATTCACAATATTCGGATAACTGATTAATTAATGATACAATTACCTGATAAACAGAAGAAGAAAGCGTATAACTTGGTGTAACCGCTGCAACAACAAATCGAATAAATCAATGTTAATCAGTCAGTTGTACGATTGAATTAACCTTCTGTATTGCCAGAAGGTTACTACACCGAAGTTTATTTATTCATCAAAAACCCCACTCAACGAATTATTTAGTCAAAAAATTGAAAATATAAATGTATTTTTTACGTAAATAATTAAAAATATGAAACATAGAGGACGCATACAAGCACAAGGAGATAATCTTGAAGAGTCAGAAGCATGGTCGCAAGAAGAACCATTGACAAAAGACGAAGGACTGGAAAGCTTGAAAATTAAAAAAATAAAATTCCCAAGCAGGAAGCACAAATAAGAGAAAAAGCATTTGAAAAGGCAAAGAAATTTATTGAACGTGCATCGGAAACAAACGGTGTTGATGCACCTTCAAATGTAACATTTCGTGCTGAAGGATACACCAAAGAAAGGGTTGATATTGAAGTGAAAAAAGGAAAAGCATTCGTATAATAATTTATACTTAACAAAATGAATAAATATCTGTTTTATAATTTTTTAGACAATGAGTCAGTCTATAATGCCTGCACCGATTATTGGAAAATAAAAATCGGCGATTTATTAGTTCGTAACAGAATTTACGAAGCAAAACCGTATCTAAATACCACATTTGGAGACGGTACTAGTTTTTTTAATGGAAATCCAATAATTAACTATTATTTTCCCGACTTAGGAAAAGCGTTTAGAATAATACAAGAAGAACCAAACCCAAACGATTTAGAAGTTTCAGCATGGATTGATAAATTTGAAACGGAAGATATTGATGCAAAAGAATTGGTTATATCAATTCAACTTACACCTAATACCGAAAAGGTATGTTTTCAATTGATAAGTAAATGGATAATTGATAATTATTCAACAAAAAGTATGGAAAAATTTATCGAACTAAAACTTGAAATGGAAAAAATTGAACCATACAACGAAATAATGGAAAAAATATTTGCTTAACATTGTACTTGCGCAAGTGCAGTTTTCCCGAACGCACTTGCTTTCGCACGAAAACCGCACCAGCGCAAGTACATTTTCGTTAGCGTTTGTGCGACCTGCAAAGGTTAATAAATGGTTGATTAACAGACAATTAACCAGTGCAACAACAAATCGAATAAATCAATGTTAATCAGTCAGTTGTACGATTGAATTAACCTTCTGTATTGCCAGAAGTTGCGAAGCCCTTAAAAGCGGTTTCGCAACTTTTTTTAGTCCAAAAATGTGTACATTTGTAAAACGCCACTAAAAAATTACGATTATGAAATTTGTTGATGTAAAGAACGATATAGCATTTCGCAAAATATAATGTAGTCTATTTCATTCCACCGTCATCAAAATTCATTTCCTCAACCCCTTCGTTTCGCTTCTTATCTTGCTTGTAGTTGTTTATTTTATACGAAAGTGCTATGCTGAATGCCGGAGATTTCATGGCAAACTGATTGTAAGCATAGAAATCGGTTCCCTCGGCAATAAACGAATGTTTCATCCACTTAAACGGGTCGCGCACGGTGAAAGTAGCCGAAAGTTTGTTTTTGAAAAAATCGTGGCGAATAGCGGCATTTGCCATCACAAATGCCTCGCGGCTGCCTTGCGATGTAACCGAAGGCGCAGTGTACATACAGCTCAACTGCAAACGGGTTCCGGTTTTGAACTTAAATGTTGAGTTCACACGGGTATTCCACGTATTGGTGGTTTGATTTACTTCTTCGTTGAGCAATTCGCCCGAAATATTGTAGCGGAAACCACTGGCACTCACGTTCATAGTCCACCATTTGGTGAGGGTGAGGTTGGTCATCAATTCGGCACCAAACGACTGGTCGCCTGCAATGTTTTCCATCGTTCGAATCAACACATCAGGATTTTCTGGGTCAATGGTAACTATGCGCTCAATTTTATTGGTGGTTTTGCGATAGAAAAATTCGAGCGAAACAAACGATTTTTTAATTCGCTTCTGATAATTCAACTCATACGAATCCATAAACTCTGGTTCGAGCGCAGGATTTCCTATCATCATATTCTTTTGGTCGAAATAATCGGGAAAAGGGTTCAAATCTCGGTTGTTGGGGCGATTGATACGGCGGCTGTAGCTTGCCTGAAGTTGCTGGTCGTACAAAAATTTGCGCGAAACGTGTACCGTTGGAAACAAATCGAAACGATTGTAGGGGTATTCTTTATTGAGCGAAATTTGCGTAATCAATCGGTTGTTGTATTCAGCTCTCAAACCCAATTGATATTCAAAGCCGAACAATGAATTGGAGAAGGTAGTATATGCCGAATGTATATCGTTTAGGCTCGACATTTCGTTGCTTTTTAGTTCGTCTTTCGTCCAAATTTTGGTATCGGTATCGTAGCTGAAAAAACGGTAATCTTCGGTTTCCCGTTCCATACGAGCCTGATAACCAGCTTCAAAACGACCATTGTTTTTCAACGGTTTTACATAATCTGCCTGAAAACGGAAGTTTGAGCCCGTTTGTCCTTCCTCCGAACGTTGCAGATACGAATCTTTTTGTATAATATTCCAATATTGGTCGGTAATGTTTTCGATAAGATTTTCTTCATCATCACCATTACTATTTGAATAATAAGCAGATAACGAAAGTTCGTGTCCCGAATTATCAAATTTGTGTTGGAAATACATATTACCGGTAAAAAAGTTACGACTAACTCCACTTTCGCTCTCTTTATAGTAGTAGCTGTTGTACGTGCCGGGAAGTTCGTATTCGTGGAAGTTGGTTTCAGAACTTCTTTCAAATCCAAAAGTTCCATATTCGCCCGAAATCGAAATCGTACTCTTGTCGGTAAGATAATAATCTATACCGCTTTTAAATTTTGAACCTTTTCTGCCACCATTTCTATCTCCGTTGGTTAGAATGTAAAGTGTAGTATCTTCAAAAGTAGTACGGCGTTCGCTTTTCATAGTTCCGGGTCGGGTATTTTTGTTGTAATCTACCCCTGCCATAATATTGAATTTGCCCGTGCGATAGTTTAGCAAAATGTCGCCGCTATACGATGGGTCGGTTGATGCCGAAACATTCACTACACCATTGAAACCGGCTTTCTTCTGCTTTTTCATTATGATATTGATAATACCTGAAGTGCCATCGGGGTCGTACTTGGCAGAGGGGTTGGTAATAATTTCGATACTTTCGATGGAACTTGCGGGCAATTGTTGCAAAAGGTCGTTGCCATCAATTACGCTGGGCTTGCCATCAATCAGTACTTTGAAACTTGAACTACCCCGAAGGGTTACATTGCCTTCAATATCGGTTTGAATTGATGGAGTGTTTTCGAGTACATCAACTGCCGTACCACCGGCTGCGTTTATATGCTGACTTACATTGATTACCTTCTTGTCTATTTTGTAATCCACATAATTTTTGTCTGCATTTACACTCACTTCATCCAACTCGGTGGAAGCCATACGGAGGTCAACTTGTCCAATATCAGCTACTTTTGCTTGGGGGGTGATGCGGATATTTTCGATGGTTTTTTTATCGTATCCAATAAATTTTACTTCCATGAAAAACATACCATAGGGCAACTCATTGATTGTGAAGCTACCAGCTTCATTTGTTACAGCTCCTGTTACAAGCGACGAATCGCGGCGGCTGTAAAGCGCAATACTGGCATATTCAACTGGTTTTTTGAGATCGGCATCAAATATTTTACCACTCAAAATGCCTTCTTTCGGCATATCTTCCATATTTCCACCCTGTGGGCGTTGGGCTTGTGCTGCAAAAATTGTATTCACAGCCAAAAGCATTACTATCAGTATCTTTTTAAACATTTTATACAAAATTTAAAGTATTAAATCAAATTTTACGATTTAGACAACCTCACTTCAAAATGGTTTAAAAGCGAAGGAATTATTTTTTTCGATTTTTATTAATTGATTATCAATCAGCTATTTGAAATGAAGTATGATTCTAAAACCGAATGCAAAATTATGATTCTAATTGAAAGAAATATTTTAAATTTTGTTGATTAACAGAATATTAACAGCAAAGCTCTGCCATTACCCAACGGCAATCAATTCAGTTCCAGAGGGGTAAATACTGGGTGGCGAATATTTTTTGTAGTAATACAGTTTGTTGATAAACTCAGCAGTATTGCCATATTTCTTATCCAATTTGTAGAGCAAATTGGCGGTTGCCCTCACATCGTTTAAGGCGCGGTGTGCACCTTCGAGTTTTATACCCATAGCATCGCACATATCACTCAGTTTGTGCGACTTGTAGGGAAAATGTTTTACACTTATACTCCAAGTGTCAATAAACCGATTGGGAATGTTTTTGTCCATTTTCAACTCATCGAGTTTGCACATCAAAAATGAGAGGTCGAACGCTGCATTGTGCGCTACCAATACGCTATTGCCAATAAATTGCATAAAATATGGCAAAACAATTTCTATCCCCGGTTGCCCCTCCACGTCGGTATCCGAAATTCCGGTTAATTCAGTAATTTTCACCGGAATAGGTATATCAGGGTGTATGGTGGTGGCAAACGTTCCTACTACTTTTCCGTTTCGTATTCGCAAAGCGGCAAGTTCAATAATTCGGTCTTTTACCGGACTCAAACCGGTGGTTTCAAAATCGAAAACAGTTGTATTATCAAAAACCATGTTGTTTGTTTCGTTTAGTTGCCTACTTCTTCCTTGGTACACGACCTTCGCACACCATTACCCAAATTTTAACATACTGATATTCACGATATTTCTTTACATTTCTCCTATCATCGGCATAGTTTGGTCCCTGAACTTTGCTATCTTTCGAAATCATTACCTTGCCCAAGTCGAAGCCAATACTTTTGAGGTAGCCCAATATTTTTGCCTCTGCCTCATTTGCACGCGCTTCGGAGAGCGATTGGTTGTTGGTATAAGCCAGAGTGGGTACTTTCGATGCACTCGAGATGATATGTATTTTCAGAGTATCGTTCGTTTCAACTAATTTTGTTTTTTTCAATATATTGACAGTGAGAAATTTATTGAACTTCTCCTCATTGTCGTTTAAGTTTTTTTCATTGTAGTCAAAAATTGTGTCGTACGCCATTTCTATGTATTTTATCTGCACAAAATCGTTTTTATCGTAAATTGGGGGCACATAGTACAGATTATCGGCATAAAACAAGGTTCCGCAGCCTTGCGGTTTACTTTCATCAATAAACATTGGAAATACAACATCAGTAATGGTTAAATCTTCTTTCATTCCAACTTCTTTCAATTGTTCTCGCGTGAGTGTGTCCAACTTCATCGGGTCAACGTCCATTTTTTCGTTGATATCAATATCATCGGAATTGTCTGCCAAAAATTCATCACCAAATAAGGCATCACCTTTGAGATATAAATCTCTAAAAATCTGCACATTCCTGCCATTGCGTACAATGTTTACTTTGTCGAAACCAATGCTATCGCCTTTTTCTGTCACCTGATAGTACCCATCGCGTTCTGCATTGATGGCAAAATCGGTAATTTGCTCAAATTCAATCATTTCATTCATTTTGATAATATAAGCTCCCGTGTTGGGCAGCGAACGAGTGAAAACGGTTTTGAAGCCCATAGTACCATCGTCGTACATATTATTGAGCGAAACATTCGATTCCAACACTCTCGGAAAATTGGTATAGTCGTACACCTTACCCGTAATCATCAGATTTATAGGGCGTAGCATTCGGATAGAATATATATCCGATTTTCCGTTGCAGCCAATGGTGTTGTCGGTTGACGAAAAATGAGCCATGCGCGAATTGGGCGCAATACTAAAGAAAGCATCTGAATTAATGGTATTTACACGCTTGCCAAGGTTGAGCGGTTTGCTCCATTTGGTATATGTGTCGTCGAGGCGGCGGCATACGTACACATCGCGGTCGCCGTAGCCGTGGTGTCCGGCACTGGCAAAGTAAAACATCAGCCCGTCGTCGTCCAAAAACGGAGAGTCGTCGTCCGAAATGGTGTTGATGGTTTCACCAATATTGACAGGTTTTTTCCACGTATTATCTTTTTTTCTGAATGAAATATAAATATCTCGTTTGCCCAGCGAATTGTCGGCTTCTACGGATAAAAACATCACCGTATCGTTGGGTGCAATTTCAATATCCAGATAATTGCTTTCGTTTCTAAATTCGTCAATAACAAGCTCTTGCGGCACCGACCAGCCTATGCTTTTACAGGCTTTTACCTCTGTACCTTCAATCAAAAGAAGCAATTCTTTCTGATTTTGTGGTATATACGAAGGGGGTGCTATGAACATTTGTTTTTGCGCATCGCCAAGCAAATTAGGCTCCGACCACACACTATCTCCCTCATTGTAAGCCACCAACACAAAAGGTTTGCCCGCTTTCTGCTCGGCAGAATCGCGTGAAACAATCAGCACAATTTTGCCATCGGGTTTTATAAAAATAGTTTCTATTTCGGTGTTTATCAGCTTTTCAATCTTTTTTTCAACGGCACTTCCGGCAGTTTCCCAATTCAGTGTGTCGAGTGTGCTGAATGAAATTCCGTTTGTACTTTGTTTCAAAACAGTGTCGCAGTCGCATTTATCGTCAACGGGTTTGTACAAATTGCTCAAAAACATATACTTACCATTGCTTGTAAAACCAAGCACCGAATTGGGTATAAGGTTGTTGAACGGCTTGCCGTAGTTTACAGCCTCTTGCCATTGGTTTTCGTATTTTTGCTCGCAGTTGGTTTCGCACGACTCTTGTTGCGTGTTTACAAGGTCGGAATACCAAATGTCTTGGGTATTTTTGTGGCTGTTTCCAAAATGATTGGTGCGCGTAAAAAACATAGTTCGCTCATCGGGCGAAATTACGGGTTTGATTTCGCTAAATTCCGAATTTACAGCCATGCTCAAATGGTTTTTCTGAGGGTCGGCAAACATAGGTTCACGAATTTCGGTAACACGCGGATATTCAAGCGGTTTATCGCTATCGGTAACGGCAATGGCATCAATTTCGTTCCAACCGTCAATGGCAAATAAATTGAGCACCACCCTCACTGCCAATACTTTTTCGGGAGCAAAAAACACCGTAAGTACATTGTATTTTGTTTTGGATTGGAAAAGTGTGTCGGGCTTAAAAAGCGAAAAATGGCTTTTGGTAGTTCCAGCCTTTTCTTTCATTACACCATTGGGCGTTTCCTCAAATTCGTGATACGCAGTACGTTCAATTACTGCTTGGTTGGTGTAAACGCTTTTCCAACCATCGAAAGTTTGGATAAAAATTTCGGCAACAGCTCCCGGATGAAAACTCTCATACACAGCTACTTGCTTTGCTGTAATGGTGTTTTTAAATCCAACTTCAATAAATGCAGTTTCAATTCCCTCATTATCAATTGCATTGGGTTGTACACGCCACGCATAAATGCTACTCATACCAAAAGGGGCAACATTGGGCACTCCCAGCACTTCTACTCCCGAATGACGTTGCAGACTGTATTGCGATGATACCTGTTTTACATCGTACGCCCACTCAATTTTTTGAGCAAAAACACTGCTTACAGAAAAAAAGCAAACAAGCAAAATGATACTAAATGGTTTCATATAGCCGATTTTACACATATTAAAATGATAAAAATTAGGGTTAGAGTTCTGAAAAAAATTCAAAATCTTAATGTAAAAATAAGAAAAGCGATTCAAATATCAATGATTGTGTGATTGTAATTTACAAAAAAACAAAAAAACGAAATGTAATTATCTGTATCAATTTAAGATACGTAGCAATTTTGTGTGTAAAATTTTGGCGTAGTAATCCATTTTTACAAGATGCAATTATCTTCCAAAAAAACTTCAGAATTAACTGTTTTTCCTATCTTTGTTTCCCAATAAATCAATTATAGTCATTCATAAAAAACAATACAAAATGGCAGTATTAAAACCGTTTAAAGGCTACCGACCGCTACAGGAGCTGGCTCATTTAGTGGCTTCTCGCCCGTACGATGTACTCAATTCGGAGGAAGCTAAAATAGAAGCCGAAGGCAATTTGCAATCGTTTTTGCACGTGGTGAAACCCGAAATTGACTTACCTTCGGATATTGACCTGCATTCGGAGGCTGTGTATAACAAGGGCAAAGAAAATTTGCACAAACTCATTGAAGATAAGACATTTATACAAGATGCAGGCAGATATTTTTATATCTACGCTCAAACCATGTGGGGGGCTACGCAGTACGGACTGGTGGGCTGTGCCGCCGTTGACGATTACATGAACAATATCATTAAAAAACACGAACTTACGCGCCCCGACAAGGAAGAAGACCGCATGAATCACATTAGAGTTACAAATTTTAATGCCGAACCGGTATTTTTTGCCTACCCCGACCACGCTGAAATTAATACCATTGTAGCCGATGTAATAAAAAATAAACCCGAATACGATTTTACTACTTCAGACGAGGTGGGGCATCATTTCTGGGTGATAAAAGATGAGGCGAAAATTGAACGAATTGAGCAAATTTTTGAATCGGATATTCGGTTTACGTATGTTGCCGACGGGCATCACCGCACAGCAGCAGCGGCTTTGGTGGGCAACGAACACAAAAAAAATAACCCTAACCATAGCGGAAACGAAGAATACAACTTTTTCCTTGCAGTGCATTTTCCGGCTGCTCAATTGAGAATTATTGACTACAACAGGGTGGTAAAAGACCTCAACGGACTAACCGTAGAACAATTTGTGGAAAAACTGAGCCAACGATTTGATATAGAAGAAAAAGGAACTGAAGTGTACAAGCCCTGCTGCTTGCACAATTTTGCGATGTACCTAAGCGGAAAATGGTATTCGCTTACTGCTAAGGCTGGTACGTACAACGACAACGACCCCATTGGTGTACTCGATGTAACCATACTTACCGAACAGGTTCTTGCGCCAATTTTGGATATTGTTGACCTGCGCCGCTCAAATAGAATTGATTTTGTAGGCGGAATTCGCGGACTGGGTGAGCTAAAAAAACGAGTGGAAAGTGGCGAAATGAAAGTGGCATTCGCGCTTTACCCCGTTACAATGAAACAACTGATGGACATAGCCGACACCGGCAACATTATGCCTCCCAAAACCACTTGGTTCGAACCCAAGTTGCGTAGCGGATTGGTAATTCACGAACTCAATTAAACAAAAAGAGGCTGCCGTACAAACAGGCAGCCTCTTTTTTTATCCAATTTCGCTGATACGTTCCAACTGATGTATATCGAGTATTTTTATTCGCCTTCCGTTGATGGAAATTACTTTTTCGCCCGCAAAACTCGACAAAGTGCGTATGGCATTCGATGTGGTCATGTTCGACAGGTTGGCAACATCCTCGCGCGACAAATACACTTTTAGCGTGGCATTGTCGTCTTCCATTCCGTAGGTTTCTTTCAAAAACAACAATGCATCGGCAAGCCTGCCTCTAATGTGCTTTTGAGTGAGAGTAACGGTACGCGAATTTGCCTCGCCCAGCTCGTTTGCCATATAGCTGATAATTTTTATTGCAAGTTCGCTATTCAGGCGCAAAACCTTGAAAATGTTTTCTTTAGGAATGATACAAATACACGAATCTTCTATGGCTACTGCCGACGAACGATACAAGTCGCCGGCAAACAAAGCTCTGTAACCAATAAACCCAACGGGCTTTGCCATTCGCACAATTTGCTCCCTATTGTTCAACCCTTCTTTAAAAATCTTTGCCTTACCTTCCGATAAACAAATTAAACCCGAAGGAGTTTCGCCTTCCAGATAGATTATATCGCCTTTCCGAATGCTCTTACATTCATGATTTTGCGACAAAATTACTTTTTCATCTTCTGTGAGAACAGTAAATATCGAAAGTTTGCTATCAATGCAATTTTTACACTTTTCTTGCTGCTGCATAATTCAAAATTATTACCATGTTTTACAACATACAAAATTAGTTATTGTTATGTAATTACGAAATTTTTTAATCAAAAAAAAACACCAATATCAATTTTTGGCATCTTTCATTAAGGTTTGTATTTTTTCACTTCAAATTCGATACACAATTTTTTTATAACACACATTTTGCAGTCAATACAAAAAACGTTAATTTTGAATTTTTAGACTGGCTTTCGTACCATAAAAAATGGTTGATAATCAAATTATTGATTTTCAAACACAAACAGTTATTCGGATAGAAAACAATAAATGCACCTTGGGGTGCGCAAATACAAAAGTAATGTTCTATAAAAAAACAGGAATTAACAAATATAAAAACGAAACACTATGCAAGAATTTATAAAATACTACGATACAATAAAATCGCACGATTTAAGCAAAATCACTGAACATTCGCTGCGACCAGCTTTGAATGAGTTATTAGAATCGATTGCAAAAGAGGTTAATCCCCAAATAAAAATAATTCATGAACATAAAAGAGAAGGGAAATTTGGCGCACCCGATTTTAAAGTATTTGAAATTGAAAATATTATTGGATATATCGAAAATAAAAAAATTG
>JFJP01027513.1_pt1 | contig 11595 bp, 12 predicted proteins | sample 431651 | NCBI WGS metagenome assembly JFJP01 (sample SAMN02602958, study PRJNA72255) | Microbial mat metagenome, whole genome shotgun sequencing project. | biome: fresh water; feature: sink hole; material: water; isolation source: purple microbial (photo- and chemosynthetic) mats found in... | reverse complement strand
GAAATTATTGAATAATGAAGAAAATCTCTTGAAAAACACTGAGAAATTATTGAATAATGAAGAAAATATCGAGAAAATTAATGGAAAATTATTAAATAACGAAGAAAATCTTGAGAAAATTAATGAGAAATTATTGAATAATGAAGAAAATCTTGAGAAAAACACTGAGAAACTATTGCTCGATTCTCAGAAAATCGAGGATTTAGAGAAAATAATCAATAAAATCAATGAAGAATTAAACGGAAATAACGAGAATATTTCCGAAATGGACGATAAATTCAAGAAATATATAGACAATATCTACTTGGATATGGAGTCTCGCAATTATCTAAACGATCTTTACAATCAAATCCAACGTGAAGAGGATTTGAAAACAGAGGCATATTTACGGAGTAAAATCAATAAAACCAGCTATCAAATCACGAAAATCATGGAGAAAATCGAGGAATCTGATAAAATTTTCGATCAATTTGAAATAAAAACCGATAATAATTTCCAAATAGCTGAAAAAGCGATAAAAGCCCATACGAAATTCCTTAATGAAATAGATGCGAGATTGACTATCGAAGAATTATATAATAAGGTTTGTCATAGAGGAGCTGAAGAAATTATGAAAAAAAATATTGGGATTTTATCACAACAAATCGACAGTATTAGCAATAAACAGGAAGAAAATTATAACGGGAGTGTTAAAGGGAATATAGAGGCTTTGAAGGGGATGAAGGAGTTTGAGGAGAAAATCAGGGAGAATGGGCGGAGGATTAAGGTTTTGTTTGATGGGATGGAAAAACATAAGAATTTCTTGAATGAATTAGATGCAAAAATGGTGAGTTTTTTTAATTTTCTTTTATTGAGGTTTATTAAGTTTTAATCGGATTTTTATTAAATTTTATTAAATTTTATTGATTTTCTTTGATTTTCTTTGATTTTCTTTGATTTTCTATGGATTTTTTATTTATTTTTTATTGAAATTTCTATTGATTGTCTATTGAATTTAGATGGTAGAAAATCTGATCACTCAATCAAATCAAGATATAATCGAAGCAAAAATGAAGAAAGAGGTGGAGGAGCTTCACGATACAATAAAGGTTCTAGCCGAGCAGAATCTCATGAATTTAGAAGAGAAAACGGAGCAATTGATTAAAAGAATTGAAGAAGATGTAAATTATTCTATAAAAATTGAAAAATTCTTAAAAACTGTAATTTTAGACAATTCCTCACACTATTCTACAAATGGATGAGACTATGAAGAAAGTGAACGAAAAAGCTCTATCATTAAACGAGGAAATACTCAAAAGAACGAAAATACTAGAAGGACAAGTCAGTGATCAAATAGTAACCACCAACGATTTATCCAAATTTTGTTCACAAACAACCAATGATTTATCCAAGTTCTTTTCCAAAAAAACCTTTATTTTTACAAAAAACCATTTATTATAATAAAAAATTTTGTTTTTAAATAAAAACCTTGTTTTTTCTTATAATTTTCTTCAGAAATCAAAAGGATTTAGAAGCAACAGTGGTGTTAAACTCAACAATCCAAAGAGCTAATGAGAAAAACGTGATGGATTATTGTAGGGAAGGTTTCGAGAAAACTCGGAAAGTCTTGAAAGAACTTGAAAGTGTTACATTCGACCAGAAAGAAGATGAAGATACTGAAGCTCTTTATGAAAATATTCAGGCTTTATTAGGAAAAATCAATCAATTACAAACAGAAATCAATAATATCAGAGAAAATATCGATCATTTCGATAAAAAATACTTGACAAATGAATTGAATGAACTGGAGAAAAGAATTGAAAAAAAGAGGGTTGATAACGATAAACTCCCCAAAATCTTTGAAATCCTAGTAAAATTACAAGAAGAATTCGAGAAAATTAGAAGCAAAGCTTATGTGAATGGAAAATAAAAAATAAAATCGGCTTATTATTCATTAAAAATATTTTTTTTTGTGTTTTCCTTTGAAAAACTAAATTTTTTTGAACAAAAATTCTTTTTTTAAACAAAAAAATCGAATTTCTTTGTATAAAAAAAAAATTTTAATCCAAAAGTTTATTTTGCATCATTTTCTCGATTTTCATCATGAAATCGATCCTATCATTGATTTTCTTCAGTTTTTCGACCATTGATTTCTTCTCTTCCGCCTGCATCCTACCTTTCCTTTGTTTTGCGACCTCCAAAAGCTCATTTTTTTTCTTCAATAACCCATCAATCTCCTCATTAACTTGTGTCAAAGTTCCTAAATTTCTCTCATTTTCCTCATTTTCTTCATTAAATTCTCCTTTTTTCCCAATTAAACTCTTCTTTAAAGTCAATAAATCTTCATGAATTCTGTTGATTTTTTCATCATTTTTATCGTTTTCTTTGATTTTCTCATCTTTTCCTTTATATTTTTCATCAGATTTCTCTTCAAATTTTCTCTTATTTTCTTCGAATTTCTCTTGTAATTTCTCCTTAATTCCTTCGAAATTCTCTTTTTCTTCTATTAAATTCCTTTCAACTTCTTGTGTAACTTCTCGTCTTTTCTCCTGTTCTAAGTCCTTTAATTTCTCCAAAAGTATCAATTTCTCCAATTCCATTTTCCTTTCATTTTCTCCCTTTAAATTCTTCACTTTTCTCTCAAATTCCTCCTCTAAATTCCTTTTGAATTCAGCTTCTTCTTCATTAATTTTCTTTTGATTTTCCTCTATTTCTTTTGATTTTCTCTCAAATTCCTCGATTTTTCTATTATGAATTTCGATTTCTTTATTAATTTCTCCTTGTATCTCTAATTCGATTTTCTTGATAAAACTGGCTTTTTCTTCAGTAAATTTCCTTTCAAATTCCTCTTTTAAATTCCTTCTATTTTCCTCTAGAAAACCTTCTTCATCAAATGAAATTTCTTCACGATTTTTCTCGAATTTCTCGATTTCTTCATCGAGTTTCTGTAGTTTTTCCTGATGAATGTTCTTGATTTTTTCTTTTTCTTCATTCAAATAAATTTCATTGCTATTTTTCATTTCTACTTCATATTTCTTATATTCATCATCTATTTTCTTTATTTCATTTTCCACCTTTTTTCTATTGATTTCCTCTAGTTCTTTTCGGATAGAAACCTCGGAGTTCTCAGTGGATTTCAATGATTTTTTCATCGAATTTTCTAAAGCCTCAATTTCCTGAAGAATTCGGTCTTTTTCCTCAGTGAATTTCTCAGAATATTGATCTTCGAGCTCTTTTATATTTTTCTTGTGTTTTTGATGAGATTCTTTGTGTTTTTTATCATATTCTTCGTCTAAAGTTGCTTTAATTCCTTCGAATTCCTTTGCTTTTTTCTCTTTATAAGCCTCCAGTTTCTTTGTTTTTTGCATTAAAATCAAAGGATCTTTGTTTTTATCCATTAAAACTGTTGTTTTTATCACAGATATATCTTTAGTTATTAGTTCTTTCTTCAGAAAATCCTTATTTCCTTGTGCGAAATTCGGAGAAGCTAGCTGTTTTATAGGAGGAATCAAAGGTTTTAACTTCTTTTCATTTGAATTATCAATAAGATTTAGAGGTTTATTTGAGATTTTATTCGGATTTTTGGCTTTTTCTCGATTATACAAGGATTTATAATAATTATCACAAGGATGTTCCCATGAGCTTTCTTTTGTTTCGGTGTTGTAATAGAAGATCTCGCCTTCTTTTGTTTGGCAGGGCTTCCATGGGTCTGGTAAAGGAGCTTTTAAACCTTCTTTGGCTATATAGAGAAGGTGGGAGTCTTTTATGGGGTCCATTCCGATAAATTCAGCATATTCTTGAATTTCTAAGGGTGGTGTCCACAAAAAGAAAAAAAAGAAAAAATAATCAGAATTAAAAAAATTTTATGTGACCTTCTTCGGTTGGATCGTAATTTTCATCAATTTCCTCCTCGAGCAAAAGCCCTTCTGTTGGATTAAAAGAAGACATTGTTTTTAAAGCTATTTTTTTGTTTTGCCTGTTTTTTTTTTTTATTTAAAATTTAAAAAAAAATTTTGCATTTATTTTAATTTTTTTTAAAATTTTTTAATTTTTTTTTCTTTTCTTTTTATAAAAAAAATTCTTTTGTTTTGAATCAAATACTTCATAACAAGAAAAAATTAAAAAATTCCAATATACTTCCAATTTTTTTTTCTATTATAAAAAAGCTAATTATAAAAAAAACCCCGCTTTTTCAAAGAAAAATCAATTAATAATCACATATTTCAAAAAAATGTACCCTTTTTCTGACTCTTATCTCATCCAACAGATCCAAAAGCAGCAGAAAGTTCGTTTCCGTTCACAAATTCGTGCCGAAAAACTCTCAACGATAATGTCCGCAAAACGTAATATCTTTATTACCAATAGTCTTCCTCCTTCTTTTAATATAAACAATGCAATTTCTTCCTTATTTGAAGCAATAGACCAAGAAATTATTGAAGAAATCGTGAAGAATTTACAGCCTATTAATAATTTTATTTATGATTGCAATAAAGAAGAAATTTCTTGGATTTTTCGAAGATTTTCACAAGAGAAAAAACTCGAAGAAATTCTCAAAATTCTTCAAGAAAATCAAGAAAATTACTCGCTTTTCAATGAAATGTCGATGCTTTTTGTGAATTTTTCAGCTTTATTAGAAGAAACTGAAGAAATCCTCGTGTTTTTCACAAGAATTTTCGAGGATTTCATTAACATTTTTAAGGAAAATTCGTTTTTAAATATGAAAAACAATATATTATTGTGTTTTGGTAATTTAATTTTAAAGAAGAAAATCGAGATAATTTCGATTCTTATTGAAGAATTCGGAATTTTAGACAGTATTTTGCTTATTTTCGTAGAACATAATAGCGAATTGAATGAAATCTTCATTAAAACCGTCATTTGGTTCATTGAAATCATTTTGGAATCTTCAAAAAATATCAATGTTTCTTAATAAATTTAATTTGATTTTTTTGTTTGAATTTTTTCTTTTAAGATCATTGAAATCTCAAAAATTCTCAATGAAATCTTCAAACTAAATCGTTTTCAAAGCATAGAGCTTTTGAATTTCTTCATTAAAATTCTCGATTCTTGCCCGGAAAGCGAATTCCTTGATGTTTTTCGCAATAATGAGTCTCTTTTCAAGGATTTTCTGATGATTTTCTCTAATTACTCCCCTGAAAAATGCAATGAATTTCTCGGTTTTGTGAATTTTTTGATCTCAATTTCTTCACATTCTGAAATTATCACTGATCTTATCAATATGGATATTTCTTCGTTTTTGATCAATCTTTTACAAAAATCTCCCTTCGAAATACAAATAAGAATCCTCGATATAACAGTGAATTTCTTTTGCCAGGGCTCACAAAGTATCAAACTTTTATTGCCGAATCTCAAACCCACGATTTTTTCTTTGATTTTCTCAAGAAAAAATGAAGAATTCGCCACAAATGAAGAATTCTTCACAAATGAAGAATTCTTCACAAAAAAACAAGAATTCTACACAAAAAAACAAGAATTAATGAAGAAATCTCTACAATCTCTATGTATTTGTTTTAGTTGTGGAGATGATGAAATTTGTCTTGAACTTATCACAAAGCCTTTATTACAAAGGATTATAGAAGAATTAAGACATTGGGATGTTGAACATGTGATTTTAATGTTGAAAACTATAGATAAAATCTTATTTTATGGCGAATCTTTTGTTGGGAACGATGATGAACAAAATGGATTTTTTGAAGCGTTTTGTGAATTGGGGGGTGAGGAAAAATTGGAAGGGTTGATCGAACATAAAACTAAAACTATTAGCTTAATGGCTCTTCATATAATGGATAAGTATTTTTAATGGGTTATTTTTTAATATATTAATTTAAATATCAATTTTAAAAAACTAAATTCCCAATTCCCAATTAACAAAACTTTTCAAAATAAAATTCCAAAAAAAATTATTATAAAATAAAAAAAAAATCTTTCACTTAAAAATATTCCCCTAAACTGAATTAAATCATTTTTTAAGTTCTTAAATCAGTAAAGGAGCAACTATAAATTTCTTTCTTTTCTTGCACTACTACAAACAACAAAAAAATAAACAAAAAAAAATTAAATGACCTCCCACTCTGAATCAGTAAAAGTCGTAGCTCGATGTCGTCCCCTTCTCCCTCATGAATCTCAGTCTTCTTTCCAATGCATTCGAGTCTCGCCCACAACCAACGAGATAATTTTATCAAAAGGCCCAGATTCTTCTAAAGATGAAGACAAATGTTTTCCTTTTGATGAGGTTCTAGACCCAAAATCATCACAACAATTAGTTTATGAAACTTCTTCTTTTCAATTGATTGAATCAATAATGGAAGGTTATCATGGTACAATATTCGCATATGGACAGACTTCTTCAGGAAAAACCTTCACAATGATGGGAAATCCTTTAGATTCTGAGCTAAAAGGCTTAATACCGAGATGTTTTTCACATATAATCAGTATAATTCATTCCTCTAATGAGAAAAAATTTATAATTCGATGTTCGTTCCTCGAGATTTATAACGAGGAAATCTTCGATTTATTGAAACCTGATAAAAAGTTCACGAAATTAGAGATTAGACATTCGCCTACCTCGGGTTTTTTCGTGAAGGATTTATCACAAATCATTGTGAATTCAGAAGAAGAAATGCTAAAAGTGATGAATCTTGGCAATAAAAATAAATCAATGTCGGAAACTTCAATGAATGCTAATTCTTCACGTTCTCATACAATCATGATAGTGAACATCGAATCCTTTGAATCCTTTGATAAATCAGCAAAGCCTCGTGTCACCTTATCTAAATTGAACCTTGTAGATCTTGCAGGCTCTGAACGAGTCGGCAAATCAGGCATTAATTCTGATAAACAATTGAAAGAATGCACCAAAATCAACCTTTCTTTATCAGCTTTAGGCAATGTGATATCAGCATTAGTTGAAGGAAAAGCAGCACATATTCCTTATAGAGATTCGAAACTAACAAGAATATTAGAGGATTCACTTGGTGGTAATACGAAAACTGTGATGATAGCTGCTTTTTCACCAAGTTTCAGCAATTATGGAGAGACTCTTGGGACTTTAAGATATGCAACTAGGGCTAGATTGATTAAAAATAAGCCGAAAATCAATGAAGATCCGAAAGATGCCTTGATTAGACAATATATGGATGAAATTAGGAATTTAAAGGAGAGATTGGCCAAAGGGGGGAGTACTCAAGATTTCCTGAAGGAAATGAAGAATTTCAATCAGATTTTAGAAGAGAATAAAGTCTTGCAGTTGAGCAGGGATCAATTGGCTGAAGAATTGAAGAATAAAGAAGATATTCTGACCAAAACAATGGTCGGGAATAAAGGGGAGGTTGAGGGAATGTTTGAGTATTTGCAGAGCAATTTAGTCGGGGGAAACAGCAATAATGAAGAAGAGAAAAAGAAGCTTGAACTAGCTAGAAAGAAAATTAGGTTATTTTTTAATTTGATTTTTTTTTTTATATTTAATTTTTTTTTAATTTGTTGGATTTTTTTAATATTTGATAAAATTCTTAAAAACCAAGACAACAAAAGAAAACACATGCTCAAATCGTAGCCCAAGCCAAAGAAAAAGAAGAGGAACTCCTCGCACAGATCTCCACACTTCAAGCCAAGCAAATCCAAGCCGATCCATTACCTTCACAACAAGCACTTTTCCATAAATATAAGAACGCTCTTTATGAAATCGAAGATTTAAAAAGGGAAAATGAATATGAAAAAGAGACCTTTTTGGATTCGATTCGCGATCAGCAAAAAGAAATTGAGTTTTACGAAGAAGTTCTTAAGAACATTCTTTCACAAGAAGAAATCGATAAGATTCGTTCACATACTATATGGTCTGAATCTTCGAATAAATACAAGGTTCCTCCCTTTATCTTCAAAGAAAAAACCATTAAATTCCCGAATCTGACCTATGCACAAAGCCAAGGAATGAATAATGAACAGAAACAATTAAGAGATTTGAAGATTGAATGTGGATTAATTGAAGAAGATTCAGATGATTCAAACGAAAATGTAGAAAAAACTATTGGACAGATTGTTTTGCCGAATTTAGTGGGTTATAAAAGACCTGATTTGAAATTGAATGTCAAGCCTTTGATCAAACAAATCAAAGGGTTCGATATTGAAAAGTTGAAGTTAATTCAAAAGAGAGATGCTATGGAATTGATTGATGACTTCGAAAGTCCAGGGAATATGAAGAATGACATTGCGAATAAAAAGAGCTATTTGAGGACTCTTGATACAGGTATTTTATTAATTTTTTCATCTTTTTTTATGTGATTTTTGCATTGATTTTTTTAAGTTTTTTCATTTCATTATTCAATTTTTTTAAATTGATTTTTTCCTTCGATTTAAATGATTTTCTTAGTAATTGACAGTTATACTGATAAATATTCAAAGGATAAGATAATTTTCCCTCAAAAATACAGTATTTACAACACAATGTCTTTCACTGATTTCAAAGACTTAGAAAGGGATATCGGTTTATCTCAAATAAATTATTAAAAAGAATTCTTATTTCTTATTTATTTGTGAAGATATTCAAACGATAAAGGCCAAAAGAAATTTGAATAATTTATTAGACCCATTACCTGGAGTAAAAAATGAAGAAAGACTCAAAGAAATCATTGATGCAAACATAAAACCATTAAGAACTCCTGGTAAATTCTTCAATAACTATCACAATTTTTTAATAAAATTTCTAGGAAATACAGCTTGTAGTGTGGGTAAATTTCACATAAAATCTCCATTTATTAGCTTGAAGTCTCCTTTCGTGAAAGGAGATCTTCCACCTATTGAGAAGAAAAAGCAAATGGCCTTCAAGAATTGATTGATTTATTTTGAAATTTTTTGGTTTTTTATGTTTTTTATGAACTTTTTAAAATAACAAAATAAATTAAAAAAATCTTGAGAAAATTCAGATTTTGTTGAATTATAAAAAGAAAATTAAATTATCAATTTAATTCAATTTTGTTTTAATAAATTTCAAAGACGAAAGACTAGAGTTAATCAAGCAATGGGAACAGCTCACATTTTTAAATGCTATAATTACCGATTATTCAAAAGAAAAAAATTAGGTCTCAACAACGATTTATACCAAACATATGCACAAAACATAGGTATTTTCCTTTGAATTTCCTCTTATTTTAAATTTCTTTTATTTTATGAATTTTCTTTCCTGCCTCATATTTTCTTTGAATTTTCCATTATATTTTCCTTTCAAATTTCTTTTATAATTTAAAAGCTCAAAACTTTATTTGTGAGTTCAATCTTTTAGAATTGCCTTCAGATTGTTCGCTTCTGATAAAATGCCCACATTGCAAAGCCGAGAATTTCGACAATGGCTTAGAATTCCCGATTAGATGTCGTGAATGCTTTAATTTCTTCCTCTCTGGGAAAAAAGGGATTAAAAAGTTGTGATTTTCTTGAAATTCTAACAAAAAAACTTTTACTAAAGGATCAAATCTGATTTAACTGGATTACATTATCAACAGTCAGAATGCAATATTTTCCGAAAAACAGTTCCTTTGAACGAAATCTTCAATATACCTGAAATCCTTAGTCTTCTTATCTATGTCAATGTGTATAGTATTTTCCTAAGATTTCTTCCAATTTCTTTTCTTTTGATTTTCTTCATATGAAATTCATTTGATTTTTTTTATTTCGATTATAAAAGAAACACAATTCCCAATGAACTGATTTCTCCTGATGGAGATATTAAATACTTTGAAATCAACTTGAAAATTTTAATCCCGTTTTTCTCAAAGAAAATGCGTGTGATTTCCCAGGAAAGTTTTTTTCAAATAGAAGGCATCGAGTTTAAAAACGTGGGTTCTGAACCTTTTTATGGCAAAATCACTAAAAACACGAAAATACAATGCTATAAGTGAGAGAAACTATTATGTTTTTTTTGAAATTTAAAGGTTTTTCATTAGAAAGTATAGAAATGATCAATTTTTGAGAGATGTAGGTTTATTTGCATTGAAGAATGAGAATGCTCAAGTAAATGAAAATGAATTACAGGCGTTTTTTAAGACAAAAGCCAAGAATAAGTCACATTTCTCAAAAAGTAACGAAAAAACAAAAAAATAATGAGAAAATGATAAAATTAATGAAAAATTGCTTGTTTTTTTATTAAAATAGACCAAATTGTCACGATTTCAGAAAACCAATTTCTTATTGCTAATTGCTATCCTTCTAACGGAGCAATAAATTCTCTAACAGTAAACTAAGAAAAACTCTCATCTTTATTTTTTTTATGTTATATATAGAATATTTCGGTGAATAGCATTATCTTAAAACCAATGAAAACTGTGGAGTTTATATTTTTCGAAGTAAATTTTCTTTTCTTTTCTTTTCTTTTAATTTTATCACATTTTTTTCTTTAATTTTTTCATAAAAAATGAATTTTTTCTTTGAAATTTCAATTGTTTCATTTTTAATTTTTCTTCGAAATTATTTACAATTTTTTTTTTTAATTATTTGCCTGATTTTTTCATTAAAGGGAGACCTCAAAAATATGATTCAAGATCATATGAGTCTTCTGAATTTCGACCTTTGTAAAGAGTTACAGAACAATCTCTTAAAACCCTATTTTTTCGGGATGTGCAAATATCTCGAAAAAGGGACGTTTATTAGAATAGCTTCTTTAGAGCTTTATATTCATGAAAGTGAACCCAAAATGGGTTTTTCTAATAAAGAAATGAATATTTCTTTGACAATAAAAAAGAATAAAAGTTTATAAAGAAGAATTTCAGATAATAAAATTCAATGTTTTTTTCAGAAGTTTTCTTTGATACTTTGAAAAACAAAGATTCTTCTCAGAAAAAACAAGAGAAAATGATTAATTTCCAGGAAAATCAATCAAGAAATTCACATATTCGGCATAAAAGTCAGAATTTGAATAGAAAAAAGAATAATAAGAATAATTTCGGCGATTTCGAGTTTCTAAGGGAAAAAAACGATGAACAAAAACTGGGAGTCAATGAAGAAAATATGAGTAATGAATATATAGAAAATCAAGGAAATGTGGAGAATCTTATGCAAATTCTTTATGATGAAAGGATTTTTGAACAGAATAGAATTCAGAATAAAGAGAAAGAAGGAGCCACTCAAACTCAGATCAATAGATTGCCTGAAAGAAAAATTGATTTGGAATTCGTTAAATCGCATTATAATATTGATCAGGATTACATTACGTTAATTTTTAATTTGGTTTTTTCCTTTAAATGAGTGATAGGTGCCTGATTTGTCTGTTAGATTATGCGAAAGCAGACGTTATAAGAACTATGCCTTGCAGTTAGTTTAAAATATATATATGATTTTTTTGTTTGATTGAATGTTTTTTTTCATTTTTTCATTTTTTAAATTTTTTTATCTTTTTCTTTTTTTCATTTTAAGTGATTTTTTTTCAAATAAGTGCATTATTTTCATAAACATTGTTTGGATGGTTGGTTGCTAAAAAATAAATCTTGTCCTATTTGCAAGACCAAATGTGATATTCAAGTTTGAAAATATTTCTGAGATCGACTGAAACTTGTAAATAAATATATCCCGATTTTGGAACAAAAGAGCTTTCTTTTTTTTATAATAATATTT
>JFJP01029808.1_pt1 | contig 11597 bp, 10 predicted proteins | sample 431651 | NCBI WGS metagenome assembly JFJP01 (sample SAMN02602958, study PRJNA72255) | Microbial mat metagenome, whole genome shotgun sequencing project. | biome: fresh water; feature: sink hole; material: water; isolation source: purple microbial (photo- and chemosynthetic) mats found in... | reverse complement strand
CATGCAAGTTGCAGAATGCAACTTGCATGCATACAGCGGCAAAAGCCGCTGTATGGCACCGAATCACGTGATTCCGTGTGTGAATGGCACCCTCTTTCCACGAAACAAACGCTGTGATGCGGCCGATTGGTTTCATCCTCGTTTCAATCCGGCTGGTTCCGGCAGCGGCAGGGCCCGTTCGGGGAAAACCGGTCCAGCCGGGACAGGGCATCCGCGCGAAACCGATCGATGGTATGCCGGACATAGTCTGCCATCGGGATGGACGGGTCCTCCAGCAGCGGAAGCAGATCCACCGCGAACGTCATCTCATGCTCGCTGCCGAGAGAATGGACTTCCTGATAGGTTGCGTTCGCGATGCGGCGACCGCGCGCAGCAAGGTCATACTGCCTTGTTCCGGACAATTGCGACTTGTAGACCCGGATGAGTGCATCCGCCACCATCTCCGGATCATGCACCGGAAGTGCGGTCCTGTCGCAATGAACCAGCCAGTCCAGACCGCGTGACACCTCGCACCCGAACACCTTCAGGGGAAGCCATCCCGAAGCGGCCGACACCGCCCGGAGGGCCGCGAGGGAACGCAGACAGACCGCCACATGCGTGTCATGCCTGTCGAAGGGGCTGTGCAGATAAACCGTTTCCGGTCGGATTGCATCAATCAGGGTCAGCAAATCACGATTCGGACGCTCATCACAGGCATCCTTCATTTCCATGCTCTCATACCCGAGCAGCGCGACGCCGGAATACCCGCCGAGATCCGCTGCCGCTTTCTGTTCGCGGATACGGATCCCGCACATCTCCTGACAGGACAGTCCGGCATACGCCCCGGTGCCGGGAGAACCGCCATTCGTGGCCACAATGCCAAAAAAGGCGCGCGTGTGCCCCTGCATTCCCTGGAGAATCCCCGGAACAGCCAAGATCTCCAAATCATCGGGATGCCCGCCGATGGCCAGCATGGTTGCCCGCCGAAATGCTTCCGAAGATTCGGCGCCATCCGGCATGTAGAGCTCCGCTTCCTTTTTGCAGAATGTCAAGTTATCACCTCCGATGGGTTTTCTCTATCGAATGTTCGCCTCAAGACCCCGCGTGCTGCGGGGTAATCCTGCCGCCGTGAGATGCCCTGTATCACCCAGACCGACACAGCGTGGAACCGCCCAGTTCGCGGACCGTTCCTCGAACAGGATGGTCGTGACGGAACTCGGCGCAATCCAGAATCCGGACCAGAACAGCGGAATCGGAATTTCAAGCAGATGGGCGATCCAGGTCAATGCCAGACCCGCATGGCAGAAGATGGCAATCCGTTCCGGGTTGGACCGGTTGAGCTTATATCGCACGCCTGCCCGCTCAAATCCGAAAGATGCCAGAAAACTATCCGATTCACGGACAATTGTTTCCACCGACCCCAGCATCTGATCCCTCACAGGATCGAACACCGGCATTTCATGCCAATTTTCGTAGGTAGGCAACGGACGCTCCGCACGGAGGATTTCACCCGGCAGCTGGAACAACGCCTTGTCGTTGTGGCCCTCCATGGGAAGAAACAACTCGGGATGCTGCTCGCGCGTCCAATCCAGCACGGTGTGCGGAAGTCCCAACCGGTCTGCGGTGTATCTCATCGTGTCGATGGCCCGTCCCAGCGGAGAGCAATAGATGCGGTCCAGCCCTTCCTTCGAAAACCTTTCCGCCAGTGCCGCAGCCTCCTTGTGCCCGGCCTGCGTGATGGTATTGTTCCGATAGTCGGGGTCCGCATGGCGGATGATGAAAAGCTGCATGATGTCCTCCATCAGGGCCTCTTCGGCTTGGACGGGCATTATTTTTCCGTGGGTTGCCCGCTGTCTGTCGGATATACAGGCTTAACCGGAATGGAGAAACAGAAGGTGCTCCCTTGTCCGATTTCGCTCTCCAGCCAAATGGTCCCGCCCATCAGTTCCACCAGACTTTTCGAGATGGCAAGGCCCAATCCGGTTCCCTGATATTTCTTCGAGGAGGATTGGTCGACCTGGCTGAATCGCTGGAAGAGTCTTTCCTGTTGCTCCTTGCCGATTCCTATTCCGGAGTCCGCCACGATGATGGACAGGCTCAGGCTCCCATCGGCAGTCGGAATGGCAGAAACCGACAGACTGATTTTTCCCTTTTCTGTGAATTTGATTGCATTCCCCAGCAAATTCGAGAGAACCTGTCTGATTCGGAGAGGGTCTCCGAGAACCATCGTCTCACAGGGACCCGACATCGTCAAATCCCATTGCAGCCCTTTTTGCAGCAGGCTGGCTTCAAAAAAGGAGAGCGTTTCGCGCAGAAGGTTTCCCGGAACAAAGGGCTGTTCCTCGATCACCGTGACCCCTGCTTCAATGCGGGAATAATCAAGGATGTCGTTGATGATTTGAAGCAGAGATGTGGTCGATTTCAACGCCAGATCCATGTAACTCTGCTGCTCCGCGGACAATTCCGTCAGCAGGGTCAGCTGAATCATGCCATAAATCCCGTTCATCGGGGTCCGAATCTCGTGACTCATGTTGGCGAGGAACTCGCTTTTCGCCAGATTGGCCTGTTCCGCCTTCTCCTTGGCAACCCGCAGCTCCAGTGTCCGGTTTGCGATGATGTCTTCCTGCTTTTCATAGAGCAGGGAGGTCGAAAGAACCGTTGCGACGAATCTTGAGATGTTTTCCAGCGACTCCAGAATATTGGGGAAAAACGCCGCATCCAGCACATTGCTCATCAGCAGCAAACCGACATGCTGTTCCCTGGCATTCAGGGGAATGACAACGAGGTTGCCGAGTCCGAGTTCCTCAAAAATCTGCGCAGCATCTGCTGCACGGTCTGAATAAAGGCTCACGGGGGCTTCCGTGGACTCGGCCGAGGAACCAAAAAAAAGAGGTGCTTCCAGTTTCGGCAGAGACAGAATGAATCGGGAAAACGCAGCCGTCCCGGTCACATGCCGTTGTCGTTCGGGACAAATGCCCGCAATTCTGAAAAAGTCCGGCTTGCTTCCGGTAAAGTGCAGCAGGATGATTTCCCTGCCCCCGATCAGCTCCCGAAGCTGTCTGGTCAAGTGTCCTCCCAAATCCATGGGATTCTCGGAGAACTCGATGACCTTCTTGAAGATTTCCATCGTCATGATGGCATTGGCCGCGCTCTTGCTGATGGATGCCATTCAACCCGCACTCCCCGAACCATATTGCGACAAGCTGCCTGCCCGCGGACATCGACCTTACGCCAGCGCCTTCAGAATGGAATCCTTCAAAGTATCAAGGGAAACGTTCCGGATGCTGAAGGGCAGCCCGAAAAACGTCGACATCTCCCTTAATTGTACCACTGGAATCTCCCCCACGCCGGTATCCAGAAAAAGAATCGATTTGTGCATGCTTTGCATGAATAATGATGCATTCTTTTCATCGAGGCCGATGTCCCTGATGAATACTTCCTTCCATCTCAGCGCCCATTCGTCAAAGACAAAAAATACCCCTTCCTTCCGGAGCCGCCGGTATTCATCCCTCCCCAGAACAATTTCACAGCAGTTGATTCCGGGCAGACGCACCACGCGTTCCGGATCGCACCGATCATCGATGTAGGGGTGGCAATCTCCATAGACCAGCACGATCCGGCGGATTTCCGGCAATGTTTCCCCGATGGCGGTCATCAGCGCTTTTTCCAACTCCTCCGGATGCATGTGAAGCGATGAATCGAGAAACCGGATCGGGATTGACAGGGCTCCGGACCGGACCAGGGATGACAGTTCCTTTTTGAAAATGCCGCAGGATATGATGACCGCATCTGGATGCTTATCCACTGAAACTCCCTTCATCCGTGCATATAGTTTCTTATTGTCCGCGGAACTGCGCGGGAGCCTGCATCAAGGCATCGATCTGTCCAGCTTCCGTCGCAAACGGAATATCGGCGGCCGAAGTGCTCAGAATATAGCGGGGATCCGCCGCCATCACGGACAGCATGCGCGCACAGATGCGACGGATCTGTTCCGGTGCCTTCGTGTCGAGTGTGGGTCCTTCGATATTGCCGGCAAGAACCAGGTTGTTCCCGACCGTTTCCCTTGCCCGAAGCAGATTGTCACGGGAATCCAGGATGAAACCGAGCAGATTGGGCAAGTCCCGGTAAAGATCGAGATAAGGGGCCATCTTGTACCCGCCGCCGTGCATGAGAATCCCCCCTTTGATCTGGGCGTAGGTTCTTCTCAAGGCAGGTTCGGCAATTTGTTCGGCCATGCTCCGCGGAATCATGGCCACACCGCACACACTGGCTATATGGATGAGGATGGCTGCGCCATCCGCCAGCAAGGCATTTCCATACCGGACGCTGAATTCTTCCATGCGGACAAGTATTTCCTCGAAAGCCTGTCTGTGGTGGAAAACAAGATCCATGAAGGTATCCGGGCCCACCACAATAGCCAGCAGGTCCAGCGGGTCCAGCCAGAGCGCGCAAACCGGAATTTGACCCGCATACTGCCGGGAAAGCCTCCGAACGGTTTCCCGCGTGTAGACGAGATGGGGGTCCGCCTCGATGTCGGGAAAGACCAGCGTGCCGATTTCATCCGATGAACGGATCGCTCTGCGCGTGATGTTGGGGGGGTAATCCGTGAAGTATTTCAACCCGCATCCGAATGCCTTGCCTTCATTGGCCGCGCACAAGGGTGACAGCAGCAGATCCGGCTGGAATCGTTCGACAATTGCGGATTGTCCGCGTACGTATTCTTCGGGCTTCGTATAATAGTCTTCCAGTCCGCACCCGGTCAGCCGGGCGCCGTACAGGCAAAGAACCCCCGCAACGGGCACCCGGTCGACCGGTTCGCCATGCAGGACCGCAAGAACACGCTCCATGCTGTTCATATGGCACCTCCGGCCTGCATCGCCTTTTCCTGCAGCTTCATCATGAGGCTGTCCGCATCGATGGCATTCCGGGAACTGCCGTCCGCACCGACCTCCAGCCACAGTTCATGTCTGAGGTTGAAAACGGCACCGCCGACCGCGAGCTGGATTCGGCCATGGTACCCGCGCGCGTCGATTTCAGCCCGAACCTTGCCGATGTTCTTCGCGGTTGTGTACATCATGGCGGAAACGGCGATGATTTTGGCATCCACTTCAACCGCCTTGTCCACAAAGGTTTCCGCCATGACATCATTTCCCAGGTCCAGGACATCCCATCCCGCCGACTTCAGAAAAATCGCGACAAGACGTCGTCCGAGCGTATGAAAATCATCCTCGATATTGCCGAGAACGATGGTTCCCTTGTGCGCCCGATCTCCGGACAAGGGGTCCTGTGCCAGAACTTTGAGGATGATTTCCTCGGCAATGCTCGCCGAAACATAGACCTGCGCAAAGGAAACGTCCTTCTGGCGTGTCCAGCGGTCGCCGAGTTCTTCCAGAATCGGGTCGAGTACGCCGCTGATCACGTTCTGATATCCGTATTCGCCGGCCCACCCGTCGACAAGGGCCAACGCGGTCACGGAATCGGAATTCATGATGGCCTCCAGGCATTCGTTCTGAAACGGATTCAGCATGATTTGGCACCTCCCGTCATTTCCTATTCTCCGAAAAGCACTTCCGCATTGTCGTGCAGCAGGCGCTTCGCAAGTCCGAGCGCATCCGCCTTGTCAAGGCGGCCTTTGTCGATTCGGTTCGACAGGGCTTCCGCGATGTTCTCCTTGGCAAACTGCAGATGCGCATACGTGCCCTCCACAAAGATGTAGTCCCCGCCGAATCCGAGAATCTTGTTGGAAGGAAGCACCTCGAGCATTTCCTCGAGTACGCGCACGGCATATTCCTGGGAGATGACATGCACCCAGCACAAGTCCGCCCAGACATTCGGGAACTGCTTGCAGATGGCGGCCAGCTCGTATCCGTATGGATAGCCGGTATGGAAGACGTCGAATCGAACACCGGGATGCTGCCGGAACAGGCTGATGAGGTTGGCCGGACGGGATTCCCGCAGATCAAAACCGGTTCCTTCCTGCAAGCCTGCATGGATCTGGAATGGCAGTGCCAGATCGGCCGCTGTTCCAAGCAGTTCATGCATCAGATAATCCTGCAGCGGCTTGCGTTCCGCGCCGGACAGGGCTTCGCCGCGCATAATCCTGTCAAAGGCGGACTCCGCCGCTGAGAATGAGGCATTTTCAAACAGAATCGTCCGCTGGTACGCGATGGCGGACTTCAAAGCCACAATTCCCCGTTCCCGTTTTGCCGTCTGCACGGTATCGCCCAGAAGCCGGACGTATTCCTTCAACGTGGAAAAGGAGCGGTGATACGCGCCCATCAGTTCTGCGGCTGACGTCCCCTCCCCGAGATCGAGAAAGAGATCGTACTTGGCGGATTCCCGATAGAATTCCTGATCCGGCGGCTTGATGTCTCCCGGACTTTCAATGAAGAGGTCATCCAGAACACAATATCGGATATGACAGATATCCTTGAGGATCTGCCTGTACCAGCCCGGTCTGCTGCACTGAAGAAAGGCGGCATTGAGCTGGAGGCAGGTATCGTCATCCAGCTGCGTGATGCCGAAAAGATCGATGCTCGCACGCTGGAGCGCACGGAAGTAGGTTGTGTTCCGGCACAATTCCCAGTAGGGCTTCAGAATGGCCCACTTCTCCTGCACATCCAGCCGGCCACCCTGCAGCAGCGCCATCTTCTCCGGCGGAAGGCCTGCAATCAGGACATCCGTACTGGCGTAATGCGTCATATAAAGGCCGATGAAATCCTTGCGGCCCGCCATGCGAGCCGCCTCCGTCTCCAGATGTTCGTGCGTGTCGATGACCGGCATGTCCTGCATTCCTTCGCGAATCCACTTCCGGTTTTCCATATGCCCTCCACAGCAACGAGAGAATCGATTCCATCCGCCACTTCCTTTATACCCATCGAATGAGGTGAAATGCATCATATTTATATTCAGGCTGCAGGTGAGATGACTTGTTTCCCCTGATTCAGATTTGGTAAGATGGTATTGCTTACGAATTATCGTTCGTTTTACGGAACCGATTCATGATTCCTGCATGAAAATTCATCAAGGCGATTTTTATCGAGTACTCGTTCATGGAAACCAAACAAAAAAGGAGCATATACAAAAGATGCCAATCAAAAAGGAACCCGCAGTCGGACCCGTCACGAAAGCGGAGATTGAGCAGGCCGCTTTCCGGTGTTTCTCCGAAAAAGGATACCATGCAACCATGGCGGATATTTCCGGATCCGTCCACCTGAAGGCCCAGTCGCTCTACAGCCATTTTCCCAACAAGCGGCTGTTGTTTGAAAAAGTAATCCGGGATGAAATCAACTGTTATTTTTCGGAAATTTCCACGTATTGCGAGTCTGTGCTCTCCAAATCTTCCTGCCACATCAGGCTCAAAAAGCTTTACTTCTTCACAATGGAATATTTCAGAATGCATGGGCGGATACGATTCTGGCGGCAGATCCCTTTGCTGGGTCGGGAAGCTTTGCTGCTGTCGCCTTTGCTCGAAGCCATGAAATCCTCCGAGAAGGCTTTGACGCAGCGGGTACGGTGCTACATCGCGGAAGGCTTTGCCTCCGGTGAACTCATGTACGGAAGTGCCGATGAGGTGCTGCTGCTCTATCAATGCGTGATACAGGGTTCGTTGGATTCACTGCTCCTGTCGTCGGACGAAGCTGTGCGCGACGGCATGCAGGCGCGAATATGGTCTGCCTTCGAAAAATTACTGATGACCTCGGGAGGAATGTGATGGAACTTCAAAAGGATCAAAGCAGGTATCGCGCATTATTGACCTGTCTCAATGCGGGGATTGTCGTGCATGCGCCCGACACCTCGGTCGTGTTCTGCAATGCAAGAGCTTCGGAACTGCTTGGGCTGAGTGAAGACCAGATTGCAGGGAAGACGGCGATCAGCCCGCAATGGCGATTCATCGACGAATCCGGTCATACGCTCCCGGTTGAGGCCTATCCGATATCGAGACTTCTGCAAAGCATGGAGCCTATAAAGAACATGGTATTCGGCATCCATCGCCCGATGGACAGCGAAATTGTCTGGGTTTCAGTCAATGGAACACCTGTTTGGGATGAGTCCGGGCAAATCACCGAAGTTCTGATCAGTTTCGTGGATATTTCCGATAAAAAACAGACGGCTGATGCGACGAAAATGGCCAATGAAATGTTTCAAAAGATCCTGAACACCATTCCGCAATTCATCTGCTGGAAGGACAGGTCATCCAGATTTCTTGGCTGCAACGACAACTATGCAAGAATGGTCGGGCTGCCGGACGCCGGATCAATCATCGGAAAGACGGATTGGGACCTGCCCTGGACAAAGGAAGAAACAGAGCACTTTCTGGCTGATGACCGAAGGATTATGGAAACGGATTCCGCCTCCTATCATATTTTTGAACGGGCTCTGAATGCCGACGGCGTTGAAACATGCCTGGACACCAGCAAGGTTCCTCTTCATGACGCAGAAGGGAATGTAAGCGGGGTTTTGGTTGCGTTCGAGGATATCACCGAACGCACGCTGGTGGAAGAAGCGCTGATGGATTCCGAATGGAAATTCAAGGCCCTGTTTGAAAAAGGTCCCATCGGAGTTGCCTACCACAAAATGATCTACGATCAATCCGGCAAATCGGTTGACTACTTTTTCATTGATGCAAATGAGGCATACCAGGAACTGACCGGCGTCGACCCACGAGGAAAAAATGTCACGCAGGCCTTTCCCGGCATCGAGAATGACCCGTTCGACTGGATCGGAACCTTCGGAAGAGTTGCGCGGTCCGGGGAGGAAATCCGATTCGAATCCTATCTCCAGGTCAATGACCAATGGTACGACTGCGTTGGGTACCAGTACATGCCGGACCATTTTGTTGCCGCATTCCTGAACATCACTGCGAGAAAAAGGGCGGAATTGGCGCTGAGTGCAAAGAGTGCCGCACTGGAAGCAATGAATCTGGAACTGAACATACAGCGTGATGCACTCGAAGCAATGAATCTGGAACTGAACATACAGCGTGATGCACTCGAAGCAATGAATCTGGCGCTGAATGCAAAGACCAATGACCTTGAAGCCCTGAACGAGGAATTGAATGCAACCATGGAAGAACTGGCAACTTCCAATGATGAACTCAGCACGGCCAACCGGCTGGCTGATGACGCAAACAGGGCGAAAAGCCAATTTCTCGCCAACATGTCGCATGAAATCAGAACGCCGATGAATGGCTTCATGGGCATGCTTCAGCTTCTGGAAGGAACCGAACTGACACCGGAACAGCAGGAATATGTCAGAATATCCCTTCTTACGTCCAATTCGCTCCTGACCATCATCAATGATATTCTGGACTATTCGAAGATTGAAGCAGGAAAACTGGCATTGGAGAAGGTCCCGTTTTCTCTTTCCGACCTGATGTCGGATCTGGTCGACTTGTTCAGCCCTTCCGCCAGGAAAAAGGGGTTGAAATTGGGGTTGTCCTTCCATGATGGAATTCCGGCTCATTTGAACGGTGACCCCTTCAGATTGAAGCAGGTGCTGTCCAACCTGATAGGAAATGCGGTGAAGTTTACGCATGAAGGCCGGATTGACCTGTCTGTCAAAAATCTTGGTCCGAGCGGACACAATGAGGTCAGCCTGGAATTTTCCGTTGAAGATACCGGCATCGGCATCGAGGAGGAAAAGAAGGCGCTTCTGTTTCAGAGATTCAGCCAGGCTGACAGTTCCGATACCCGAAATTATGGCGGGACTGGGCTTGGTCTCGCCATTTCAAAGCGCCTGATCGAAGAGATGTCAGGAAAAATATGGGTAGAAAGTGCAGCCGGAAAAGGCACACGCTTCTTCTTCACCTGCCGGCTGGAGATGGCCTGAATGTCACCTTTGATATTGTTCACATGCAGGATTTCTTGGAAGTCCAGCATTACTGAAAATAAGAGCGAATGGTTTCACAAGAGTCGACCTTGAAGGAAGGAACCTAGTTTCATCATATTTTGCAAGTTTATAGTTGACTTCCTGCAAAAATAGCACTACAATAGCCTTCATACAGTCAGCAACCGAAGCGATGGCGCTTCTCCGAAGATATTGGAGAAGCGCTTTTTGCATGGAAGGAGACAGCATGAAGAAGCTGGAAATCATCACACGTCCGGACAAACTCGAAACCTTGAAAGAAATTCTTGATGCAAGAAGCTGCACAGGCATGACCATTTTATCCGTCATGGGCTGCGGCCGTCAGCGCGGCAATGTACATGAAATCAAAGGCATGACATTCAATATCAATCTTTTACCGAAAATCATGGTAAACGCCGTCATTCCGGACGAACTCCTCGAACCTCTGCTGATAGACATCCGGGAACAGCTTGCAACCGGTCAGGTCGGTGACGGCAAGGTTTTCGTTTCCGACATCCAGGACGCCATGCGCATCCGCACTGGTGAACGCGGGAGCAAGGCGATATAGTCGCATCCGACTCTGGTTCGGCAGCCCGAAGCCATCTGCTCAACGCAAATGCCATGTCACCTTCAGATACTTCCTGGAGCAAAAACACATCGATGATAATGGGGTCATCTTCCTGCATAGGCAGGATGATGGCCTTCTTTCATGCGGGATGTCCCGAGACGGCCACGGGACGAAGTGGGGAACGGCGCTATGAATGATATGGTGGAACTCCTGGACGTCGACAAGCATTACGGCACCAGCCATGTGGTCAAAAAATTGAGCCTGACCGTCAGGGAAGGAGAATTCCTGACGCTACTGGGCCCTTCCGGCTGCGGGAAAACGACAACCCTCCGCATGATTGCCGGCTTCGAAAAGCCGACCGGAGGGCGGATCCGGGTCGCGGGTGAAAACGTGGAGGATCGGGAGCCCTACGAAAGGGACGTCAATACGGTCTTCCAGAGCTACGCGCTTTTCCCGTACAAGACCATTGAAGAAAACATAGGGTTCGGCCTGAAGATGAGGAAGGTGCCGAAGCGTGAAATCAAGGAACGCGTGACGGATATGCTTTCCATGGTGCAGCTTGACGGCTATGGCCCGCGGATGCCTTCCCAGCTCTCAGGTGGTCAGAAGCAGCGTGTCGCCATCGCCCGCGCTTTGGTGAACCGTCCGAAGGTTCTGCTTCTGGACGAACCGCTTGGCGCCCTCGATCTGAAGCTGCGCAAACAGATGCAGGTGGAATTGAAGCGGCTGCAGAAAAAACTCGGCATCACCTTCGTCTATGTCACGCATGACCAGGAGGAAGCGCTGACCATGAGTGACCGGATTGCCATCATGAACGGCGGGGTCATCGAACAACTCGATGACCCGGACTTCATATACGAGCACCCCACTTCCCGCTTTGTGGCGGAGTTCATCGGCGAATCCAACATTCTCGATGGCACAGTGACTGCGGGTCCAGGCGGGTTGTACCGACTCCATGCGGAAACCGGCCTTGTCCCGATAACCGGCGGGGATTTTGCCGTCAATGAATTTGTCCACCTGTCCATTCGACCGGAAAAACTTCAGTTTTCCGCAACTCCGATTCCCGGGTTCGACCTGGTCGGTGAGGTTCGGGAACATGTATACGCGGGAGCCGTCGTGAAAAGTCTGGTCATGCTGCCGAACGGACAGGAGCTGAAGCTGGTTCGCCTGGCCGGAAGCGACATGCCTGCCGTCGCCACGGCCG
>JFJP01040239.1_pt1 | contig 11598 bp, 8 predicted proteins | sample 431651 | NCBI WGS metagenome assembly JFJP01 (sample SAMN02602958, study PRJNA72255) | Microbial mat metagenome, whole genome shotgun sequencing project. | biome: fresh water; feature: sink hole; material: water; isolation source: purple microbial (photo- and chemosynthetic) mats found in... | reverse complement strand
GCGAAATTGGAAATAATTGGAATGTAAGGAAACTGAACCTGCGAAGTAAATGAAAAAGCGCCTTGTTGCTGTTGTACGCCCACTGAAGCACATTTTGCATCAATTACAAAATTGTCCTCAACCATAATTTTTTTGTTGGCTAACCAGGTTTCAAGTCCGGTGGTTAATGATTCACCGCGTTGTTCCTGAAGCTTACCATCAACCCGGTTCATGGCAATATACATATTTCCTCCATTGGCCAAAAAGGCATCCATTTCCCTGAATTCTTCCGGTGCAATGGAATCCGTAGGAGCAATTATAGCCAAGGTTTTAACTCCTTTCAGGGCATCGGTGCCTGGAGTAAGTTTTATAGCACGTGGCTGGTACAAAACGGTTAACTCTGCCATTGCTTGCTGCATGGCACCCAGTTCCGGTTCCCCATGACCTTGAAGGAATCCTACTACCGGTTTGTTGGCAACACTCAGTTTTTTTATTCCCGATGATAAGGCATATTCCATGGCCGCTCCCGGCTGCATAAAAGGAATTACTTCAGTTTTTTCGCCTTTTTGTATCACCGCACCCAGGAATGCTTTCTGGGTTTTCATCTGGTCTTTTTCACGCACATTAATTTGAACCGGCTGAATGCCTTTGCTCATGGCCTCTTTTTCCTTTTCTTCATCGGCACTTGGATTCACAAATTCGTACATCACGTTATTTTTTGAGATGTTCCGGTATTCTGTCAGCAATTCTTTAAAATCCTGCCGGGTTTTTGCAATATCGGGAGGCAAGTTTTCAGAAAAATAGGCTGTAATGGTAATGGTTTCATCCAAATTCCGCAGCAGGTCTTTGGTTGCCTTGCTCAAGGTATATCGGTGGTCTTCGGTTAAATCGAGCCGCAAGAACAGCTTTTCGGACAATAAATTGACCAAAACCAAAGCCAATAATACAAACAGTATATATAAACTGGCACTTTTTGCTTTCATAGCTTCAAATTTTTAATTGTTACGATGTTTTCGATTTCAGCGTCCGCTCAGCCAGGAATAGACCTGCAACCGTAAGAGAAATAAAATAAATCAAATCTTTGGTATCGATAACCCCGCGGGTAATGCTATCGAAATGGGTATTCATGCTCAAATAATAGAACACTTTGCCAAAAACTCCTGAAAAATGACCTGCAAGTATGGTAAAGAATAAATGGAAGAAAATTCCCAACACCAACGATATCAAAAAGCTAACAATCTGATTATTGGATAAGGAACTAGCAAAGAGTCCGAGCCCTACATAAACACTGCTCATCAAGATTAATCCCAAATATCCGCTCAACACAGCCCCATGGTCGATGTTTCCGATGTTGGCTATAGTAATATAATAGGGAAGCGTTAGCACCAAAGCAATCCCCACCAAAATCATAATAGCCAGGTATTTGCCAATTACAATTTGTTGATGGCTAATGGGTTTGGTTAGCAGTAATTCAATGGTACCCGAGCGGGTTTCCTCAGCCAACGAGCGCATGGTTAAGGCCGGAATAAGTATGAAAAGCGTGATGTAAGCCACATAAAAGAAAACCTGCATAGAGGCTTGTCCCATCATAAAAACGTCGGAATTGCCAATGCCGTAAATCCAAGTGAGCAATCCGCTGAACACCAGAAAAAGCACTAATAAAATGTATGCCATCAGGGAATCGAAGTTCGATTTAAGTTCCTGTTTGGCAATTATCCATATTGGTCTCATAATTTATTATTTACAATTAATACTGCGGTTATTTCATGGTCAATTCCCTGAAAATGTCTTCCAGTTTGGTCTCAACAGGAGTCATTTGGGTAAGAATCCAGCCTTTTTCCACGCAGAGTTTGAATATTTCCCGTTTCGATGAAATACCGGGTTTGCTCTGCACTTCAATTAAATTGTCATTATTTGAAATGTCAACCAAAGCTACGCTTGGCAACGCCTGCAATGCTTTTACGACCAAGTTACGGTCGGCATCTTCAATTACCACTTTGAGCATTTCGCCGCCTTTTTCGGCTTTGCGAAGTTCCTGGGCAGTTCCGTTGGCCACAATTTTCCCTTTGTTGATAATCAGAATACGATCACAAGTGGCTTCCACTTCGGCCAAAATGTGCGAACTGAGGATAACTGTTTTTTCGCGCCCGATTTTTTTAATCAGTTCACGGATTTCCACAATCTGGTTCGGATCTAGTCCTGTTGTAGGTTCATCTAGAATAAGTACTTGTGGATCGTGAATCAATGCTTGCGCCAGACCAACCCGTTGTCGGTATCCTTTTGATAGTTCGTTGATGCGTTTGTGTTTTTCGCCTTCGAGTCCGCAAACCCTTACCATTTCAAGAATCCGGTCTTTTATTTTTTCTTTTTTAATTCCTTGGAGTTCGGCTACATAGTGCAAATAATCAATCACGGGCATCTCCGGATACAAGGAATTGTGCTCGGGTAAATAACCAATTGATTTTTTTATCTGTTCCTGATCGTTCCAAATGGAATAGTTCCCGATGGTAATTTCGCCATCGGTGGGGGTTAAGTAACTGGTGATGGCCTTCATGGTAGTGGTTTTACCCGCACCATTAGGACCCAGAAACCCAAGGATTTCACCTGTTTTAACCTCAAACGAGATATTATCTACCGCGCGTTGCGGGCCATATCTCTTGGTCAGGTTTTTAACTACAATATCCATACATTGTTAGCAGTTATGATTTATAATACTATAAATTGAAAAACTATACGGCCACAAATATAGAAAGCAGGTAGTTAGCTAAAAACAGGAAAAATGTTAAAGTTGTGTTAAAAGCATTGCTTCATGAGTCCATGAAACAATAATTTATAGAATTCTTAAAATGGAGTCAAGTTAATTTGCACCCTTTACTCATCAATTCAAAAAGCACCTATTAAAAGCATTAAATTGATCTCAATCGCTCAAATATTTATCCATCAACCCGATGAGTTTTTTTGTTTTAATCGGTTTAGCTATAAAGTCGTTGCAGCCGGCGTCGAGGGCTTTTACTACATCGTCGTACATAGCGTATGCTGTTTGGGCTATTATGGGGATTTTTTTGTTAAAGGTTCTTATTTCCGTAGTGGCGTCGTATCCGTTCATGCCCGGAAGCTGAATGTCCATCAGTACTAAATCGAATGGTTGTCCGCTTTTTACTGTTTCAATGGCATGCAATCCATTTTTGCTGCGGGTTAAATCGAGTTCATATTTTTTAAGTATTTCAACCAGTAAATCGTAGTTTTCATTGGTATCCTCCACGATCAATACTTTTTTACCTTTCCATGTCAAATGCTCAATCTCCATTTTTGATTGAAGCAATGATTTCTCAATCATGGCCTTGTGCGTAAAACAAAAGGTGGAACCGGTTCCAGGCGAAGATAAACACCAAATGATGCCACCCATGGTTTCCACATTTTTTTGAGCAATACTGAGTCCGAGCCCTGCATGGTTTTCTTTATTAAGGGATATAAACGGGTTGAAGATGAGTTCGGTGTTTTCCGGTTCTATTCCAATGCCGGTATCTTTTATAAAAAACACGATTTCATGTTCATTGTAAATATCATATCCTATTTCAATTTTACCTGTTGCTGTGGCATCAATAGCATTTTCCAGCAGCAGGAGTAAGGTATTTTTCAATAGGGCTTCATCGGTGAAAATTGAAATATCGTGCACCGGAAGGATGATGTTGGCATCCAGCTTATTTGCCTGAATAAGAGGTGTATTGGTTTCAAAAAAATCTTTCAGCAATTTGTTCACAAACAGATTCCGAGGGGAAAAATTTTCCTGAGCATGACCATATTGAGCCCAATCGGCAATGCGTAATATAGGTTTCAGGCAATTTTCAGCATCGGGTGGAACATTTTGCGATGTGCAAAGCTTGTTGCACCATTGCCTGAGCTGTTTTGATATTAGAAAATTTTCCTGAATCAGGTTCTGCTTTTCTTCTTTAAGGTTGCGTTCAACCTGCTTTATTTGGGTAATATCTCGTGAAACATTCAAAACCGAATCAACAGTACCATCTTTGGAAAGTTCAGGCACCATGTGTGCTTGAAACACCTTGGTTTCGGTTTTTGTAGGTAAGCGGAATTCAAATTTTAAGGTCCTTCCGGTACGAAACACTTCTAAATGCATCTCCTCTAAAAACGAGACCAATTCGGGTTCTAAGTCCAGTTCCAGGTTATTGCGCCCAATAAACTGATTGATAGGTATTCCCGTTAGTGTTTCAAAGGTTTTATTAACGTACAAATAGGTTAAGTCTTTATTATAACGGGTAATTAGGTCGGGGGAGTTTTCGGCCAACATCCGGAAATCGGTCTGGCTTTTACGCAACGCTTGTTCAATGCGTTTGCGTGCGGTAACATCCGACGTTATGATATAGGTACTCTGCTTTCCATCGGTCCTTTTTGACAACGTATAATTGTTTTTAATGCATTTTTCAACCCCCATTTTGGTGCTAATCCAAAATTCGAAGCTTTGCATGCCTTGGCTTGAGTCTTTCAATTTTTCTTTGAAGGCCCTCAGTCGTTCTTTTTCAGAATCCAATGCCAGTCCAAATTCATCAATATCCCGCAATTCATCTTTACTGAAACCGGTTATTTGACAGATACTGGAGTTAATGAATACTTTTTTATCATCTTCTAAAATAATAATACCTTCCGCAATATTTTCGGCCATCTGTAAAAAACGGTATTCACTTTGCCGTAAAGCCTCCACCACTTTTTGCTGGTTTCCAATGCTACGCTGAAAAACAATTAAATGATAACCGGTTGTGTCGGTAAAACTATATATGGTGATTTCTGATGAAATGGCGGTGCCATTTTTATCTTTTACATGGGACAGAAATATTGCACTTTCATTGGGAGTAAGAGAAGTGCTGAATTTGAGGTATTGTTCCATGTTATTAAAAAGACCTAAATCGATGGGCGACAGGTTTTCAATCTCCTGTTGAGAATATTTGACCAGTTCCACGCCACTTTTATTTACTTTTTGAATTTTGGGAATGTTATCCAACTTATTGGCTATAAGTACAAAAGCAGGCTGTTTAACGGCATCAAACAAAAAATCGAAACTAAACAATACTGGAACATTAGTATTTCGCAAAGCCTGGTTCTCTTTTTCCAGGTTTTCAATCTTTTCAAAAAGGATTTTATCGGTATTTTCCATAGTTAATTGTTCCTAAATTTTAATTTTGAAATAACCATACTTTTGGTTCTTCATTTTTTAAACAGTAACCCCTCATCATTCCTGAGGTATTAAAACTCATACTAATATTTCCTTGGTTATCAATTCCAATAATACCGCCAATGCCACCCACGTTTTTTAATTCCTGCATTACAGAATCCGATGCCTCCTTTAGAGGCTTGTGGCTGTATTTCATTCGAGCGGCAATATCATAGGCTACCGTGTACCTAATAAAATATTCACCATGTCCGGTTGCTGAAATGGCACAGGTTTCATTGTCAGCATAGGTTCCGGCACCAACAATAGGAGAATCACCCACACGGCCATACATTTTATTGGTCATTCCACCGGTTGAAGTTCCAGCGGCTAAATTTCCATATTTATCTAAAACTACGCATCCAACCGTTCCCATTTTTTCATCGGCAATGCTTTTTTGAAGTTTTTGCCACTGTTTATCGGTATAAAAATAATCTTCTGAAACCATTTCCAACTGATTTTTTTGTGCAAATTCTTCAGCACCATTTCCTATCAATAAAACATGTTTTGAATGCTCCAATACACAAAGTGCCCCTTTTATGGGGTTCTTGATATGACTTACTCCAGCAACAGCACCAGCCATTTTCGATTTACCATCCATGATGCATGCATCCAATTCATTGGTGCCATTATGGGTAAAAACAGCCCCTTTGCCCGCGTTAAATAAGGGTGAGTCTTCCAATAATACAATAATCCCAGCAACAACCTGCAGTGCAGAATCACCATTTTCTATTTTAGCCATTCCAATTTTTAACGCTTCGTACAATTTCGACTCATATTCTGCCACTAAAACACCATCCATATCATTTTTGGTAAAATTACCTGCTCCTCCATGAATAACCAATCCATAGGTATTTACCACCTTTTGATTTGCATCCTGAATTATTTTTTTTCCCCCTCGGTCTGGGTACCTATCATTTTGATTATCAAACTTTTTAACAACAGTTATTAACAAGTAGGGTATTAAAAATAGTGCCAGAATAAAGAGTATGGGTTTTATTTTATTGAATTGCATGTTTCTATTGGTATTATTGTGAGCCTTATACAAAAATAAGAAAGTTCACTTCTTAAAAAATGAAAATTGAAAAATAAACCAATAATAAATGGTATTATTTTTAAAGATTAATAAAAGGAACAAATAGTAAGACTTTCTGTTTTTATTCTATTTACAAGTTAAAATGGTAAAATTTTTAATAATTTTAGCCAACTAATCGTTGAAAATATGCAAAAGAAATATTTGATGTTCCATTTATGCTGGGTGATTCTATTTGCAATAGCCGCAAATGGATGTACATTCAACAATGAAGAGGAGTATTTTGGAATTACGGAATGTGATACCATAGATATTACCTACACTGATTTAACTTATATTTTTACTAATGTTTGTGCCACCTGCCATAATGTTTCTTATCCAGCACCAAATGGAATTTTAATGGTTACATACAATGATGTTGTCACTTCCGTTAATACCGGCTTGGTTTTACCAGCTATTAAACAAACCGGGTCAATAAAAATGCCTCAAGGTCAGGATAAATTGTCCGATTGTGATATTAGTAAAATTGAGGCATGGATTAATGCTGGAATGCCTGAAAACTAGAAATAAAAAGATAAATGGCAATTAGTAAAACTAAAATTATGAAAAAGCAAGTCCTGATAATACTTTTCATGCTATTGGTTCAATTAGTAGGCGGACAAGATTTAATGGCTTTGCTTGATTCTGCAAACAATACCCCGGCACAAAAGGAATATGTTCAGGGAACCTTTAAAACGGTACGATTAATTAATGGATATACCACCGAAATTGCTGAGAAAAATGATTTGATTTTCAGTATTTCGCACCGTTTTGATCCAGTAAACGAAGGTATTTACGAGTTTTTTGGATTGGATCACTCCGTTATACGTTTTGGATTCGAATACGGCCTAACCAACTGGCTATCATTAGGTATTGGTAGGAGTAGCTTCGAAAAATTGTACGATGGTTTTTTTAAAATTAAATTGGCTCGGCAATCCTCCGGTGAGCACAGCTTTCCTTTTTCAATTACCTGGATGGAAGGAATGGCCGTACAGACTTTGAAATATACCGATACACTTCCCGATCATCCTACTTCTGAAAGGTTTTATTATTCGCACGAACTTTTTATTTCACGCAAATTCAACAATTATATTTCGGCACAAATAGTACCTACATTAATTCACCGCAACATGGTTAAAACTAAGGAAGAACAAAACCTGGTGCCTGCTATTGGATTTGGGGCTAATGTTACAGTTAATAAATGGCTTTCGTTTAGCGGCGAATATTTTTATTTATTACCCGGAAATACTGCTGACAATTTCGCAAATAGTCTTGCCATTGGAGTTGAAATGGAATCAGGTGGTGGGCATGTTTTTCAAATAAATTTAAGTAATTCACACGGAATGACTGAAAAAGCATTTATACCTGAAACCACAGGGAAATGGTCAAAAGGTGACATTCAGCTTGGCTTCAACATCATCCGGGTTTTTCATCCTAAAAAGAAATAAACTAAAATTATGAAAATTGTAAGTACTCTTATTCTGGTAACTGCTTCATTTACCTTCAGCCTTGGGCAAAATGTTTATATGACTTCAAAAAGCAGCATTCATTTTACATCCGATGCGCCTTTAGAGATGATTGAGGCAACAAGTACACAGTTGCAAGGAGCGCTAAAAACCGATGATCGCTCCTTTGTATTCCGTTCGCCGATGAACACATTTGAAGGGTTTAACAGTGCACTCCAAAAAACCCATTTCAACACTACGTATCTCGAAACATCTAAATATCAATTTACCCTATTTGAGGGTAAGATAATTGAAGAAATTGATTTTAAAAAACCAGGTACCTACCAAGTGCGGGGGAAAGGACGCTTTACCTGCCATGGGGTAGAACAGGAGCGTATTATTAAATGTACCGTTAAAGTATCCTCCGAACAGATTTCTGTCACTTCAGATTTCACCGTATTGCTCGACGACCACAATATTAAAATACCCTCGGTGGTGAATCAGAAAATTGCTGAAGAAATAATGGTAAAACTTGATTTAGTATTAGTTCCAAAAAAATGAAAAAGCTATTTAGTATTCTGTTTTACCTTACCATTATTGGTTCTGTTCCATTTGCAACGTTGGCTCAAAGTCCAAAGATTGCCTCTTACAAGATGCTTAAAAATAAAATTGATGTGGAAGTTACCACCATATTTCAGGACCATTTGGGGTTCATGTGGTTTGGAACCCACGATGGGTTGATAAAATTTGATGGCGTTGATTTTAAACTAGTTAACACCCAAAATGGCTTATTAAGTAATGAAGTTACCTGTATTATTGAAGACAAAGAAGGTATATTATGGATTGGTCATAAAAATGGAAAAATAACTTGCTGCAAACACAATCAATTCACCGAGTTTAGTCCCGAAGAAGGACATACAGACCGACAAATTTCTTCTTTTTTTTTAGATAATAAGGGGATTGTGTGGTATACAACTTTAGACGAGGGAGTTTATTATTTTTCTGGAAATAACCGCAAACGCCTATACAATTTGAATACCGATGATGGGTTGTTGGATAATTATGTATACTCCATTGCCCAAGATACCGCAGGAAACTACTATTTTGCGACCGATAAAGGGATTTCAGTTTATAACTTGGGTGAAAAAAAATTCATTGGCAAAATTACTATGAATGATGGGTTGCCCGATAATTTGGTTAAACAACTTTACTTTCATAATAACCGGCTATGGATTGGCATGGAAGAAGGCGGTGTGTGTGTGTATGACCTTGTTAGCAAAAAGTTTGAATTAATATCAGAATGGAAATTTAGTTCCATCAACAATTTTGTGTGGTTATCCGATAAAGAAATATGGGTAAGCACCTCACGCATGGGAATCATAAAATGTGAGTTCGACGAAAATGGTAAACCTTGGTACTCCGTGTTCAATAAAGAAACCGGATTGTCTGATAACCGTTCCAATTACATTTACCTCGACCGTGAAAAAAATATCTGGATTGGCACTAAGAAAGGCCTTTCAATTCGAAAAAACAACAACATTGAGTTTCTGGATAGCCGCAATGGACTTGAATTAACCAGCATATTTAGTTTTATCATCGACAACCAAGGCAAATACTGGGTGGCAGCACAAGAGGGATTATTTGTATATCAACGCGATGAAATGGGCCATTTAACTCAAACCCAACTTCTCAATGAACCGCGTTTTCAAGGCATTAGCTTTATTTCATTATACAACGATTGTAATGGAACTATTTGGGCCGGTACCTATGGGTTTGGTGTTTTTCAAATCAATCCATTAACCTATAAATACGTAAACATTAATTCTTCCAACGGATTAACAAACGATAACATTATCAACATAACAGGTGACAGCTCAAACATCTGGTTGTCATCATTGGGTGGAGGAATATCAAAGTTGGACATTTCGCAACCAAAAGTCAGTATTAAATCATTCACTGAAGAAAATGGAATGCCATCGAATTATGTCTATGACATCCTCATTGATTCTAAAAAGCAGGTATGGGCAGCAACCGATGGCGGCGGTATTGTTATAATTAAAAACAATACCATACAGCGGATACATAATGAATTACTCGATTCGGTTGCAAAAAAAGTCTATACCATACTGGAAGATCCACATAATAATATTTGGATTAATGCAGCTGATCAGGGAATTATTAAATTTGATGGTAACAATTACCAGCGAATTACTGAATTGGAGGGATTAAATTCAAATTCGGTTCAAAGTATCGGCTTAAATAAACAAGGCGATTTGGTCATATTTACCGATCTTGGATTACAGATTTACAACATGCACCAAAATATTTTTGAATCGCACGGCGAAGAAGATGGAGTCACATTCCTGGGACCCAACTTAAATTCCATATATAACGATAAAGCCGGTAATATTTGGTTTGGAACCGCAAATGGTTTGGTACGGTTAAATGCAAAAAGTGATAAACCCACTGTTAAGCCTCAAATATTGATTACTGGTAAAAGCTTGTTTTTTAATCCCATTGCCGATAATGTTAACAAATTCAAACACAATCAAAAACATCTAACCTTTCAATATACTGGGCTGTGGTACAAAACTTCAAGCAATTTAGCCTACCGGTATCAATTAATTGGTTACGATATTGATTGGAGCCCTGAAACCAACTCACGGACTATTACTTATTCGAACCTGCCCGCAGGTAACTTTCAATTCAAAGTTCAAGTGAAACATCCCGATGGATCTTGGATATCATCGGACTTGGCAGAATATTCCTTTGTTATAAAACCTCCTTTCTGGAGAACTTTTTGGTTCATTTTCCTTATGGTGATTGTCATTGTTTCAGGCATTTATTTGTTTATTAGGGCGCGTACTCAAAAACTAATCCGCGACAAAGATATTCTGGAGGAAGAAGTCAGGAAACGGACCGCAGAAATCTTGAAGCAAAAAGAAGAAATTGAAGCACAGCGAGATGAAATTGAAGCACAACGCAATCATGTTATAGAGCAGCGCGATCAAATTGAGAATCAAAACAAAGACATTAAAGCCAGCATACAATATGCTTCGCGGATTCAAAAAGCAGTACTGCCCCCATTGGACAGTTTTAATGCGTTGCTGGGTGAATCGTTTGTGTTTTTTAAACCCCGTGACATTGTTAGTGGTGACTTTTACTATTTGAATGTTAAAAACGACAAGATAATAGTAGCAGCAGCCGATTGCACCGGTCATGGAGTTCCTGGTGCCTTCATGAGCTTAATGGGAATCTCTCTTCTGAATCAGATTATCAGTTTGTTACCCGATAATTTTGATGCGGCCCACATTCTAAATGAATTAAGATCAAATTTGAAAAAAGCACTTAGGCAAACGGGTAAAAGCGATGAAGCCAAAGATGGTATGGATATTTCACTTTGCGTAATTGAAAAACACAAAAATCAGCTAAGCTATGCCGGAGCTTTTAATCCATTGCTTTTGGTGCGGAATAAAGAGCTTTCTACGTATACAGCCAATAAAATGCCCATTGGAATATTTATAATACAGGATGTGGATTTCACCAATAACCTGGTAGAAACTCAACCTGGCGATATGCTTTATCTGTATTCCGATGGATTCCAGGACCAGTTCGGTGGTGTCGACAAGCGGAAATTCCTGCCTAAAAGGCTTAAAGAAGTATTGGTTGAAATATCCGATCAATCAATGACTGCTCAGCATGATATTCTTGAAAAGACCTTTTCACAATGGAAAGCCGATCTTTCCCAAATTGATGATGTGCTGGTAATGGGAATCAGAATCGGAAAATAAAATATTTTGAATCTAGTTCTTAGTTGGGATAAGTTCTAAATAGCTTTGAAAGCATTCTATGGAATTTATGCACTCCTTTCGGATTGGCAA
>JFJP01011607.1_pt1 | contig 11599 bp, 7 predicted proteins | sample 431651 | NCBI WGS metagenome assembly JFJP01 (sample SAMN02602958, study PRJNA72255) | Microbial mat metagenome, whole genome shotgun sequencing project. | biome: fresh water; feature: sink hole; material: water; isolation source: purple microbial (photo- and chemosynthetic) mats found in... | reverse complement strand
GTTGCCGTCGGTTGAAGCGAAACCACTTGCCATTGACACTGACTCCGAGACTCCCGATTGGTTAGCCGAGTTGCCGTCGGTTGAAGCAACGGACATGGCGCAGGAAACCGAGTCCGAGTTACCCGATTGGATGGCGGAGTTGCCGTCGGTTGCAGCAACGGACATGGCGCAGGAAACCGAGGCCGAGTTACCCGATTGGATGACCGAGTTACCGTCGGTTGAAGCGAAACCACTTGCCATTGAAACCGAGTCCGAGACTCCCGATTGGTTAGCCGAGTTGCCGTCGGTTGCAGAAATGGACATGGCGCAGGAAACCGAGACCGAGTTACCCGATTGGATGACCGAGTTGCCACATGGTAAGGCTAAATTTTTACCTGAGCCTGCCTTACCCGCCTGGCTCACTGAATTGCCTGAGACCATTGAGACCACTGACTCCGTTGAATATGAAGCTGAAACAACGCCATCCCAATGGGAATTTTCCAGTGATGAGACTGAAACAAGTGCAGACTCAGCCGATGTACCCGATTGGTTAAGCAAAATAGAGGTAGCCGATGATACACTACCCACAGAGCCTGATGCGCCTAGCTGGTTGTCTGATTTACGGGCTTCCTTGCCTGATACCGATGAATTACGCCAACAAGAATTGGCTGAAACAGGGGAAACAGATGAGGATAATGCCAATGGGTTGATGGACACACCAGAGCTAGATGAACCTTTCTTTGAGTCTCCCGCCGAGACTACTGAGTTTCCGTGGTTGACTGAGTCGGAGGACAAGGCTCCTGATTGGCTCACCGCGCCATTGCCGTCTGATGGTGCGACCCCCGACTGGTTGGTTGAGACCTCGGCTGAAACCGCAAGCCCCTCATGGCTGACTGAAAATGAAGCGGCACCACCTGCACTTGATTGGATGACCGATTTACCCACTGCGGACGGAGACAATGAAGCCCCCACCTGGTTGGCTGATTTAGCGATGCCACCAGAAACGGAAGCTCCCGATTGGCTGACCGAGTTGCCGCGTGAAACGCCTCCAACAGCAGTGAGTAATTTACCAGAAGCCGCCACTCCTGAGAATATTACGGCCAGTAATTGGTTTAAGGAATTACAATCAACCTCGGCGGAGAGCGCAGATGAGGCGCACCAGCCCAAGCCGATAATTTCCACAGAACCATTACAAACCGTTACTCAACCCCCTATCACCTCCACTCCCACTCAGGATATGTCAGGTGTAGTGGAAACAACGGCGGTTTCAGCCGCGATATTTGCTACGGGCTTGGGCGCGCAAACAGCCACCACTCCTGCCATTGTCACCACTGACCGTCAAACTCTAGCGCAATCAGTCCAATTATTTTATGAGATTGCCACGCAACCGCCACAGCCTGTCCTCATTCCCGAAACTCTGAGCCTACAAGCCAAGTTCATGGGGCGGACGGTTCGTGCGATTTTGTATTTCATCTTTATTGGGTTAATGGCCTTACCTTTATTACCTCCCTTACAAAAAAGCGTTAAAGGCGAACCCATTCCCTGGACAGAGCCAGGCGGCAGGTTAGGCGAGTTATTAGCCAAGCAACGCCATGCCCTCATTAGCGAAGAATTGGGCATTATTGATACTCAACCCACAGCATCAGTGGCCTTAGTTTCATTTGATTACACCCCTAGCTCGCAAGGCGAAATGCAGCCCTTAGCCGAGGCGGTGGTGGCACGGCTACGCGGGCAGGGCATGCGAGTCATTGCCGTGAGCTTTGACCCTGAAGGGGCGATGTTGGCGCAACAAACGTTGGAAACCATATTACAACAGCGTAAGGAAAAATACGGCCCAGAGATGGTGAATTTAGGCTTTATCCCAGGGCAAGTGACGGGCTTACGGAGCTTAATTGCTGGCTCAAATAGTCTGGCTCAATTGAGTGATTTTAAACCAGGCGGCAATTGGCCGACGGCTGATTGGGCCGAGGTTAAGGGTTTGGCGCAAGTCAATCTCATTGTGACAGTATCGGATAACCCCACAATGGCCCGCTGGTGGGTGGAGCAGTTAGCGGTTGATAGTGCCACCAAACCCGCTTTATTAGCAGCAACAAGTGCCACCGTTAATCCATTCATGCAACCTTACCGTAAGAATGACCAATTAGACGGCTTAATATCGGGCATAAGTGGGGCTTCGGCCATGGAAGCAACTCGTAATAATTTCGGCCTAGCCCGCCAAATGTTAGACAGCCAAAGCCTGGCCTATCTCATCATCATTATCTTGATTGTGGCGGGAACGGTGGTTGGCTGGATGCCGCCGATGAATGAAGAAACGGCTGCGCCCGACTCAGACGAAACCGAGGAAGAGGACGAAGATGAGTGATGAGTGATGAGTGATGAATTATAATTCCACACTCATCATTCATAATTCATAACTCATAACTCATTATGGAAACCATTGCCCCATTCATTGCCGCAGCCTTAACCTTAATGGTATTTAGCTACATCCTCGGCGATAACGTTTTATTTAAGTTGGCTTCTCACATTTTTGTGGGCGTATCAGTGGGCTATGCCATGCTGATATTGTGGTATGAAGTCTTTGCTGATTTATTACAACCTAATAATGGTCAACTCTTGCGGGTCTTACCCGCGTTATTACTCTGTTTGTTGCTGATTTTCAAAATTCGCCCTAGCCAGGGTGAAGTGACCAATGTGCTAGGGGCAATTCCCATGGCCTTTGTGTTAGGCGTAGGCGCGGCCTTAGCCATTGGCGGGGCTTTATTTGGCACACTCATCCCCCAAGTTACCAGCACCATGAGCATTTCACTCAACCCCACCCACTACCCTGATACCGAGCAAGAAATTGGTATTGTCAATTGGTTAAATAACTTTATCATTTTCATCGGCACAACGGGGACTTTTTTCTACTTTATGTTTGTGGTGCGTTCACAGGGCATGTTCAGCGGCGTGCGAGAGGGATTTATTCGTTTTTGGGCGGGTATGGGACGCTTGATTATCATCTTTACTTTGGCCGCCCTCTTTGCCAACACCGTCAGCGCACGAGTCGCCGTGTTAGTTTCACGCCTACAATTTTTGGGGGGATTTTTTAAGTAAAGCCGAACTTACGCAACGAATTATACTTAGGACTTACGCAAAACTGTTCATTTTGAGGAGTGACACACGCCCTCGTGTGTCACAATTAGCACGAGGGCGTGCTAACTCCGCGATTTTTGCGTAAGTCCTAATACTGCATTTCATTCGAGAGTTACACTTTCATAGTAACAATCAGGAGTCCGCAATTCTTTATCAGGAGTCCGCAATTCTTTGCGGGCTGTCCGCAAATGATTGCGGACTCCTATACCAAAAGTGTAATTTTCATTTGATACGCAGTATAAAACAAGCAATTCGTGTAATTTGTTGCTAAAGCAGTTTATTTGCATGAAGAAAAAAAAAGGAGATAAAACATGGCTGATAAATTTACCGAAGTTACGACAAATTCATGGTTTGGTCGGTTAGGCGGGGCGATAACGGGCGTAGGGATGGGGATTTTGCTTTTTCTCATCGCTTTCCCGTTATTATTTTGGAACGAGGGGCGGGCGGTGCAAACCTACCGCGCCCTCGTGGAAGGCGCGGGCGCGGTGGTCTCGGTGGCGGTGGAGACGGTGGATAACGCTAATGAAAACAAACTTGTTCACTTAAACGGCCTCGCTACAACTGATGAAACGTTAAGTGACCCTGATTTTGGCATTTCGGCCAATGCGCTCATGCTCAATCGCAATACCGAAATGTATCAATGGGATGAGGAAAAATCCACCAAAACCACTAAAAATCTGGGCGGCAGCACCACTGATGAAACAACATATAGTTACGAAAAAAAGTGGTCTAATAGCTTGATTAGTTCTGAAAATTTCAAAGAAGCCGCTGGTCATGAAAACCCTAGCTCCATGCTCTATGCGGCCCAGCAAATCGTCGCCAAAAATGTAACACTAGGGGCGTTCAAACTCACCAAAAGTCTAGTAACAAGTATCAACAATAATGAGACTTTAGCGGTGAATAGCGAGATTAAACTTCCCGCCGCATTGACGGGTAAAGCGCAAATAAGTAATGGTCAGTTTTATATCGGTCAAAATCCCCAAAGCCCGCAAATTGGGGACATGCGGATTAGCTTTGACGTGGTTAAGCCAACCCAAATTACCTTAGTGTCGCAACAGGTGGGCGACAGTTTCCAACCCTACACCGCCAGCAACGGCAACACGATTGAATTGTTAGAAACGGGTAAACGCACCGCCGCCGAAATGTTTGAGTCAGCCCAAACCAGCAACACCATTATGACCTGGATATTACGAGTTGTTGGTTTTTTCCTCATGTTCTTTGGAGTTTCCCTCGTCCTTAACCCTATCTCCGTTTTCTTCGATTTTATCCCCTTCTTAGGTGGCTTAACAGGCTTTGCCTTACAAGTTGTGGCATTTTTAATTGCCGCCCCCCTTGCTCTCTTCGTCATTGCCATTGCCTGGATATTCTATCGCCCCCTATTAGCCATTGGCCTCATCATCTTTGGCCTACTTTGCCTCGGCGCGGCAGTTTTTGCAGCCATGCAATTTAAACGTAATAAAGCCTAGATAATAGTTATACCGCGCGAGGGCATGAATTAAACTTTTCAGGAGTGCGAAAATTTCATTTTCGCCTGTCAAAATAAAATTTTGACACTCCAGTTTATGCCCTCACGCTGTATCAGTATATCAAGATTTAGCCCCCTCACCCATATCAAGATTTAGCCCCCTCACCCCAGCCCTCTCCCAATGGGAGAGGGAGTATCTTGTCTCCCCTCGCCCTTTGGGAGAGGGGCGGGGGGGCTAAATCTTGATATACTGTGTATAGCTGACTCGCTGACAGCCTGACCGCTAAATATTAAAGCGAATCTGCATAATGTCCCCGTCTTGCGCTTGATAAGTTTTACCCTCTAGCCGCACCTTACCGACAGAGCGCGCCGCAGAGTATGAGCCAGCCGCCAGCAGGTCACTACAAGCCACCACCTCGGCGCGAATAAAGCCGCGTGCCAAATCGCTGTGAATTGCTCCCGCACACTCTAACGCTGTTGCTGTCCGTGCCACTTCCCAAGCCCGCACTTCATCCTCACCCACCGTGAAGAAAACCATGCGCTGCAATAAATCATAACTCTGGCGGATAATGCGGGAGGTGCTTAACTCGGTCACGTTATATTCCTCCATAAACATGGTGCGGTCATCATCATTATCCAACTGAGCAATATCCATCTCTAGCCGCGCTCGCACCGAGAGGCGCGGACAACGATTATCTATCAAATTGCTTAGGTCAGGCTCAACGCCATCATCCCCTAAATTTAAAACAATCAGCATGGGCTTGGCACTGAGAAATTGAAAGCCCCGTAACCGCCGCACTTCATCTTCGGTCATGTCAAAATCGCGCATGGGGTGTCCCTGCTCCACATGGGGATGCAATCGGGTGAGTAATTCAAATTCATGTTGGTCATCTTGATAGGTAGGAATCGTCTTGCCCTTTTTAAGCGTAATTTCCAATTTAGCCAAACGGTTCTCAATCTTGCTCAAATCGGAAAAGGTCAATTCTTCATCCAATATCGTAATATCCCGTTGTGAATTGACCGACTCTAACGGGTGCGGAATATTGCTATCACCAAAGACGCGCACCACATGAATCAGCGCGTCATTATTGCTAATGGCGTTCATCAATTCACCGCCAATGGTTACATTCCGTTCTTTTTTATCCCCACCACCAAGACCCGCAATATCGGCATATTCAATCCGCGCATGGGTGATTTTTTTAGGGTTATACATTGCCACCATCTCATCAATCCGCGCATCTGGCACAGGGACAACGGCGGTATTGACTTGAAAGGCACTGCTGGCATAGGCGGCAGTCGGGGCTTGGCCGCCAGTGAGGGCATTAAAGAGCGTGGTTTTGCCGCTATTGGGCAAACCAATAATTCCAATTCGCATATATTTATCGTTAGGTTAAGGCATAGTGGCCTCATGGCTGAGGCCGCGATGTCTTAATCTTTATGTAAAACCTCACAGGTCTTTAAGACCTGTGAGGTTTTTAAATTTAGTGGCTTTATTTTATGGGCGCAGGGGGATTTTGCCAATTTAGCCATGAAACCATTGCAACCTATACTCAGTATATCAAGATTTATACCCTCACCCCTGCCCTCTCCCAAAGGGAGAGGGTGGTGTATCTTGTCTCCCCTCGCCCTGTGGGAGAGGGGCGGGGGTGAGGGGGATTTAATTATTACGCCCAAATCTTGATATACTGATACTGCGTTTTATTTGAGATTTACACTTTCATAGTAACAATCAGGAGTCCGCAATTCTTTGCGGACTCTTATGCCAAAAGTGTAGTTTTCATTTGAAACACAATATAAGTCTATTCTTTCAACAACGCAGGCAGATAAACCCGTTGCGGCGTAGAGCTAGGTGTAATACTTGGCGTAACAGTAGCAGTAGATGTGGGGGTAATGGTGGACGTAACCGTTGGTGTGGGAGTCACATTAATCACCGTAACGGTCATATCATCATAGCTCACGCCGCCACGCCCATCACGCACCGTTAAACGGAATTGTAATTTTCTCGCCGTCGTGGGTAAAAATTCCCCCTTGGCGGCTAAGGCGGGTTGGTCGGGATTGGGAAAACTCCGCCTGGGGCTAGTCATGGGCGGATAGGAGCGAAATAGCGGGCCATAGCCAGGGTCGGTATTGGGTAAAATTGCGCCTTGTGTCCACCCTTGCCCCATGTCCATCTCCTCCCAACTATAAGTCAGCGCGTCGCCCTCCGCATCCTGCGCCGAGCCGATGAGATTGAAACTGGATTTAACAGATATGGTAATATCTGGCCCCGCCTCTACGAGTGAAGCAGTATTACCTGTGTTGATAACTGTGCCACAAAGCCGCCCCGAATTTTCCGTTACATAAGAACGAATCTGCTCAAAATTGCTGGGGTGAAAATAAGCATCGCTATGCGGTTGTAAATCTTGCTGTTTACAAATACCCGTATAGGCCATGATAGTCGAGCCGCTGCCTGGCTCATAAGGCGACCACCATGACCAATTGCCCGAATTACACCGCCCCGCCACCGTTTCATCATCACTCTTGGCATTAAAGGTGTGGCTGGCATCAAATTGATGCCCCAACTCATGCGCCACATAATCCACATCAAACGGGTCGCCGATGGGGTTAGGTTGCCCCGTCAGGCCCTGCGCCTTAAGGGAATTGATACAAACGCCCCTCCCCGCCGAGCCACCGCCGCCCGTTCCCACTAAATGCCCTACGTCATAATTCGCATTGCCAAGGCGTTCATCAATCACATCTTGATTAACATAAATATCATCGCGGGTATTATCGTAAGGGTCAGTAAGAGGATTAGTAAAAATGATGGCCGTATTATCCACTAAAGTGAAACTAAGCGAAAGTTCACGCTCATAAATACCACGCACGCGGTTGATAGTGGTGACAATCCCCGCCTCCGTTTGGGTGATAGTTCCACCATAAAATTGAGCATATTCGCCTGTCGTGGCAACGGCTAAACGGTAGGTGCGGCGCACGTCACCCGATTGATAGTTTCGGTTAGGAAACCTCACAGGTCTTTGAGACATGTGAGGGTTATCGGGTAATATTTCAATATAATCCGTCTGCGCCGCAAAATCACGCTGATAATAGCTGATATAATGCGTTATATCACGTTGGCGATACGGGTCAAGGTAAACCGTCCCCTCCGCCGAGAGTATCAGCCCATGAAAGCCATTCGGGGTGCGGTCTAGCCAAACGGTGGCGGTTTTATCAATGAGGCCGCGCCCGCGATAGGTTTGTATTTCGGGGAATTTCGCGGCCAAATCAGGCTGCATGAGCGAGTCGGCCTCAATCCAAAACAGCCCCTCACGGCCATCAGGCAACGGTAAGGTCAGCGTAATACCGCGTGTGGCTTCGGCTAAAGTGGCATCTAAGGTGGTCATATTGGCTTGTAATAAACGGTAATGTTTGGGAATGATGAGGCGTGTGCTTCCTTGCCGCAAGGTGGACTCGGCCACATCTTGCCACAACGGAGCTTGTGCGAGGGCGGGGCGTGGGCGGATGATGAGGTGTAGGGTTAGGGTGAACAGGATAAAAATGAGTAAACGAATGGTGTTTGGCATAGATCAGAATGAAATGGTAATAAAATTTAATATTTGGTAACAGTCCAAAGCCGTAGGCTTTGGACTCCTTTTTTCTTTTGACTTAACCATGCCCATAATAATTGCCAACGGAGGTGCCGCCATAATTGTAACCCGTCATGTTGCTCAAGGGAGGTGATTGGGTCAGAGCCATAACTGAGCCGCACATATAATTCGGCCAACTGTTGCAAATTATTGTATGCCTGTAACTCAGGCGGGAGGGTGTGACTTAAATGGGTAACAAATTCATAAGGTGTATCGGTTAGAGGGGTGAGTTGGAAAAATCGTTGGCCTAGCCACTCAAGCCGCCGAAAAATGATTTGAATGGTTTGCTGGGGAGAAAGATACCGTAAATAAGCATAGTCAGCTAAAAGCAGTATGATACCACCGCCCATGAACAATGTCAATCCCTCTAACAAACCATACCCTAGCCAAATGAACCATGACAATAAGAATGAAGCGCGCGCCGAACGTGGTGGCATGACGGTGGCGGTGGAGGTATATGGGACGGGAGAGGGTGACATGGCGGTTTGGGGACGGGCGGGCGGGGGCGTTCTGCTGCCGCCTGTGGGTTCAAATTCCTGCCAACCGTAGCCAGGGAAATAAATCTCCGCCCAAGAGTGCGCCTCGGCTGCCGTCACCACGTAATATCGTGTCACGGGCAGATAACTACCAGGGGCATAGCCGACCACTAAACGGGCGGGTAAGCCAATTGAGCGCGCCATAACTACCATGCTGGTGGCGTAATAATCGCAATAACCTTTTTTGAGGTCAAAGAGAAAATAATCCACCAAATCTTGGTTAAGGGGCGGCGTTGGCACATTGAGGGTATAAGTGAAGGTGCGGAGATAGCTTTCTAGGGCGAGGGCGCGGTCATAAGGCGTGGGCGCGGCGGCGGTGAGGTCATGGGCGAGGGTGATGACGCGGGGTGGTAAATCATCGGGCAGGTCAAGATAGCGATTTGTAATATCAGATGGATAGTTGACGGGGGCGGCGCGCAATTGGTCGGCGGTGGCGGTGGAGATGAGTGAATCGGCTTGATAACGCTTGGCGGTGGTGGCGGTGGCGAAAATATCGCCACTATCACGCCAAGCCACTTGATAGGCCGCGTTCACCTTGAGTACATCACCTGTTACATAAAGAAAGCCATCTGAGCCTATCATTTGCACTTGCTGAGTTAATATTTGTTGCGTATCGGTGGGCGTAAGGGGCGTAGCTTCCTCTTTATCGTAACTCATTGTATCCACTGCGCCCGTCAACCAACCATGTCCCGTATAGGTATCGTAAGTAAGGGCGCGCCAATATAACGGCCTGGTGGCGGTTGCGGGGGTTGAAACCTGTATCAACATGACGGTTTCATACGATAGTTCGGGGCTACTATCAATGAGGTGATGGCGCGGCAAGCCACCTAAACGGGCCGCATTGACGGTGTTGTTATTTGGCTTAATGGCGGGTTTGATACCCAGTAAATTGGCTAATGGGTTTATTTCAGGTGAGGCCGCATAGAGCCATTGTTGGGCGGGAATGGTAATAAAGGATAAGCTGAGGACGGGCATGAAGGTGGCGATTAAGGTCAAAAGCAGCACTATCGGCACAACCGCAAAGGCCACATCTTTTTGCAATTCGCGGGAGAAATCTAGCCCCTGATGTTGCCATTGTGTTTCATGGTGATGATAGGTTATGAGGGCTTGCAGCAATAACGTTGCCATGAGCAGGCTGGCTAACGGCATGAGGTTAGTCAGGCGATAAGCACAGGTAATAACCAGTAATCCGCCGAGAGGCAATATGGCGGGTAAGGGTTGGTCATATCGCCGTAGCCACCACACCGCCCAAGCCGTGCCAAGCCAACTGGTTAGCCCCCAAACAAGTTGAAATATGAGGCTGTCAAAGGTAGGTGAATTACGAAAGATGGCCTGCGCCCAATCGCTCAAACGGTGCATTAAGAGACTTAAGGTGTGGCTAAATTCTTGCCAGGCGGGGTGTAAGGGGGCGGAGTCAAAATTGGCAGTATTACGAATTTGGTTAAGCCAATCGCTGAGGCCAAGCAAAAGTTTGAGGCTCGGCAGCGCGAGATTGCCTAAATAAAAAAGTAATAATGCGATACCACTACTCACCATGAGCGCGCCCATAGCGCGGGCGGTGAGGCGTGTATGCGCCAGCCACCAACTCAGCCCAAAACTGAACAGGCTGAGGCTGACCATGAGGCGATTATCAAGTTGCGGCAAGGCTTTATTCAAGCCGTTGATGGCACTGAGCGTAGCAATCAGCAACAAGAGAGCCACCAATATCACGCGGTGGGCTAGGCGGGGGAGCAGCCATTTTAGGAGATATTCGGCCATGGGTATTTAACTCAATTTCATAATAATCATATATCATAACCAGGAAGTTTTTTATCTTGATAACTTGTAGCCAAAAATAGGAGCTAAACCATGACCGAACTAAATACATTTCAAAAATATTTTGTGGAAGAGTTTTACGATGATTACCGCGAGGGCTTAATTAGTCGGCGCGCCTTCATTCGGCGAGTGGCCTATATTACGGGAAGTATGACCGCCACCGTTGCCACCATGAGTTTATTGGGCTGTTCGCCTGCCGAACTGCCTGCGCCGACAGAGGCTATTCCACCCGCCACGCCTGCTGCCACCTCTGCTGCTGCCTCCGCCCCCATGCCATCAGCCCCCAAAAGCCCCTTATCTGTGCCTGAAGATTCACCTGATATTATAGCCACTAGCGTCACCTTTGCTAGTCAAGGGGTGGATATTACAGGCTATTTAACGCGGCCTAAAGCTGACGGAAAATATCGCGCCGTGTTGGTCTGCCATGAAAATCGCGGCATGACGGCTCATATTCAAGATGTGACGCGCCGTTTTACTAAGGCGGGTTATGTGGCGTTATCCATTGACCTGCTCTCCCGCGAAGGCGGTACGGCAACGGTAAGGCGGTACGGCAACGGTAGAGCGAGACAAAGTTCCCGCCTTGTTAAGTGGCGCGCCCCCTGAACGGCATGTGGGTGATTTTGCGGCGGGGCTGGCCTATTTGCAAGGGCTGGAGTATGTGGAGAAAGAGCGCATTGGGATGACAGGATATTGCTTTGGTGGCGGGATTACTTGGCGAAGCGCGGTGGCTATCCCGCAATTGAAAGCGGCGGTGCCTTTCTATGGCCCCGCGCCTGATTTGGCGCAAGTGGGCAATATTAAGGCGGCGGTCATGGGCGTGTATGCCGAGCAAGATGAACGCATTACGGGTGGCATGGCCCCGTTAGAACAAGCCCTCGTTGCGGCTAAGATTACGCATGAGATGAAGGTTTATGCGGGGGTCAATCACGCCTTTCATAATGATACGGGTGAACGATACAATGAAGCCCAAGCGACCAAAGCCTGGCAGGATACGCTGGCGTGGTTTGATAAATATTTGTAGTTTTATGACACCTACAAGGTCTTTAAGA
>JFJP01004234.1_pt1 | contig 11599 bp, 7 predicted proteins | sample 431651 | NCBI WGS metagenome assembly JFJP01 (sample SAMN02602958, study PRJNA72255) | Microbial mat metagenome, whole genome shotgun sequencing project. | biome: fresh water; feature: sink hole; material: water; isolation source: purple microbial (photo- and chemosynthetic) mats found in... | reverse complement strand
CGCCGCACTTGATGCACGGATAAATCCGCCGTTGTGCCGGCGGCGGTTCGGGGATCACCAGCACGCCGGAAGTGCCCTTGATGGTGGAAACGTCGAGCGAAGCCGCCGATTCGCCCATCATCGGCCCGCCCAGAATGATCTGCCGATCGGTGGCGACGGCACCGGCGAAGTCGAGCAGGTAGCGCAGCGGCGTACCCAGCGGCACCAGATAATTGCCCGGCCGCGCAACGCCCAGGCCGGTCACGGTGACCACGCGCTCGATAACGCCCTGGCCGGCTGGCACCAGGCGGCCAATGTAGGCCATGGTCATGACGTTGCCGAGCAGCACGCCGATAGCCGAAGTGCGCTCGCCGATCGGCACTTCGCGGCCGGTCAAGGCAAAAATCAAAGTATCGGCGGCGCCCTGCGGATACTTGGTCACCACCGCTTCGACGCTGATCGCACCATCCGCCGGCAGCGCCGCACGCAGCGTGGCGATGGCGCAGGCACGCATCGCCAGGCGAGTACCGAGCATGACGTCCTGGGTGTATTCCAACATCACCCGATGATCGCAGGTGAGATACGGCTCGCACTCGGCGCCGTTGACGATCAGCGTCTCGATCGCCGCGCCTTTCGGCGGCGTCAGCTTGGCGTGGGCGGGAAACGCCGCGCCACCCATGCCGGCGATGCCGGCATCCTGAATCGCGGCAAGGATCTGCTGCGGCGTCATTGCGTCGATGTCGCGGGGCTGGCTCCAGCGCACTTCCTGTGTCGACGCCTCATACGCGCGCAAGGTAATCGCCTGCACCCAGGGGCCGCGCACGCTGGGACGCAGGTCGATGGCTTCAATGACGCCATCGGCCGGCGCATGCAGCGGCAAAGAAACAAAACCATCCGGTTTGGCGATCGGTTCGCCCCGAACAACCTCCTGGCCGACCGTGACGATGGGCACCGCCGGCTTACCGATGTGCTGCGCGAGGGGGAGGATCATGCGCGGCGCAAATGGCAACCGACGAATCGGGCTGCCAGCAGTGCTCTTGTGCGCGTCAGGATGAATGCCGCGCGCGAATGTGTGGCGATTAAAGAGAGAGAAAAAGCTCATGGCAACTCGGGGCGCGCAAGACGCAGAGCCGCAGGTTGGGCAAAGCGCAGGGTGCCCAACCTACGAAATCCACGCATCAGTTGTACTTCGCCGCTCGGGCAATCAGTTTGTCGAGCCCCGGCTCTTTCGGGTTCCAGGGCGTGCCTGGGTGAATTACACCGGCGGTGCATTTCTCCGCCGCCTTGACGAAGTTGGCGAAGGTCGTGCCTTTGGGATCAATGACGACGGCCTTCTTGTCCGCGTTGTAGGCAAACGCTTTCGGCGCCAGCTTGGTGCATTCGTCGCAGGCGGTACATTCCGGCGTATCGATCCAGGCCGGCTCGTAACCGTCGGCGCCTTTGGCTGGCGCACCGGACACGGCCGCCGCGTGAAATTGGGGTCTGTCCCCAATTTCTCCGCTGCCGAAGTTGGCCAGGCTGGCGCTGATCTGGCCGAGCAACTCGGCACGCGCCTGTTCGACAATCGCGGCTTCATCCAGCGGCGCTTGATTGAGGCCGGCGACATCCTTCAACTGCTGCCAGAAGTTCTGCCGCTCCTCGCAGGAGTTGACCATTTCCGCCGACACCAGCACGCGCATCAGCGCCTGCTTCTTGTCCACCGCCCAGATGTAGGGGAATTTACCGTCGCGATCGTCGGCGCCCAGCTTCAGGAAGTCAGCCAGCAACACCATGTCGTCGTTCCAGGTCTCGGTTGGCGCCTTGCGGAACTGCTTGGCAAAGCGGCCTTCCCCGAGGGCAAAGTCGGCGAAGGTCATCGGCATTTCCAGCTTGGCCTCGGCACCATCCTCGTTGAGGTAGGCCAAGCTGTAGGTCGGCCACTCGGCGTCCATATCCGGGTTGCCTTCCAGGCTAACGCTGGCGCTGAACTCGACGCCCAGGTCCGGGTTGTAACGGAACAGCGGGTAAGCCCGCGATTCCACCGCCGTCTTCGAACGCAACACCGAGGTATCGTCGCCGACGCCATGCTCCGGCGGGCACACCGCGTACATGTTGAACAGTGCTGGACGCCGCGAATTGAGGCCGTCGATGAAGCTTTCGATCATGTGGGTGGGATGCGAAATGGCGCTCTGGGCGACATAAGCGGAACGATGCGCCATGCCGATCAGGCTGATTTCCTTGCGGATTTCCTTCTTGCCGTGGCCCTGTTTGCCGTAGGGCGACATGTCCGCCACCTGGCTGATAAAGCCGGAAGTACACGCCTGGCCGCCGGTGTTGGAATAGACCTGGGTGTCGACCACCAGAATCTTCACCGGCATGCCGGACATCAAGGCGCGCGACAGGTTCTGGAAACCAATGTCGTACATCGAGCCGTCGCCGCCAATGGCGACCACCGGCGGACACAGATGCCATTCTTCCTCGCTGAATTTTTCCCAATTGAAATAGGTCAACTCAGCGTCGTGAATCGCCGGGTTGTAACCGCCGGTGTTGCCATTCAAGCCCAGTTCGACCTCGGCCATCCGCACCGCCTTGAAGCCATCCGCCATCTTCGCCATATGGCCTTCGAACAAGCCCAACGCCACCGATGACGAATCCTGGAACAGATGCGACGTCCACGGGAACGGGTACGGGTTGTACGGGTAGGTCGAGCCCCAGACCGAGGTGCAACCGGTCGAATTGACAATGCCCATGGCCGCGCGGCCGCGCTGAGTCGGGCCTTCAACATAACGCCACTTGAGGTCTTTCAGGCGGGCCAGCAACTGGGTCACCCATTTCAGCCATTGCGGGTCGATCGGATGAACATGGTTTTCCTGCTTCAGGCTTTCTGACAGATTGGCCAGCGTCAGATCCTCGCCCCGATGCGACTCCACCGCCGCCAGTACCGCGCCGGCATCGGAGAGATCGACCGTCTCTGTCAGCTTCATGCGCAAATGCCGCTCCAGGCCGACGATCAATCCATCCAGCTTCTCGACGAATGCCGCGACGCGCGGCTGCATCAGCGCGGTGACAGTGGAGGTAAACAAATGGATGATGGTTTTCTCGCCGCAACCGAGACAGGCGCCGTCGCCGCTGGTCATCGAGCTGTAGTTCAGTTTGTCGAGCAGCAGGGTTTCCAGGGCGCCGATTTTTTCATCCAGATTGTCGATCCGGCTGTATTCCTTCGGCGTGGTCGGCAGGTCGAGCCAGAAGCTCCAGTCCTGGCGCAACTGGGTGACGCTGTCGGCGGTCTGGGTGACCATCTTCAGGGCGTCATCCTCGCAAACCTCGACACACAGCGCGCAGCCCTTGCAGGCGTAGGGGTTGACGGTAATCGAGAAGAGGCCGCCGCTACCCGTGTTCTTTTTCTCCTTGTTGGTCCAATAGGGCTTGGTGGTGGCGAACTGGAACGCACCCACTTCCTTTTCCAGCAAATGGAATTCCTCTTCCATCGCCGCATTGCCCTGGTTGGGGTCTTCATGCATGGCGTCTTCGATCGCCTGATGCAGCAGCGCGCGCACGTCAAGACCATCCTTGTCCAGGGCGCCGCGCAGCTTCTTCTCGATACTGCGTGAACCCTTGCGCAGGTAGCGGGTGATGCGGCCGCTCATTTCGATATTGGTGATCGCCGCGTTGAGCACATCGCTTACCGTGGAGACCAGGCCGGGAATCGCGGAATCCGGGCAATGCGTGTAGCAATTGCCGCAAGCGGTGCAGTTTTCCGCCACCCAGACCGGATGTTCGAAGCGAATCTGGGTCATGTCGCGATAGATCCCGGTGACTGCCGGGAACACCGCCATGCCCATGAAGGGATCGGCGAGGTTGTCGGAACCCTTGCCGGAAACGTAAAAATTGCCGGTTTGTTCCCAGAACCGGTGCGGATCGGCCGCCTTGGCCAACTTGCCCTGATTCTCCGGGATACGCTTTAGCATGATCGGCAGCGTGGGGGTCAGGCTGAACGCAGCGGACTGACGTGTACCGACTTGTTTGACCTCGGCCGGAATTTCATGGATTTCGGTGTAGCCGCGTTTGACCACGCGCAGGTTGTCGTCAACCACGCGCTTGCCCTTCTTGCCGAACTTGTCGTTGAGTTGATTTTCGATCGCCTTGAACAAATGCTCTTCGGTCAGACCAGCGCGCTGCTGGATGTCCGAACCGTGGAAGAAGGCGCCCTGGAAGGCGTTGCCCTGCATGCGCAATTGCAATTCCGGGTTGGAGGATTCTTCGCGCGCGATGCTGAAGGCGTCGAGATAGAACACCTTGATTTCATTGTCGACCAGATATTTCTGGATGTGCAGCGGGAAGGTCGCCCACAGCGCGGCGGCATCCGGCAGGTTGCTCTGGATGATGAACACGCCGCCCTTGGTCAGACCCGCCACCGCGTTGGTGTGCAGGAACACTTGCGGGTCAGGCGACAGCACGACATCGACCTGGGAATACTCGCAGTTGACCCGAATCGGGTCCGGCGCGGCGGAGAGGTAATACGTCGTCGGCTGTCCCTTCTTCTCGGAGCCGTATTTCGGGTTCGCCTTGATGTCCCAGCCGAGCAGTTCGAACAGCGTCATCGCCAGGTTCTTGCCGGTGGTGACCGCGCCCCAGCCGCCCACCGAGTGCATGCGGACGGCAATACCGCCCTTCGGCATCAGGTTGGGATTTTCCGAGCCTTTAAGGGCAAGCTGCTTGATCTGCGGATAGGCGGCGAGGATGGCCTGATCGCGCACGAAGTCGATCGACAGATAAAAGAATTTCTTGTGCGCGCCCTTGTCGGTCATGTTCTCGACCGCAGCGATCAAGCCTTCCGGTTGCAGGTCACGCGAACCCAGGCCGTAGCAGCCGGAATACAGGCGCGGCATGTCGCTGAGCTTGCTGTAGGCGGCATAGGCCGGATAGGCGCCGGCCGCACTGCCGTTTTCCAGACACTTGCTCACCGTGGCGCGCACTTCGCGCATCAACGGCAGGTCTTCCGACATCGGTTGGTCGGTGCGCTCGAGCACCGCTACCCCTTTCTTGCCTTTCAAAACATGGCCGAGCAATTCGCCCGGGAAAGGCCGGAAGCAGGTCAGGTTGACCACGCCGACTTTCAATTTGCGCTCTTCGCGCAGCCAGTCGGCAACGGCTTCGGCCTGGACCGTCATCGAGCCCATGCCGAGAATCAGGTAATCGGCATCTTCGCAGCGATAGGCATCGACCCGGCTGTATTTGCGTCCGGTGAGTTCGGCGTATTCGGCCATGCACTGATCCATCAGCGCCGGGATGTGGTCGAAGAAATACGGGCGCTGCGCCGCCGTCGCCTGCATATGCGCGTCCTGATTGGTGACCGCGCCCGAGACCATCGGCGAATCGACATCCCACAACGCTGGAATGCGCTGGCGCTTGGGCCCGTAGATCAGTGTTTGCGCCGGCGTCGGGGTATCGATCAGGTCATTCGGATGACCGAGAAATTCCTCCACCAGCCCTCTTTCCGGCACCAGAACCGGCTCGATCAGGTGGGTGGTAAGGAAACCGTCCATGCCGGCGATGGCCGGTGTCAGCGACAGTTCTGCGGTTTTACGCGCGATCAGGTTGAGGTCGGCGGCTTCCTGCGCGCTTTTGGCCATCACCTGAATGAAACCGGTGTCGTCGACACAGTGGTAATCGTCGTGCCCGGCATGCACGTTCAGGGTCGCCTTGGTAATCGCCCGGCAGCCCATGTTCAGCACATAGGGCAAACGCTTGCCGACAGCGCCGTAGAGCGATTCGTGCATGAACGCAACGCCCTGCGAGGAGGAGAAATTGACCGCGCGCAGGCCGGTCATCGACATGCCGGCGGTGACGCCAGCGGCAGCATGTTCGGATTCCGGCTCGATAAAGATCAACGGCCGGCCAGAAATATTGACATGCCCCGCAGCGGTGGCTTCGGCCCAGTATTCGCCCATCTGGGTGGACGGCGTGATCGGGTAGGCGCCAGCGGCATCGGAAGCCTCACGCTCGACCAGAATCACCGCCGTGTTGCCGTCGATGGCATCACGCACGCCGGGATATTTGACTGCCTTGGCTTCGGAAGCCGATTTGCCCGCAGTGGCGGGCTCGATCAAATGCATGCTGCCAAGCAATTTGGAAAGGGGATTCTTGATCATGTCGTAATTACCTTTTTAAACAACATTGGCGCTGACCGGCAGCGCCTCGATGCGGAAAATCTTTTTGGCCTCGCGGCCTTTGATGCCCTGGCCATCATTCAGCCAGACGATCGCCCCGGTGGGACAACGTTGAATCGCATCCATGGACGCCTGCGCGTTGCGGCTGTAGTCGATGGTCGCCAGGTTATTGTCGAGGCGGATCAGACCAGGCTTGGCATCCATCACGCACTTGCCGCAAGCGGTGCAGGCAACCTGGCACTGCGCCTCGGCGACATCGCCTTCGGCGTGGCTTTTACAGGCGACCCAGAGCTTGTGGCTGACCGGATGCAGAGAGAACAAGTCCTTTGGACAAACGTCGACGCAGTCGCCGCAGGCCGTGCACAAATCGGGGGCTACCACCGGCAAGCCATGTTGGCTCATGCTGATGGCGTCGAATTCGCATACCACTTCGCAATCGCCCAGGCCCAGGCAACCCCAGGCGCAGGCCTTACCACCGCCAGCCACCGTGGCCGCCGCGCGGCAGGTGCCCAGCCCTTGATATTCGGCACGCTGCCAGGCGACATGGCTGCCGCCGGCACATGCCAACCGCGCCACCTGTTTTTCGACCTCACCCATGGCAACACCGAGAAAGCGGGCGATGAAGGCATTCTGATCGGATGAGTTAACGCTGCATTTGGCTGGATTAATCTCGCCGGCAACCACCTTTTCGGCAAAGTTGCGACAGCCCGCAGCCGATACGCGGGTCTTCGTAGACATAAAGCCGCTTGTTCGCCAGCGCCAACATCCAGGCCAATGCACTACCCAGGATCGCCATAAAGATCCCCGCCATCGCCACGCCTGAAAGCATCTCCATACGTTCTCCTTGATCCATGCATTCTAGTGGAGATTCTAAAGACCATAAAATCCGAAATTGCTGCGGCGCACAGTTTAATCCAGCGCCTAAGCATGGCAGCCCCAATGACAACCCCGAGAGCAACCAATAATCTCAATCTTGAACATTGAGCACATTAATGATGCAATGCACCAATCTTGCTCGGAAAACCTCCTCATGCCATCTGATTCCCAGCTTTACTACAAGAACAATCGCCTGAAACAGTTACGTGCGTTCTATCAGGTCATCCGCTGCGGCAGCATATCAAAGGCAGCGGAAAAACTGTTCCTGTCGCAACCTTCCGTTTCGTTGCAAATCCAGGCCCTGGAACGCGAAATGGAAGTCATCCTGTTCGAACGACGCGGCCCCCAATTGAAACTGACGCCGGAAGGCGAAGTCCTTTTTCAGTTGGCCGAACCGCTGGTCGACGGTATCGACAAATTGCAGGAAAACTTTTCCGCCCATTTCGGCAAGATGGAATCCGGCGAACTCAAAATCGGCGCCGGCGAATCAACCATCCTCTACATCATGCCGGAACCGGTGCGCCGATTTGTTGCCGCATATCCCAAAGTGCAACTCAAGATCCTCAACGTCACCGGCCGCGACGGCCTGAAGATGCTGCGCTCGGACGAAATCGATTTCGCGGTCGGCTCGATGCTGGAAGTGCCGGAGGATATCGAATACAAGCCGGTAGTGAACTACGACCCAATGTTGATCACCCCTCTGGACCACCCGCTGGCCGAGAAAGCAGCTTCAGGCAACGAGGTCACGCTGGCGGACGTCAGCCAATACGGCCTGATCCTGCCGCCGTCGCATCTGTCGACCTGGCGTATCGTCAAATATGTTTTCCAGCAAAATAATTTAACGTTCACTGTCACGCTGGAAGCCGGCGGCTGGGAAGTGATCAAGAAATATGTCGAACTCGGCATGGGCATTTCGATCGTCACCGACATCTGCATGACCGGTAACGAAAAACTGATCAGCATCCCGCTGACCAAATACTTTCCCCAACGCAGTTATGGATTGGTCCTGCGGCGCGGCCGCTTCATGTCACCGCAGGCGCGGCGCTTCGTCGAAATCATGACAAGTGTCTACTCTGGCAAACCAGACGCCATTGAACCGTGATGCAAACAGCTTAATGTCTGCCGACAGCGGGAGGATTGATGATTTCGAGTAACTCGAATGACTGAATAAGCGAGGTTTGCATGATTTCCGCCAACACATGCCGCTCCAAATTGAGCGTATCCCAAGCGCTTTCGAGAAACGTCAAGTTGTATTCACCCAACTGAAAACGGGCCTTGATATCCGGCGCCATGTGAAATGCGATGTCAGCCGCCATATGCACAATGGCCGCCTCCTTGGCTTGATTTGGCGCATCAAGCGGATCCAGTTGATATTCGATCACTTCATCCAGCGCCGAGGGCACCCGCCAGGAACGCAGCAACGCCGCCCCCAGTTGCGCATAGTCAAATCCAAAAACTGCCCTTTCAGCCTCGATGATCGCGGCCTCGCCCCGCTGGCGATCCTGCAGAACCTGACGATATTGAACAGGCCGGCTGGCATAAAAAATCAAGCGCCCGACCTTGTGCAGCAAACCGGCGAGAAACATGCGTTCTGTTTCTCGCATACCGACTTTTTGCGCCAGATTCCGAGTTACCACGCCACAGGTCACACTGTTGTCCCAGAAATCGCGCATATCGACGAACTCGGCGGAAATCCCCTTGAAAGTCCGGATCACTGAACTCGACAGCACCAGATCACGCAGCGCCCGCTGCCCAATCAAAGTGATCGCGCGCGAGATGGTATCAACCTTGGAAGGCAAGCCATACCAGGCACTGTTGGCCAACCGCAACACCGTAGCCGCAATACCGGCATCAAGCTGAACCACCTCAACCAGTTCCTGGGTAGAGGTATTCGGTTGATCGATCAATTCATTCAGCCGGATTGCGATATCCGGCAAACTGAACAGCGTCTCGACTTCCTGAGCCAACAGTTGAGGAGTCATCTTCATCACTCAAATCACTCAATAACAAACAACAGGAAAAAGTCCGCTCATACCGGCGGACCATGCCTGAAGTCTGACATAAAGTCAGGCATTCGCAGGAAATAAGAGAATCTGAAAAGATAGTTGGGGCGATGGATGGGGATCGAACCCACGACCACCGGAATCACAATCCGGTGCTCTACCAACTGAGCTACCACCGCCATTGACTGGCCTGCCCGACAGGGATCGAACCTGTAACCCCCAGCTTAGAAGGCTGGTGCTCTATCCAATTGAGCTGTGAGAGGATTCGAACCTCCGACATCTTGCTCCCAAAGCAAGCGCGCTACCGGGCTGCGCTACACCCCGAAGGCGCAGAAATATAACCGTGCAAAGGGGAAAAAGCAACGACGCATGGCCACCATTCGCTAGAATTCAACGTTTTATTTCTTGCGTACATTTTTTTCGCGCAATTTCACCATGACCGCACGTTTAATTGATGGCAAGACACTTGCCGACAGTCTGATCAAAGACATCAAGAACCAGGTCGACGCCCGTTTGGCAGCCGGCATGCGCGCGCCCGGACTGGCCGTCATCCTGCTTGGTGAAGATCCCGCCTCCAGTATCTATGTCCGCAACAAGCGCCTGGCATGTGAAAAATCCGGCGTGATTTCGATCTCGCATGACTTGCCAGCGTCTACCCCACAAGCCGATCTACTAACTCTGATCGATCAGCTGAATCAGGATCCGACAGTTGATGGGATTCTGGTGCAAGCGCCATTGCCGGCTCACATCGATGCCGAGACTGTGGTGGAACGGATTCTGCCGGACAAGGATGTCGATGGCTTTCACCCCTATAACGTCGGCCGCCTGGCCGTCCGTAACCCGCTGCTGCGCTCGTGCACGCCGTATGGCGTGATGCGTTTGCTGGCCAGCACCGGCGAGACCCTGCGCGGCAAACATGCGGTGGTCGTCGGCGCCTCCAACCATGTCGGTCGCCCGATGGCGCTGGAGCTTCTGCTCGCCGGTTGCACGGTCACCATCTGCCACTCCGCCACCGTTGACCTGCCTGGCCATGTTGCACAGGGAGATATCGTGGTGGCTGCGGTGGGACGTCCGGAGATGGTTCAGGGCGCCTGGATCAAGCCAGGTGCGATCGTGATCGACATCGGCATCAATCGGCTGGATGACGGACGCCTGGCTGGCGACATCGAGTTCAAGGAGGCGTTTGAAAAAGCCGGCTGGATTACGCCAGTGCCCGGCGGCGTCGGCCCGATGACCGTCGCAACCTTGCTGCAGAACACGCTGGAAGCGGCCCTGAAGCACTGATCGCGTGTTTGCTTGACCGCTTCTTCAAGCCAGCCAGGCTTGCACTCGTGCCATATCAACCACGCCCCGCTCGCCTTTGCCGGAGGCATCCAGGCGTTGATAAGGTTGATCAGGCTCGCCAAGGTCGGTCAGCACGGCAAGGGCGCCGCTGAAATCATGCTCCCGCGTGTAGTCATTGATGGTGACCACAGTACGCAGATTCGCGCCCAGAGATGACCGAATGCCATTCTCGGAATCTTCGAATGCAATGCATTCATCCGGAGCCAGGCCAAGTTGCTGCATTGCCCATACGTAAATATCCGGCGCCGGTTTCTTCGCCGGCACGATGTCGCCCGCCGCAATAACCTGAAACCAGTCCGGGCCATCCGGTGCCAGACTGTGGCGTAGCAACTCGATCACATTTTCCGGCGTGGTCGTTGTCGCCACCCCCAGGATCAGGCCCTGCTCACGTGCTTCCATCAGCAACCGCTTGACGCCGGGCCGAAGCGGAATGCCGCCCTGCCCCAGCATGCGGGTGTAATGCGCAGTTTTTGCCTTGTGCAGTGCGGCCACCATGGCATCGAAATCAGCCGGCTTGACGTAATCAGGACGGAAGTTTTCGACGTAATACTTCATCCGTTCCTTGCCGCCGGTGACCGCCAAAAGTTGGCCGTAGAGGGCTACATCCCAGTCCCAGTCGAGACCGAATTCCTTGAAAGCCAGATTGAAAGCCGGACGATGTCCATCGCGTTCTGTATCGGCCAGAGTTCCATCAACGTCGAAGAGCAATGCTTTGAGCATGAGATTCCTTGAAAGAAGCGTTTATTCAATTGGTTAGCGGCGGGTAGAATGCATATTTTACCTGTATGCGGAATCTCTTATGAATGCTGCCGCTGAAGAAATCAATGAATTCGACGCCATCTTCAATGGCACGCTCTACAGCCTCTTGTCCTGGAAACAACTCAGCGCATTCTGGGCGAAGGTTGACCCGGAAGCGGGCTGGTATCTTTACGCTATCGGCGAGGAACGTCCTCTGGCGTCTGCAGACGCGGAGCATGTCACGGCTTTTATCCGCGAAATCGATGCGCTGCTGCACAAAGAACACCATGAAGACTATTGCGGCATTGTGTACGCCGACCATCTCGACAAACCCAGCCTGATCAAAATCTATGATCCCAACCATCTTGGGACGTCTTGCGGGTCAAGCAAGAACCGGATTCTTCCTGGTTGGGTGATGTCGCTGACGCCGCCAAGTGACTTGGCGCCGACTCACTCGGTGCCGCAGAATCGCAAACGCTGGTGGCAAGGCTTCCGGACTTTGATCGGCGC
>JFJP01028472.1_pt1 | contig 11600 bp, 17 predicted proteins | sample 431651 | NCBI WGS metagenome assembly JFJP01 (sample SAMN02602958, study PRJNA72255) | Microbial mat metagenome, whole genome shotgun sequencing project. | biome: fresh water; feature: sink hole; material: water; isolation source: purple microbial (photo- and chemosynthetic) mats found in... | reverse complement strand
TATGGGGAATAGTTTCTTTCTTTTTTTTTATTTGAAATTTGTTATTATTTAAAAAAAATATATATTTGTTTTAAAATGAAAGGATGTGCAAAATAATTTAATAATAATGAAAAAAAAAAAAATTTTCTTCATCATAAATTATTTATTAAATAATCTCATTTGATTCAATTTTTTGTTTTAATCTTATTAGGAATCAAATGTGTTCTGGTAGTTTTCATTGCAAAGCAGCCGTTTTCATTGCAAAGCAGCCGCCAAGACCAATTAACTTTATTCACATCCACACAAAAACAGCTAAAGACTAATCGTTTTAATAACCTAAGAAGCAATCCGATGAAGAATTTATGGTGAAAACTGAAAAGAAACAATAAAAAAATCTAATCTCGCTAATTTTTTCTACTTTAAGTCCTTAAATTAAAATACAAATTATTTCTTTTTTTTAAAACTCATAAATTTTCTTTTCTTTTCTTTATCAAACAAATACTTTATTTAATTTTATTGTATTTGATTTTTCTTTTATCTCCCGCAACAAATCGCAGAATTTCCATCTGCATAATTGGGTATCTTCGTCAAGAAAAGCTCTTCCTCTCTCCATTCCAATTGGAAAGAGTCGAAAATCTTGACTTTTTTTTCGTTCATCATGCAATATAATGGCAATCCACTATAGTTTTTATCTCCCTGTCTATCATGATACCAGGTTCTAAGTGCTGGATGTTTCTGTTCTAAAATGAACTTATCTTTATTGAAATCAAAATAATAATAATATCCCTCATTTTCTTTCATCATTCCATTGATCATAATCAAATTGTTATCAGAAATTTGGAAAACCATATTGCTAATCGCTGGCAGTACAGTAAATCCATTCGTTTCAAAAGGAAGTATAGTCCATTGATCCAGGGATATTGAATATTTATGAATAGTTTGATTTTTGGCGTAACTGTCAAATAAATAAATCATTTCATTTCTAAGGCTTATGATCCCCGGCTCAGTCAAATGACAAACATTTTTCGTCATTTCTGCAATCTCACCCCATTTGTTATTTTCTGTGTGATATCGATAGCAACGTTTAGTGAACTGGTTATCAACTACCCCGCCTATCACATAGATGTAAGGGTCCACAAAGACCAGGCCATGGAAACTGCGTGGTTCAGGCAAAGGAGTCACAAACTTATCATGCTCAGATTCCTCTATATCAATTCGAAAATTCCTGTGATGGTTCAGATCAATAGCCAACACATTATCTGATGGGGCAACTGCTTTCAAAACGTTGTCTAAAATTAATGGGTCAATTAAACGCTCGCCTCCTATGAAGAAAATTTGGCCAGAAGGCAGTGAAATTGAATTATCTGCATAGAAGATGTATTTGCGCTTGCAGTAATATACTGAAAAACAATAAAATTCGTTTTGACGCGGGAGGTAGATGTAGAGCTTGTTCCCACCAAAAGGATAATAGTGAAGAATGTTGGTGTTTTCGAATTTTGATTCAGAATGTCCCATTTTTGATTAGGGTTTGTATTTATTTTTTTTTATAAAACGGGAGAAAACGAAATTTAGGGTAAAATTTAAATATTTAATTAAAGTAAAGTATAGTGAAATAAATTAAATTTCAAGAGATTTTCGGTTTTCGTTATGGGAAATTTGTTTTATAAAAATTTTTTTTAAAGTTTCTTTAAAAAATAAGCTAAAGCTATATATTGTAAAATAATTTTCTTATTATACAGATGTTTGCTTTTGCTTTTCTTTTCTTCTACAAAAGAAGTAAAAAATATTTCTTAAAATATATAAGCAAGCCAAAAGATTTTCTTTTATACTCGCATAAGAAGATTTCGCAATATTTGCCACTTCCTTCTTATCAAACATATTTAATTTAATCTTATTCATCAAATAAGTATTATTAATTGTGTATTTGCTCGTTGCTTTTGCTAAAACAACGTTCTCTTTCTCCTGCAAATACTCACTATTATGGGTACTTTCTTTTGATTTCATTTCATATTCTAAACATAAATGATTAAGAAACAGTTCAAAAAGCCTTATATCCAGTTCATTTTCCTGATATTTTTTCTTCAAAAATAAGACATTTTCCCCATCTTTGCAATTGAATATATTCTTCATATAATATTCCACTTTTTTTCGTTCTTCATTCAGTTTCTCCTTGGTCAAACGGTCTTTTTTATTTCCAATTAACATAAACGGCAGTTCCCATAAACATTTATAGCTATTATCACCAGTTTTGCTCTCGAAAAGGCTTTTCAACCAGGAATGAAAATTGAATAAAGTTTTCAAATTTGAACAATCGAAGAAAAAAAGGGCACCTTTGAATTCTTTCATTTGATTTTTGAAATAGAGATTTATTGCAGTTCTTTGGGTTTTATCACCAGATAGTTCCCAAAATTCGAAAAGAAAATCCTGGGTGTATTTCTGATCGTTTTGTTTGGAAAGAATTTCATAGGAAATTCGACGTTTTAAAAGGTGGAGGTCACAACCTATGGTTTTTTTCGATTTTGAAGAGGCTTGAGGATCACAATAGGTGGAGAGAAAAGATGTTTTGCCAGTTTCGTGATCGCCAAAAACGAGGATTTTTATAGTTTTTGAGGATTTGTAGGAGGAGAGGAGTTGGGTGGATGGGTTGTTTTCAGAATCATCCATAAAGGGTTTTTTAGGGGGAAATATTTATTTTATTGAGAGAAAAAATTAAAAATAATGTATATAATTAAAATTTTTGATAGTTTTTTTGATTTGAGATGAGGGAAAAAAAAGAGGATTTGTTATATTTTCTTCTTTATGATTTTACATTTTCTTCAGAATTTCAAATAAATTAGCATTCAGGAATTAATTTTAAGAAAGAAATTTTTAGATTGATTGTTTTTAATTTTTTGTGTGTTTTCATAAAAAGAAAATATTGTTTACCAAAAAATTTTAAACCAAATTCAAGCTTAATTTTTTTAGATAATAAATTTTTTTAAATTTTCAAGTCCCCTCCAAATTTTTCAAAAAATAATCCAATTAAAAAAATTTTTCAATGCTTTCCACAAACATCGATTACAACCTTATGACCACCAAACGCGAGAAATTTCGTGTAGAAATCAGAAAATCCCATCAAGTGCAAGAATTTGAAACCAAGCGTTTCCAATCTTTGAAAAAATCCACATTAGAAAACAAAGAAAATCTCCTTATGAATATCTTTTCGAATCAAGAAGTAGAAAAAATCGTTTTTCTTCGATTTTTTTTTTTTTTCGTTAATTTTCATGGTAAAAAACTATTTATTTCTTATTTTTCAAGCCTTTGAAGCCGATTGAAATTTTCAATTACATTGAATTTCATTTTCAAAATAATGACTATGATCAGCTTTTGAACGGTATCGTGACTTTAAGTCGTTTCGTCGATCACTGGGACGAAGCTTTTCAGAAGGAGTTCTTTGCGAATCAGATTCCAAAGAAGCTGATTCAAATCTTGGAAAACAAGCCTAATAAGAAGATTATAGAAGAGATCACATCAATTTTCTTTCAGATTACTGGAGGATCTCTTGAAGGGAACAAAAGTTCTTTGGACGGTTTGATCATGATTTATGATCAATTATTAGAGAATGGATCTTATGATAGCACCACATTGAATAATGTATAGAGAAATAAATAAAAAATAAGCAGAAATCGATTTGAAAACTTAAGGGATTAATAAATTAATAAGAAGAATTTCATTTGAAAATATGGGGGAGTATTGGTTTATTTAAGATTAAATTGTTTGTTTAGATAATTTATGGAATTTCCAACCTTTGTTATGATTCAGGAGAGTTTTGCAATAGGGTTTTGGATACAGTTTTATTGCAAAAGATCTGCAAGATCTATTACAAACAAGAAAATGGAGAGGCTTTGAAAGAAAGCATGGAGAATCTTATGACAAATATCCTGGCAAATATTCCGAATCCAATAAATTTAAAGCATAGTCATGTAATTATTATTAAAACTCAGTATTTCTATTAAAAACTTTCAAAATTTATCACATTTTTTATCAAAAACTATCACATTTTTAATAAAAGGTTAGAGAATTATTCAATATTTGTAGATGTTTATTCCATGAATTCAAGCTTCCTACTGATGATCCGAAGAATGAACACTTGAAGAATATGGCGATCCGATCAGCTCAAGGCCTTATTCTATTCACTAATAGATTTAATCCCTTCTTAGTATATGAGATTATGGAAGAGGAATTCCAATTTTTTATTGATCTGCTAAATATTGTGGAAAAAACTGAAAAGAAACAGGAGAAATTCTTGTGTTTATGCTTAGAATTTGTAGCGGATATGGTTTCAACACCTTACGTTGATAATTCAGTATTTAAAGGCGGGCTTTTTGAAACGGTGAGCTTCCTTTTAGAGAAAGATAATCTTGATCTTGTCAGAAAAAAAGCTTTGGAGATTTTGACTTCAATTCCGTATAAATCTACGACAAACAACGAAAATGAGATTTTTGGACTTTTTAAAGATAAATTCCTTGATATTATGAAAGGACCAATTTCAGAGGTTTTATTGATAAATTAATTTTTGAATGAATTTTATTTGTGAAATATTCAAATTGAATTATTTTTTTCTAAATCATGTATTTATGAAAGAATTTTTTTTATAGAGCAAGAAAGAATTACTGAAGACTTTGAAGAATATTTTAAAGAATTGTGATCCTGATGATAAAGATCTCCTGAGTTTTTTCAATGATAAAGAAATTATTCATAAAATAATTGAATGTGTTGAAATTGATGATATCAGCACAAAAAAAAACACATTGAAGCTTTTGGAAAACGTTTTGATCGTTGGAATGAATGAAATGGCGAGATTGAATTTAACAGCTAACCCGTTTGCTATTTACATTTGCCAGGATAATGCGTTTAAAAGCTTAGAAGAACTGCAAAACTGCGAAAACCAGAATATTGTAGATTTGGCACATAAACTTTTTGATAATTTTCTGGAAAATGTGTAAAGTTTCATTTCAATTTTAATTTTAAAACAATACTAAAAACATTTTTCTATTGTTTTTAAATAATTTTAAAAAGATATTATGTTTTTTTCAGTTGTAAATTAAATTATAATAAAATTTAAAAATTTAAAAATTTTAAAAAAAACACATAAACACAAAATAAATAAAATTTTAAAAGTTTATTTTCTGAGAAAAAAAATTCAGAAAAGTATTTTATTGTGAAAATTCATCTATAAAAAAAAATCGTGAATATTTTAAAAATATAATAAGCATTTATATATTTCGTTATTTCATCCGAAGAAACCGGATCTCTAAATTTACTGAAATTCGTCTGAAAAAATATGGGCAATTGCAATTTCAAATCAGAAAGCGAATCAAATACTAGTTTAACCTCTTTTTCTTCAATTTTTTTTTATTTTCTTTCTTTTAGCCATTTCTAAGAACAATTTCCAATTCCATTTTGTCATCGGAAGAGGAGGTTTCGGAAAAGTATTAAAAACCCCCACATTTTCTTTAAAAAACTCAATAAGGTTTGGAAAGTCGAGCAAAAGAAAACCAAGGTTTTATACGCGCTAAAGGAAATGTCGAAAACTAGGTAAAAAACATATAGAATCTTTTTTTAAAAGTAAAACTCTTAAATTTTATTTTTATTTTTCAGAATAATAACGAAGAAAAGTGTGAATTCTGTTATGAATGAAAGGCATTTATTGAGCAGTTTAAGACACCCGTAATATTTTCTTTATATTTCCTTCATATAATCAACATAAATAGTTTTTTGGTTAACATGAATTATGCTTTCCAAGATAGAGAAAACTTATATTTAGCAATGGATTTAATGGTAGGGGGAGATTTGCGATTCCACATTAATCGAATTAAAATTTTTTCTGAAGAACAATCAAGTAAAAAAAAACCCTATGAAATCTAATAAATAAATCATTGAATCAAAGGGTTTTTCATTGGTTGTCTCTTAATCGGTTTGGAGTATTTGCATTCTAATGGTATATTGCATAGAGATATTAAGCCTGAAAACCTGGTATTTGATTCAAAGGGTTATGTTCGAATCACTGATCTTGGAATAGCCAGGGTTTGGAAAGAAGACAATGCGAATGAAACAAGTGGAACTCCTGGATATATGGCACCTGAAGTCATGTGCAAACAAAACCATGGAGTTGCTGTTGATTATTATGCTGTAGGAGTTTTGACTTATGAGCTGATGATGGGAAAGGTATAGAAAAATTGATAGAATTAAAAAAAAATTAAAAATTTAGAGACCCTACATGGGGAAATCAAGGAAAGAAATCAGAGACCAGATACTCGCGAAACAAGTTCAGATTAAAAAGAATGAAATTCCTGAAGGATGGTCTTTAGAAGCAGCTGATTTCGTCAATAGAGTTTATATTTATAATTTTAATCATATTTTTAGTTGATACAAAGAAAGCCGATCAATAGATTGGGGTTAAATGGCCCACAAGAGGTGAAACAACATCCTTGGCTAAAGGGTTATTCATGGGATAAAATTATCAATAAACTTACTGAAGCGCCTTATCTTCCAAATGTATAAAGGAAAGATAAATTTCTTGTAAAAATATATTTTTTTTTAGGAAAAAGAAGATAATTTTGATCTAAAACATGTGAATAATGAACCTTTGGATGAAAGCAATTCAGAAATCAATAAACAAACTTCAATTCAATTGAGGAGAAACTCAGTTCAAAGTATGATTTAGAATAATTTCTCCCAATTTTAAAATTAATATAGGCTTATTTGATGGATATGATTTTGATTCACCTTCTAATAATAATCCTGCTCATAAAAACAGTAGTCCTGCAAACCAAAACACACAATCTTATTCAACACACACTCAATCATCTTCTAAGTAATGTAATAAATGATCAATTTCAAATGGCGATTGATTTATAAATGAGGAATTTTAATTTTTTTTCTTTTAGGAAAAAAAGATTTAAAAACTTTAAACATTCAATTTAAATAATAATATTCCTTAACTTTTAAAAAAATAATGTATTATTTTCAAAAACTAAAAAACATAAGAATTTTTTTTTTTACATAATTTAAATTTCGTTTATTAAATGTATTCATTTTATTGGAGTTAAAATTAAAAAAGAGAATTTTTCTCAAACTTCTTTGCAAATTTAATCAAAATTTTTAATTTATTTTTTTGCAATACAATAAAAACTCAAACCATCAGCCCTAAAAATATCCATCCAATGATCATAGACATCCCTCCGTATGGTGGCAATTTCTTGCTTAAATCCTGTTTATCTGTAAAAGCTCTATGATATAAAGATCCAGAAAATAGCACAGTCCCAGAAATAAATAAAGCTAAAGGTAAAGGAGAATAAGGACTCATTGAAGAAACCATCATGCCAATACTACTAACGAACTGATAGAATAAAGCTTTATGAAAAATATCCTTTCTTTCTTGTGACCATTCTTTTTTATGACCCCCAGCAGCTCCCATTATGATTCCAATAGCCACATTGAAACAACCCAGCCGAAAATTAATTGGAGCTAAAAAATTCATGAAAATTTTGATAAATATAGATAATTTCTAATAAATATTAAATCAATTTTAATAAAAATGTTAATTTCAACAATATAAAGCAATTTATTTAGTTTTTTTTTTAATTTAATTAATTTTGATTATATCTCCTTGCTTATTTGCCTGCTAAAAAATTATAGGACAAATTTTGATTAGAATTTGTGAGTTTTAATCTCTGAAAGACATAATAAGGTAAATATCCAAATTGTAAATAGATTATCATTGTGAAATGGAGCATGTTTAAAAAGAATTCGTTTATCACAAACGAAGTAATTATATTTATCGACATAATTTCTTGTAGATAAACCTGCAAAACCCAGGAAGGAATCATCAAAACAGAAGAAATTGCAATCCTAGCTAATTTTTGCTTATAACTTCCATTGAACCAATTCACATTCTTCATCGATTCATTTGCACGAAAAGAACCCCATAATCCTCCTATGATCAAAATAACAACAGAAGTCCCAATAAACGTAAACCAATTTCCTAAAGATTAAATTCTCAATTTTTTGACATTTAATTATATATTTTTACCAATAGATTCGGCAACATATACAACTTTGAAAGAATTTAAAGCTCCATCACCTCTGGAACATTCAATCTAAAAAGTTGAATATTGAAATTTAATCAATTATAAATATAAAAAATTATAAGATTATATACATAATTATCAATCCAAGTCACTGGTATAAATATTTCAAGAGTCTTATACATAACAATGGCAAAACATTGCAAAAGAACCATTATAAAAATCCAATAGAACAGAAGTCGTTTGGCACTATTTCTTTCAATAACTGATCTTTTGATCAAATTATCGTAATAACCTTCTCCAAACATCAAAATTTCAAAAATTATTATTGTGAACAATAAAGTCATAAAGAAACTATCCAAAAGCATCAGTCCAATCAAATACCTTAATACAAATATCAATAAAAAACAGGTCCATGCAGCGATTTTGCAAATCATCATTTTTTTTTTGCGTTTGGCTTCTGTTTCTAGATCGGTATCATTTATATTCTTGTCGTCATTGATCATTAATTGAGATAATTGTACACGATTTTCAAAGCAGAAAAATCCATATAATATAAGAAAAGCGAAAGTAAACGTGAAATCATCTGGCAAAGCAAAGCTTCCATCACAATAATAAACTGCTATTTTAGATTCGATTCAAAATGGTCTTGGCGTAGAATAAAGCATTTGTAATAAATAAATTGTGTATAGCCCGATAAAATGACCGACCATGATTTTTATTGCAAGAAAAGCATCAAGACAGAAATAAAGCAAAAGATAAATATGTATCACTATGATCATAAAATAACGATAACCACCAATTGAACCAATTAATTTGAAGAAATCGTTAGCTTCTTTTTGGTTGTCTATATGTAAACTTTTTTGTAAAGTCTCAATAAAATCTTTTTCAGCTGAGATTACATAAGGGTAAAAAGACCTTTCTAAGATCACAATAAGGAAAAAACATGCGATGAGAACTAAATAAATGAGGAGACGGTTCTTTAAGATTTTCAGGGATTGACGGTTATTTTCATCGGTTTTGTTGTCTTGGATTATGTTTTGAGCTTGTCGTGAATTCACCGATATACTTTGATTCGAGGAGCTCATACAATAACTAAAATAATTTGTTTTTTATTGAAATTTTGTTATGTTTTAAATTAATTTTCTGATTTTTATGATTTTTAATTTTTATTATTTGCTTATGAATTTATCCTCTTTTTCTATTCCAAATTACTACAAAAAACTTTAAATCACTAAACACCATCCCTAATTTATACCTTTTGGTAAGTTCATTCAATTCCTGCATATGTTTCTTCTTCAACTTCTCTAAATAGTCATCAAATTGATCCAATAACTCTCCTTTTTGTTCACCCCCAGCACCAGCAGCTCCTCCGAATTTATTTTTCAAATCATCCTTTTAAAAAAAATAAATAATTATTTCACAAATTCTTCAAAAATTCATTACATTCTCAGATTGAAGAATCTTTATTTTTTCCTGCAAAGCAGTCGCTTCTTCTTTATATTTTTTCTTTTGTTTTTCACTTTTTTCTAAAGCTTCTTCTTTTTCTTTCAATTCTTTATGTAAATCTTTTGTCCCTTTCTCCTTCTCTACCAAGGATTTCCATGTAGAATCGAATTCAATCTTAGATTTCGAAAGCTTTTCTTCATATAATTTGACCTTATTTGTCAGAAAAAGCTTATCATCCTCTAATTTTGCGATTTTTTCTGTCAATTCTTTGTAGGAATCTTTTTCATTTGCTTTCTGAATTTTTTGATAGATTGAATTTTTTATGAAGAAATCAAACCTTTCCAGAAATTATTTCTAATTCGTTATTTCTGGCTTCCAATTCCTTGATTTTAGCATTGAGCTTCGTAACAACTTGGCTTTTAGAATCGCTTACAGGCGAATCAAATCCAGTGAATTTTATTTCATTTCTTTAATAAATTCAAATTTATGAATTTTTTTATGAATGATGGGTTTTTTAAAAAACTTATTGTAATTCGACAAAGCTTTAAAGTCATCATGGTAATCTTTATTAATAATCTTCAGCATTTACCAGGTAAAATACAAATAAATATCAAATAAAACTAATAAATTACGCTGTCTGCTCTTGTGTAATTAATGATTTCATCGTTGCTGAATAATTCTAAAGAGATGTTTAATGTATTAAATATAAAGGCAAAAACCTGCTGCGTTTTTATCTCCGATGTCTTCAGCTGTTATTTTAACAGTTTCAATTTCTTTTTTTAATATCTGTTTTATTTCAGTTTTTTTAATCTCTTCGCGTTCCAAAGTCGCTTTTATCAAAAAAAATTGGTTTAGTTATAGTTATTTTATCGATTTTACTTGTAATCCATGCATGTGCTTTCATCTCTGACAACTTTAATCTAAGAGCAGGGTTCTTTACAAGAATTTTTGAAACAAAATCCTTTGCCATAGGTGAGAAATCTTTTGGAAAAACGTATTTCACACTCTTTATCAGAAAAATAACAATAAATTAATAAATTTGTTTTTAAATTTCAAATGAAAACCTTTATATTTGTTTTGGTTTCTTCTTCAACTTCCTCCTGCTTTTTGCCTGTGAGATCGAAAGGAGAAAAAGGTGCCGTTCCTGTTGATAACTCATAGGTGAGAACCCCCACACTCCAAATATCAACTCCTTCATCATGATGATGCGTTTTTTCAATCATTTCAGGTGCTAAATAGTCCAAAGTCCCACAAAAAGTATTTCTTTTTTGATCAGGTTTTAAGAAATTGGACCTATTTTTATTAAAATTATAAGAGCTTTGATCAGCTTTTTTAGATAAAACCATCCGAAATCAGCTAATTTAATATTATCACTGCCATCAATTAAAATATTTTCAGGCTTGATATCTCTATGGACGATTTTTTTATTATGTATATATTCCAAAGCGTCAATCAATTGATCTATATACTAATTTAAAAAAAATCAAAACAAAAATACTCTCTAAAAATGAAAATACAAAGGAAAAATCAAAATTAAATTAGAAATAAGGAGAATTTACTTTAACCACTATTTTTTCACTATATCGTTTGCCAGGCTGTTTAAATAAATTTTGGTATAATTGTCCCTTTAAAACTACTTAAAAACAATTAATTATCAAAGGCCTTTTACTCCAGATGCGAACTCAATAATCAAATAAATGTTTTTATCATCCTCGAAATGGTTGTACAATTTTATGATGTTCTCATTATTTAAACTATACATGATTTTCACTTCAATGGCGACCTGCTCTACCATATTGTTGGATTTCAGTTGCGCTTTGCTCATTTCTTTTATCGCATAAATTAGTTTGCTTTTTTTGTGACAGACCTTATAAACCTTTCCAAAAGCACCTTTATTTCCAAATTTCTTATGTTTTTTCTTTCAAAATAAAAAGAAACCTTGACCGAGATTCTTCAATACATCGAAATCTGATATAGAGGACTCATCTTCCCAACCGGCTTGAACAGTTGGTGATAAATAAATCAATCTTTCCTATAATAAATTTATAAATGATGGGGTTTTTATTGTGGGTACTTACTTTGACTTTATTGAGTTTTGGCATG
>JFJP01002554.1_pt1 | contig 11601 bp, 18 predicted proteins | sample 431651 | NCBI WGS metagenome assembly JFJP01 (sample SAMN02602958, study PRJNA72255) | Microbial mat metagenome, whole genome shotgun sequencing project. | biome: fresh water; feature: sink hole; material: water; isolation source: purple microbial (photo- and chemosynthetic) mats found in... | reverse complement strand
CCGCATCAGCTTCAAGGGTTCACCACCGACCAGAATAGGTTTGACCCGCGCCTTCGCCTCGGCGAGGAATCGTTTGGCGAAGGCCACCTGGGATCGCTCGCGCTGGTCGAAGAACAGGAGTGTTTGAGTCAGCGGCGCGTAGTCGAGCGGATTGACCCGGGTTCCAGCAGGAAAGAGCACCTTCCCTTTCTCGTCGACCACATGGCGTTCGAGCGTCCAGGTTGGATCGATGTAAAACGTCCTGACTGTTTCCGTACTGGTGATCCCCGGCACCGGCTTTGGTCTTTCGACCGCATCAACCACCTGCTTCTTGTAGTTCGCCTGCAACTTGGTTAGTTCGCCGCTCTTTTCCATCTGAAGGAACTTGTCCTGAATGACCTCGATCAGGTTTCGCTCAATGATGTCGTAGGTGGGGCCAACGCTACCCAGATCCTCAGCGCGAAGAGGAAAGCTGATCGTGAGAATCGAGAAAAGAAGTGCAAGCGATGAACGAATGACCATTCGATGATGTTGGCACATGGCCCCCATCAATTTGGAGGTTAAAAGCATTCGTTTCCGAAGCTTTTCGATTCACATCTGCAAGCTGACTATCGACCAATTAGCCGTTAGATTTGCAAAATTGCAGGCTTGCCGGCATCCGAGCGAAGCCACGGGGGTGGAGTGTGGGAAATAGGCCGATATCGGCCTTGTATCAGAGCTTCCCGATCTCCCTCCCGATGTCAGAATTCTTCCAGTTACCAATTCACGATTGCTGATACTTCACCACACCATGAACAGTTTGTTTGTCGCCCAATTGCTGGGTACCCATCGGATGCCCACCCCGGTTCTCGGCCAGGGAAGAATTCACACCTGTGACGATGACGAAATCCCGGCCACGGAAGTTCGCCATCACGAGATTCTCGCCATCGTACGGGCAGGAAGTCACAACAAACATTCGATCCAGAGCCACCTGCCGTTTCATCTTTCGATTCAGCATCTGACGAAAGACCTTGTGGATCTGGCTGCACAGGGAATGATCTTCATTGAAACGAGCGGCCCCAAAGGGACACCCACGCATTATTTGCCAGCGGAACTCAACTAATCTGAGAACCCTGTGGCCAGAGGATCTTACTGATTCAGTCTGTCTGCCAATGCTGGAAGTCCCAGCCCATTCACTAGGTACTAGGCCAGTGTGATACCCTCCGCGCCCCGCAAAAAAGCAGAGAGCATCACAATGGACAAGACACACGCATCATTCCCCAGCGGCAATTACATGAATACCAAGCAGTTGGAATGGTTCCGTCTGGAACTCCAGCAGCAACTGGATGAATGTGAGCGGCTGATAGAGGACACGAAGAGTCAGGATGACCAAGCGTCCCCGGAGGGTGATGAAGCAGATGTGGCGGACTACAAAATCCAGATCGAGCAGCAGGCATCTGCCATCCATCGATTGCACATCCAGAAGCGCGCCATCGAAACGGCCTTGAACCGGATAGACAGCGGTGACTATGGTTACTGCGAGGAAACCGGCGATGAAATTGGCCTGCCACGGCTCAAGGCCAATCCGACTGCACGGCTTTCACTGGATGCCCAAGAACGCATGGAGCGGCAAAAGCGAATGCAGGGTGCCGGCTAGCAGTAATCAGGCGTGCACCAGACCCGCGTTGCCGATACCCTCTCCATTGCTGGCAGTCTCCTTGTCATGACTGCCGGTATCAGCTTTTGAATGCCGCTGGTGCCACCAGCGCAGGGTACGCTCCTTGAGTTTGACCCACATTGATCGCCGGTCTCGCCTTACCAGTCCGATCACGTGCCCATCCAGCATGATCGGCAGATGATCACTCCCCCAGGATTTCAGGTAGGCAATCAGGGGATAATGCTCACGGTAGATGTACTCGGCCGAATAGCGACGAAGGCCACATCCTGTCATCGCACTTGATGCTTCCATCTCTTGAATACTCAGGAATGCAGCGCAACCGCCAGCATGCGTTCTGCACGGTGCTTGCGTGCGACCTCTGGCGTCAGACCGACCAGTGATTCCGGCGGTAGGGGCACATCCCAGTGGCTTTGAAACAGATCGTGCACCAGGCAGCGCCACTAATTCAACGGATTGGATCAGCACAATGGTCTCCTGAAGACGAAACTTCACTGACCACTATGCTCGCTCGCCTGATGGAAAATTCTAAGCACGAAGAGAACCAGAAAATCTTCGCTCGTCAGCCTTTTCACGTCACAGGGTTGTCATGGGAGAACCTTCAAATGAACTTCAATCGACGATTCAGGGCAGCCTCTGCCTCAGGGGTGAATCACCTCAATAAGCCAAGGAAATGCAGCCTATTTCAATCGATCAATTCCGGGCGCCTCAATAGAATTTTGTCATGAACTCTCAACCCATCGAAGCGTATCTGATCGCCACGCCCCTTGGCGATGATCGCGTTGAAATTGTCGCCCATTCGCCTGAGATATCTGGCCATAACGGCACCACCATCATTTTCGCTGGCGAATCATTTGGTGGCCGTAACTTCGAGGAATGGCATGCGGTCGGCCTGGCAAAGGGAGTTATTCCGGCGGAGTGGCTGCAGGTCTGACGGTCCGCGGCAAGCGCAGAATAGCGTCACAACACAGGCAAGCGAATCTCAAGGATCAAACGGCTCAATATCCGCCGGATCGGTATCGCGAAGCATTTTCGCCAGCCGCTTCAACGCTTGTTCGGCAAGGCGAACGGACTCATCTATTTGGCCTATGTTGTATTGATCCCTGATCAGTGAGGTCTCCCGATCGAGATAGGCAATCATGTCGTCGACTGTTTTCATCAAGCCACCCGCTACCTGTTACCCGTGTCAAGACGGGCACATAGGGTTTTGTCATGATGCGCTAACGCACTCGGTAACACGAGCAATTCAGTTGATTGGATCCGCACAATGTCCTCTTCAAGTTGGAACCTCATTTTTCTCTATGCTCGCCCACCAGGCAAGGAGTTCTAAGCACGAAGAGATAGTGAAAACCATGACTCGTTTTGCTCTTCCCAGGCTACAGATTTGCCATCTCTATCCGATAGGAGAATGGCGCTAAGATGTCCATCACACTGACGCGGCTCCATTTCGATATTTTCTCGCACCGAACACGATGAACAACGATGACGCTGTAACCGCCCTGATTTCCGATCCAGTGATGCAAAAACGGCTCGCCAAGTATCTTGCTCTGAAATGCTTTCGGAATTCAGCACTTGAAGATTTGCACAGCGGCATTGTTCCAGCATCTAAGAGTGGCGACTACACGGATGTTGCCGTCCATACACCGTTTGGCGATATCCCCTGGAACGATCTTTCACGATTCGACGATGCCGAGATGAAGGTGCTCATGGTGGATGTCGTGAGCAAAACCTATCAGTTCATTCAGGAACTTTTCGACGAGGAACGCGGAGGGGAACTGTTGCTCAAACTGGCTGTGCGGGATCCGGCACCACACTGGGATGACCCGGAATAACGCAATTTCCGTCTCGAGTCGAATGTATGCAGCCTGAGGATCTGGAATGTCTGGTCACCCGTGAAATGCCGTTCGGCAAGCACAAGGGCACCCTGATTGCGGACCTTCCGGGAAACTACCTCAACTGGTTTGCCCGCGAGGGTTTCCCGAAGGGAGAAATCGGTCGCCTGTTGGCCCTGATGCAGGAGATCGATCACAACGGGCTGAAGGACATCCTGAGGCCGCTGCGCCAGGAATCAGGTCAGTGATCCATATGTCAATCGACAACCAGATCGAACCTCCGCAGTCCTTCATGGCGATGTACATGACGCCCGGTCGGGATCGTCCAAATGCACCACAGAACGTAGTTCTAGCCCGCTACGAGCAGTGTGAGGACATGGCCACAATCCTGGCCGAACAAGCCCAGACCCTCGCCTTCAAGGAAAACCTCTCGGAGAACGAGGTTCTCAAGCGTTGCCACCAAGGCATGCTCACTGACGCAGCCGACTTCAACGAGAAGGAGGCTTTATGGGTTGCTTGCCGTCTCGCCGAGTTGCTGGGCTGGGATCCGCCCAGTTTTGACTGAGCCCCTTCTCCCCTTTGTGTGCCGTAATCCATGCCTGCAATGACCTGGTATATCTACCTGCTCGAATGTGTCGATGGCTCCTTTTACACCGGGATTACCGTTGATGTAGCGACACGCTTTGCAGACCATCAATCCGGAAAGGGTGCCCGCTATACCCGTTCCCACAAGCCCTTGCGCCTGCTAGCATCAGCCCCCGTCGGTACTCGGTCGGAAGCACTGAAAGCCGAGTTGGCAATCAAACACTTGCCAAAGGACCAAAAACTTCTTGCCGTTCAGTCTCACACTTTGCAAATCCCACATCAACCAGAAAGGTCTCACACCATGAACAAGTCCGAACTGATCGAATCCATCGCAAAATCATCCGAACTCACCAAAGCAGATTCCGAGCGGGCACTTACCGCTGCCATCGCCGCCATCGTCAAAGCTGTGGCTAAGGGAGATACCGTTACCCTGGTTGGCTTCGGCACCTTCAAGTCTGTCAAGCGTGCCGCACGCACCGGCCGCAATCCGGCCACTGGCGCAGCCCTGAAGATCGCGGCATCAACCTCGCCGAAGTTCACCGCCGGTGCCACCTTCAAGACGGCGGTGGCTGGCAAGAAAGCCAAGAAGAAGTAAGCACCGTTATCAGACAACCTCCGAGCTCATGACAGAACTGCTTGAAACAATCGAACTCCAGACCCATGAGACCTGCGAATGGTCCGTTATCTGGATGCATGGGCTCGGAGCCGACGGATCAGACTTTGTACCCGTGTTACCAGAACTGGGGCTGGATCCATCCATCAGTATCCGCTTCGTATTCCCAAATGCCCCATCCATTCCAGTCACCTGCAATGGCGGCTATGTGATGCCGGCCTGGTACGACATCATCAGCCTCGACAAGAATAACCGTGAGGTCGACACTGCCGGGATCGTCCAGTCACGGGAACAAATCCGCATCCTGATAGACCGAGAAAAGGAAATGGGCATCCCGAGCCACCGGATATTCCTTGCCGGTTTCTCGCAAGGCGGAGCCGTGGCCTACACCACTGGCCTGACGCATCCGGAACCCTTGGCCGGCATCATGGCCCTGTCGACCTACCTCCCTGTACCCGAATTGGTCGCTGAAGAAGCGACAGAGGACAATCGTCAAGTGCCGATATTCGCAGCCCACGGCACCGAAGACGATATTGTCTCGATCGAACTGGGACGACGTGCCACGGAATTTCTTACCCAGAACGGCTATACGTGCCAGTGGCAGGAATACCCGATGTCCCACTCCATCTGCCTAGAGGAAATTCAGGACATCGGCACCTGGTTGAATCAGCGCATTGCCTCACACTGAGAACCCTCTACCAGACAGGTAACCCCTTATGGCGAACATCGCAGCTTTGCTCAAGCAAGAAATTACCCGCATTGTCCGCAAGGAACTCAAGAGCGAAACAGAGTTGCTCAAAAAGGCAAATGCCCGCTACCGCTCAGAGATCGCTGAACTCAAACGGCGTATAGCCTTCATTGAGAAGCAACTGAAAGCAGTTGAGCGACAGAGCAGCAAACTAGCACCCACAACAACCGTGGCCCAGGAACCTGACGGGAAAATCAGATTCCGTGCCGATGGATTGAAGAAGCACCGCGAGCGTCTCGGCTTGTCTGCTCCTGCCCTCGCCTCGATTCTCGATGTTTCACCGCAGACCATCTACAACTGGGAGTCGGCAACCTCTCGCCCCAGCAAGGACCAGGTGGTCAAGATCGCCATCCTGCGCAAGATGGGCAAGCGGGAAGTCCAGCAACGTCTGGCACAAATGAGAGCCGCATGAGAATTCTTCATACCATGCTCCGTACCGGCGACCTCGACCGGTCGATCAACTTCTATACCCAGATCCTCGGCATGCAGCTGATGCGTCGCCAGGACTACCCTGAAGGCAAGTTCACCCTGGCTTTCATCGGCTATGGCAACGAAAGCGACAATAGCGTTATCGAACTCACTTACAACTGGGGCGTCGACAAATACGAGATCGGCACCGGCTATGGCCATATCGCCCTTGAAGTCGATGATGTCTATGCTGCCTGTGATGCCATCCGCCGGAAGGGCGGCAAGATCATTCGCGAAGCCGGTCCCATGAATGCCGGCACCACCATCATCGCCTTCGTGGCCGATCCAGACGGCTATTACATTGAGTTGATTGGCAAGAAGTCCTGAACGCAGACCTCAGTGCCCTGCTCTTCGCCAAGGAAGCCTGATTGATCCGAAGGCTTGATGTTGCCCCTCGCCTTACAAGCTCCTGTACTGTCGGCCGCTGATTTTCATCTGGCGCGCGACGTCGTCAGGACGAAGAGCTGCGTTCGATGCCAACGAATTCCCTGACCAGGCATCGATCCAAGCTCGCACGGCCTCTTCCCTGACCTTGTATTGATCGGCCACGGTGGCAACCACATTGCCATCCGTGATTTTTCCGTCAGCCACCCATTGCAGGTAGCGGATTGCCGCTTCGATGGCTTTTCTGGCCAAAGGATTCTCTGGCAGGTTCGCTGTTGGAGATGAAGAATCCCTGTTTCCGCCACGAAGCTGCTTGAGGCAATCCTCGAGTCCACCTTCGACGATCATGGCCGGAACAGCCAGCATCAGGTTCAGGGGCAGGCCGAAATTCTCAATCGCCATGCCCTGGTTGTCGTGACTTCTTGCCGGGTCGGCCCCTTCGATGCGATTGACCCGTGTCAGAAGGCTTTCCCTGCGTTCAACGTAGCCACACACCTTTTTGTCCAGTGCCATGGCAAAGCCCATCTCGAAGCAGGTGCCCGAATCCGGCTCTGCACCGCGAAATGGGTTGAAGTTGGCAACGACAATCTGAGCCTTTCTGATCAGATCAAGGTTGGCCTGAAAGATCCGAGATGCGTCGGTTTCGCCATGGTCGATGGGAATCAAGGCTTCGTACCCGTAGCGAAGGCACGTGTCGCGAGCGGATTCAGCCCATTCGAGGACATCGGGGCGAAAGACGTCAGGGCCGGCGAGGTAGATTTTCATGAGATGCTGTTCTTCGAATTTTCTTTGTGCGAATTCTTCACGACACTCGACAATAAATCCACCAATGTCGGTAATTCCAGGTCGAGATCCGCGTAATCGTCGTGACTACCAACGACGACCTTCAGTTGGAATTGCATACCCATCCGTGCGGCATGGATGGCATGGTGAAGGCTTCTACGCTCTAAACTGGATTTTGCTGCCGGCAACGACTAATCGATCAGGGTGATTTTTTGACAGAGAGTTCAGGTGGCTGAGCGGAAACTTCAGATCCCTGGCCTTGAGCTGGCTCATTGCCTTGTACTTCGCTACCGTGACCCATCCAGTCTGATCGGGAATGGCATCAGTGCATATTTCTGTCAGAACCTGTATCACATGAGCCAGCGATAGCGCATCCGTTCCCGATGGGATAGACGCTGCTGGTCCTGCTGTTCCATTAGTGGTTCCCCGATTCCTAATCTTTGGCGTCTCTTTCTTCGTCGATGGCGGTTTTCCCTGTTGCCCCTCGTTTCGCTCAATGGTTGTTTCCGGCGACAAGACGATAGGTGCCACCGTTGGCGCAGCTGCGGTCATGTCCATTCCCGGCCCTCCCCCAGCTTCACTCAGGAAGACTGGGGTGAGCTCTCGTGCTAACCGGATTGCCTTGATGGATTCGCCATTCATTTCAGCATCCAAGACTCGCTTCAGCGGGGTCATCGGATCAACCCACAGCCATTTTTTGGCTACCAACTCATCCAGGATCATCTTTACCGTAAGTCCGTAACCGCTGAATGACTCGGGCCATCGCAGAAGCAACTGATGATCCTTGTCAAGGACGACCTCTGATCCCCATCGTTTGTCACCTGACTTGAGATCCTGAGCAAGCGCCCTTAAGGCTTCACCAACCGCGCCATTCAAGGCGGGAATTTGTTTCTGGCCTGTGCCGGTGGATTCAACGGATGGCCGCTGACCTGGCCGACCGTCATGTTCCGGGGCTGATGTTGCGGCGCTAGGTATGGATGGCATCTGGTTGTCCTTGATGGACGGCGGTCGCTTGCTGTCCTCTACCCTTCGATTGATTTGTGGCTTGTTGTCCGGAAGGATTTCAACAACCGCATCGGGTTTTTCAAGGGGCATGGCCCCCTCTAAAGGCACATCCGGTGAATTGGCTTGCACCAGATCCGTGTCACCCTTTTGTGACGTGTCATTGATTATTCGCCCAGCAACAGGTGCAATCGGAATCGTGGATAGCATCGCTTCGTCCCTGAGCCTGATTGCGGGTAGCTTGATATCCGGGATCTTTTCAACCAGCACCGCTGGGGCTATTTTCCAGAACCGCTCACCAGGCGCGGCATCCTCACGAACAAACGCAATTTGCCGTTCCAGAAGCATGTCGAGTATCCCATCAGGGGTTCGAGGAATACCTGGAATACCGTCCTCGCGTACCTGCTTGGCTATTTCCTCGCCGGCAGCCGGCCAGATTAGATAGACGTTGCCAGCGATGTTCCAGACACGTGCCCCAGGCTCATTGACAAGCCACAATCCCTCTTTGATGAAGCGGCGCATGATGTCTGTCAAATGACGCTCCACGGGGACACCAAGATCGTATCCAGCCATGGCTACGCCAAGCGTCTTCAAATCCCTTTCGACGCTGGTCTGGTCGGCCTTGACTACGAGGTCATAGATGGGGTTGGTTGGTCCCGGATAGGATGTCAGGGATTCCATCAACCAGACGATCAATTCCGTGCCGCCCTCCTCGATCCAATCAAGTGTCTCCGCGCCGATGATTCGGTCACCGATCAGATTGGATAAAGCGGTATGTTGCCTGGCTCTTCCTTCACGCCAGTCCAGGAAGTATGCCTGTACGTGATTTTTCGTTGCCCATGTAAAAAGGTCTTCTTTGATAGGCTTCCAGATTGCCGTTCGGTCTTTGTTAGTCACCACCAGATCAGTTACCGGCTTGCCGGCATCGTGACATAGCGCAGCCAGAAAAACGGCAAGTTGCCAACGCGGCTCCATCTCTCTTCGCTGAGAAGGCGATTTCGCACTTTCCAGCAGCACTTTGTCGGCAGATTGAAGTGCCCAAAGTCCTACCTCGATTGAGTGACGAAGCAGTCCGCCGGCACCGCGATGGTGATGTGACTGCGAGGCAGGCAGCAGGTGCGCGTACGCAGCAAATCTTCGCACGGCGGGAAGATAGTAGCAGTCGATGATCTTGGGGGTTGCGATTGCCGTGTTGGCAATGCGTTCAATCAACTCGCACTGTGTTTCAAGCAGATTCTCAGGAGGAACAACCGGCAACCCTTTCATGAATGGGGGGTAACGCGGGATCTCGTCAGCCGACCAATGGTAGATCGGTTGTGTGGCGTTGGATTGGCGTGCACCACTTGCCGGTTTCCGTCTGAACCAGAAAAGCATGTCGCCTTGCCCCTCAATCAATAAAGGCTAATTGCGCGGCCAACCAGTTCAGTCTCCGAAACCCAACCCACCAATGCATAGCGGGAATCAAGGCTATCCGGATGAGGTGCAGACATGAAGAAATGGCCATTGGGGATGATCCCGACTGGCCCATGCAGGAGAGGTATCCTGCCTTTTGAAGCTGGCTTTGCTCGCCCGGCCGATTGCCCATCCACGAAGTATTCGCGGTAGCCCTTGCCGACATCGTGGGCAACGACCTCGGAACCGGAAACCCCCAGTATTTGCTTGAGGAATAGTGCCCCTCTTTCGTATGGACCTCCGCCGCCATATCGAAAGGCGGCAAGATCTCCCTTCCGGGGCGTCGCCCCCTTCTGCACCAGGAATATCGTTCCCGGCAGCGAGTCGGATACGTTGATCGTCAGAGTGAAGTACCGACCAAAGGCGACGATGGCGACGAAGACCCACAGATAAATCGTTCCGCGCCGAACCAGATGAAGGTATAGGGAATCGAGCATCATGCCATCATACGAAGCCACCTTCTCGAATCCAGGACGAAAAGCATCCAGAATCGAGGTGTTTCGAATTCAGGTGCCCCTAGTCACCTCGGATGCGCTGCCACTGCCCGCTATCAAAACACTTTAGTCTGACAAAACGGACACTGATCGGTGTATTTATTCCCGGTGTCGTAGATATAGCCGGCACGACACTTGTCGCAACGCGAGAGCATCACGATGTGCGCCCTGACATCTCGGACAGCAAAGTACCCAGCGTTGATATCGATGTCACCGCAGATCCGCTGATACTCCATCCATGTGTTCAGCAACCAGCCCGGCGCAATAGTTGTCCCATTGAGCCGCTTGTAGAAAACCGCAAATGAAGAGATACGGGCCGCCATATCCGCATCCTTGATGAAGGACAGCACCGTCTCGGGCAGCTTTCCATTGGCAGGCCTGACACCGTGTATGTCGTGCCACCACTGACGCAGCGTCAAGGTACTCACATCAGTAAGCGCGCGGATGACAGAAAGGCGCAAACGGGCGCGAATCAGTTGCTGGGCTAGCTGCATATTTTCCAGTTCGTACAAGCCGACCATCATCGATCCTCGACCGAGAGAACATTGAGCAGATAACTCTGCCGCCTTGCGCCATCCAGATTCAGCAAGCGATCTACCTCGGCTTCGGTCAGCCGGAGACGAAACAAGCTGACACCTGACTGCCTGGCGATCACGTCAATCTGATCGACGGATAGCGTAGCCAGCTTCTCCAGTACTTGCCTCGAAAGACCGGTGACAAGCTCACCAGATTTTGAGCTTGCCGCCTCCCTCGCCATAATGAGAAACTGCCGATTTAGCGAAATGATCTCTATCACGATGCTTTTCCGAATTCAGACGCCCATAATAATAAACCGTATATGCACTATGTCAACCATAAATAATGCCTAAACGGCCTATTGAATCACTTCCGCCAGTAGCTCAGAGACTGCGCGAGTGGAGAAAAAAGCTCGCCCTTACACAGATGGCGCTCGCAGAACGCCTGAACATCGACATCGGAGTGCTACGTAAGTACGAAAACGGTATAAACGTTCCGGGGGGGCGCGTATTGGCATCCCTGGGAGAAACAGGGGTCAATCTCAACTGGCTACTTACTGGTGATGGCCAGATGGATGCCACTCAAACCCCGCAAGCTGACTTCCAATGGAGCGACAATCCAGACTTGGCACGACGCCTTGCCGCAATTGCTGGCCTACTTGACGGAATCGATGAGGAGAAGCGCTCCGCTGTACTTGATGAGATTTTCTCTCGTGTTCAGGAGGCGAAACGGGTAGCCGATCTGGAGGATCTGGTTACCGCGATGACGAAAAAGCTTGCCTGATTTAGTAGTGGTAACGACTTAATCTGACGGACAGTCCCATGCGAGGGTCTTTTGCCGCCCCCCTGCCGCCGCACAAGCTGGCAGAGGTTCAATGGCTGGTGTCTGAGTCGAGCAGTCGGTCAGAGCGGTTTCTCACGGACAGCCCCCGGCCTGAACCGACAATCGCCGGGGTTGTAGCTGTCAAGGCGAATGACTGTTATACGGAAATTTGTCGAACTCACCCATCCGGCCATCAGCGGACCATGGAGGCGTGGAAACAATCCAGTTTTGAATGGCGAGTAACTGGCAGATACCTGCCGCACACGATA
>JFJP01044269.1_pt1 | contig 11602 bp, 12 predicted proteins | sample 431651 | NCBI WGS metagenome assembly JFJP01 (sample SAMN02602958, study PRJNA72255) | Microbial mat metagenome, whole genome shotgun sequencing project. | biome: fresh water; feature: sink hole; material: water; isolation source: purple microbial (photo- and chemosynthetic) mats found in... | reverse complement strand
AATCGATACCGCAAGAAACTCATCTTTTTTCCCAACAAACAAATTGGCCTTCTGTACCAGCAGATCACGAGCTTTGACCGGACGGAACTCCGGAATGCTTATCCATTCCCATGAACAGCAAGGATAGGTTGAATTCCTCCCAATAATGCTTGAGGAGAGCGAATCCTCCTCCTGGACCGTGTTTTTTGTTTTCAAAGATCGATTTCAGAATTCTGGTGTGTTCCATAAAAACCACCCATATTGCTGAGATATAGCATCGAGTGTGCTATCCTCTGCGATTATTGGGCCGATTTTTATTTTTCAAGTGTTTTTGAGTGTTTTTCAATATTTATATTTTTCCCATTCAATTACAGCAACTGCATAAGTCCTGTGCATTATATATCTATTTTTGTTCAAACATCCCTATTATGTCGGATGATACTTCTTCGTCAATCTCGCGTCTTTGGGGATCTATAGGCGGAACAATCCCTTGGATAATCTATTTTTTAAGATCAGAAAGAGTCCGCAACACTTTTGTTCATTGATTCCACCCTACAAAAAAGAGCAAGCAACCACACAAAAGGAGTTTGCTCAGTTGGTTACTCATTTCCATTTTATGCCACAAATATGTCAATAAAAAAAGACCATTCTCAGTGGTTCTCTTCTTCATTCCTCATCCGCTTCAGCATCTGCCGGATGGCTTCCCGTTCCTCCTGGGTGATGAATAGCATTACCTTCTTCCGTCCCGTTGCTGGCCTTCCTGCCCCACACCTTGCCCCTCCATACCCTCGAACATTGTATGATCCATCCTTGTTGTTCCTATGCATCATCGTTCTGGCTCCCTATGATCTGGTCCCACGCTTTCGCATGAGCCGTGTCAACGGTCTCCTTTGCACGCTCCATCATTTTGATTGCCCTCCGCACTGACTCCGTCATTGGCATGAAAGGTGAGGCATCCTCGAAAGCCGTCTCGAGGTCTATAATTGCAGCCGAAAGCCTGTCCCGTACAAAGTCCATTTCCTTGATCGTCATTTTCGGCACCTCCAAATTATCTTCTTGAAATATTATACCCATATTCAAGTTATGAGAATCACTCCATCGAAACTTGGTTCATACCCATGTCGGTTGCCCATTCAGACAGGATGTATTCGAAGAACTTCTGCACGTTGTTGATATTGGACAGGTTCATCTTCTCGTTTGTAACCTCGTACAGAAGCCTTGCAATGCTTTCTTGGGAGAACTCTTCCAAAGCATTGGTGCTTATTTTCTGTCCCTTTTTGCTCATTACAACGGCCTGAAGCTTGTCGAGTAAATCATCCTTCTGCCAGACAAGGTAACTGTCGTATTCATGAACCATATGTGACTTCAAAATAACAGAAACATAGATTGTATCTACCATGCGTCCTCTTCCACGCATTTTCACTTCCTTGAACCTTATAAACAAATCCGTTTTTTGATTGATTTCTCGTTCCGCAATATCAAGAACTCTTCGCCTGAACATGGAGAAATTGCTGTATTTACCGTCTGCTATGTCCAGCTTTGCCCTGAATTCTGACAAGTCCACCCTTTGAACAACATTCGGCTGCGTTTCATACACGCATGCACGAAACAATTCATAGCATCTTTGGGCATAAATTGAGCCAAGGGGCAACGCGAATTTTAACAAGAACTTGGTATACCCTTTGTTTTCAAGCATGAATAAAAGGTGCGGAGCCAATTGCGGGTTGAATTCCATTGTAACAATGCTTCCAAGTTTGGTTTGCTCCAGCTTGAAGTAAATAACCCAAGGATATATTTCAAACTTCCCCTTTTCGTTGACTTCTACTGTCCTTGAAACAAGCTTGCGAGCAGCTGCCTTGATAGATTCATTATCAGAACTTGAAAACGCGCTCTCGTCTAATAGCTTCGCCATGTCTGCCAGGTAGAATGATAGTCTCGGGAAAACTGTATCTTCGGCCTTCAATTTGCTCATGGAAACATACAAAAGCCGCCGCTCCCACAAGGACATGCTGAACCTTGCTTGCGCCAAGTCCTTCCCAATCACAACAGGCAATTCCTTGTTAAGCTTTTTCTCGTTTCCCGTTGCCATTCTTCTTCCCCCACCTCAACGGACATACTACTTGCTCAAAACCACCTATAAAATGGCTTCATAACACAAGATTATGTTACCATGAATGTTGGCTGAAAACCTTTTTCAATGCGGGTTTCGAGAGTTTATGGGAACGGATTATCGTATAACGTGGCGCATACCATATGTGTTCAGATTCAACTATATGTGCTTTAATGTTGCTTGTCAACTTTGTGTTGCATTATACGGAATTTGTTGCATAGACATGACTAATCCGTTGCATTAATGGCTGAAGATTCTTTCTGTGAGCGGGTTTCGAGCGACGATATAACAACTAACAACAACTAAGGTACTTAAAAGGTAAAAGCAACCGGGGTTTCCCCCTCAAAAAAGGGTTGAACGGCAGGGTTGAATCAGCCGATTCGCGGTTCAGAAACAAGCCCTCTATTTTCCCGTGGAAGCGTATAGGTGTGGCGAAGGTATCCGATGTCCTTTTGATTCGCAGAATAGCCCATAGAGCGTCAGGAACGGGAGAACCACTTGCGGTGCTTCATTCCTTCGATGGTTCCCCGAAGCATGGCGTTTTCTTCCCGAAGGGATGCCAGTTCGATGTCCTTGGCTTTCAACTCTGCTTTCAATTCTGCATGTGCCTGGACAATATCAATTCCATCCTGCAGCGAAGCGATCCTGCCGCTCATTGATTCGTCCATCCTCAGCAAAGATTCATGCAGCCGGTTCATTGACTCGTCCATCATTCCGCTTATGCGGTCAGCTAAGACAGATGTCATCGAGGATTCAACCATCCGCTGCATCTCTGCCACAGGAACAGCTGGTTCATTGCTCTGGATGATGACGGGGGTTCTATTTGTCTGCTTAGCCTTTTCAAGTGCTTCTTCGGAGATGTAGTGTTCAGGGCCGTGGATGCCTTCGGCCAGATGTGATTCGATGCGGCCCATTTTAATCCAGCTGCGGATGGTGTTCTCTGAGCGGTTCAATCGCTCTGCGGCTTCCCTGACATTCATAGAACCCTCCCTGATAGCCTACTGGTATGAGCTGTGCCACACCCTCCTGATACACTCCCTCACAAATTAAGAGAGATAGTCACAGTATACCAATAAGGAAAGAAAAAAAGAAACCAGCCCGCCATAAATCAGGTAGCTTTGGCGCAAAGGGACTGCCTCTCCCATCACGTGCCTAGCATGGGAAAAGAAGTGGCGAAGCAAGACCCTTATATCAGACTGTTGGTAGTGTACAAGTCTGGATGAAAGCAGACAGCGCTCATTTCAAATGCGACCTGTTAAAGTATGGTATGCGCAGGGGGAATGCCTGGACAAAAAGAACCGGACGGGGACCGTTGAAAAAAACACACTGTTTCCCCTCGATCCATCCTTAGATAAGGTGAGTGTGGACAAGATAGCTCTTTACTCAGCACAGCAGCTTCGACAAGTGAATCCGCTGTGCTGAGTAAAGTGAATAAATGGGGGGTCCCGGTATTATACGGATTTGCATGGAACCTTTATAGAAGCAAGGTTTCCCACATCCCAACTCGGTATTTTTTCATATTCTACAGATTCGGCCTGCTTTAGCCGCCGCCGCATGGCGCGGACAAGAGTGCGTGCGGTTTTTTGCGTCCGTGACGCCTTTTTGCACCAAGATATCTTCCACAAGCTCCAGGGCTCTCCTGTGGCCATAGACCGCTCCCATCCATTGTGCTGTCATTTCTCTTCTTTCCTGTCTCTTTGCCTCATCTTTAACCATCTGTTGCAATTCCGCGTACACATTGCGTCTTTCAGACATTAGCCTTCCTCCTTTGGGTTCTTTTCGGCGGTTGTTGATTGTGTTCTATCACGCTGACTGTCCGCTTTCCGCTGGATAGCCATTGAAATCGGAACCGAACGGGTTGGAGCGCGTTTGTTGCGCAACCTCCTGAATGCCCTGGGTGACCTCAAAGCGGATTCTGTCGCGCATTGCATCAGGTGTTGCCAGCAGACGGAACATGCCTTCGATATCTGCACGAAACAAGCCTGTATCCAAGGGAAATCTAAGTGTTTCTGATGACTCCATTTCATTCAGGAACCGTGTTACAACGTTGTTAGAAGACTGGCAAAGCTATCAAAAGGAGAATCAGTGTCAACCGAAATAATTGAACGTATCTGCGCTGCCTTGGGCATGCAGCCGGGCGATATCATGGAAGTTGTCTAGGATGAACCGGAAGGCCACTGGGCGATTGCATGGGAAAGGCCCCTGAAAGCGTCAAAGCAATCAAGGGCCTTTCTGATTGACACAAGCTATAACGGGGCATACCATGGGCATAGGGTATTATACGAAACGGTCAGAATCATCCTTTGGATCAGGCGTCGCATTGCAGTGCGGCTCCTGATTTTTCTTTTCTTCCGTTTCCCGGACGGGTGAATCGCCCGCGCCGATTTCAAGGATATCAAGGCCAAGCTTTATCCTGAATGGGTGCTCCCGCCCTTCCAGCGCGGTAGGTGGGGGCTTGTCCTTGATTGTGCAGCGGTATGATAAGTGTTGCCGCTGAAGATCCGGAAGGCGAATAACGACAATCAGGACAGAGAGGGCAAGGATAATGATGGCAATATTTTGAAGATTCATAAGTTTCCCCTTTCATGATTCATTGGTTGATGTTCATTTCTGTTTTCTTGCAGGGTATGAAGCTAACTTGAAGACCATCACCCCCTTTCGCTTTTGTTTCATCGTATGTCTGAGATACCTGCGGCGGAAGCCCTGAAAATGCACCAGGCACAACCGTCATATCTGTTCTATCACACTCCTTTCATGCGGCCCGCAATGGAATTACTGAATTCCGGGATCACTCTTTAACAAACGATTTCACCAATGCCTTCTTTGTTATACCATAAGGCCATCGAACAACTTGATACGGCGAAAAACCGAGCGTTTGAGTCCAAAACAGGGAAGCATTTTTGCACCGGCACCCGCCGAATCTTTTATATCATGCCTTCATGATAGCGTCGGGTCATTGATCCGTTGGTCAATCATTCAAAAAAAGCTGGACCCCTGTGTTCATAACGTACAAGCCCCGTGCTCATACCATACATCACGAGAACGGTCCGCAATGAAACGACGACTTCCAGAAGATTTTCGAGGAACAGCAGCGGCCACCTCGGTTATATCATGCCATTATGATAGCGTCGGCCACTGGCCAGTTGGTCAATCATGCGAAAACGGGTCAGAAAACCATACTCATACCATACAGCATGAGAACGTTCTGCAATGAAACGACAAGAGCCGGACGGATGCGCTGAAAAATCTACACAAAACAAAAAAGACCTTCCAATAAGGAAGGTCTCCACGCAATGAATTAATGGTAGGGTGGCAATCCTACATCTCTTAAAGACCGTTTCCGGCGTGACGGCTGCCCGTTCCGTCCTCAAAAACCCATAGCGTACATGCTACCTAAAGTATAGCACCAATATGACACAAGTCAAGGAACCTGCCATGCTCGCCCCTTTTTTACGTAATCATTAAGCTGCCCTTCAGTTATGGGGTACATCGTTCTGTAGGAGAGTTTCCCGTTATTTGATATACGAACCGCAACCAGTAAAAGATCCCCTAATTTTTTAATGAACTGAACACTGCCTCCATCGGGGTGAATGCCAACAAAATCCGGATCGCTGATGATAAGGGGGATGTTTTCAAACGCTTTATCGTATTCGTCCCGTGAACTAAATTGAGGAGCGTGATTTTCGGTATGGGAAATACGATCTTCCCACATAATTATCTGCGTTTCGGAAAGAGTGCCTATAAGCGGCTGTTTGCAATTAGCATTGATCAGGGCGATAAGAGCGGCTGTCATTTCCCCGATTACAAGTGGCCGATCCTTATCAAATTCGTTAACATCGAGTTTTCTGACCATTATCCCCTCCGATTCCGAATGGAGACATTATATCACGCGATTCGCTTTCCAAATTCGGAAGGCAAACCTAAACAAACCAAGGCTGATTCTTTATTTGATGAGATAGTGAGCACCTGACCGCAGGGAGCATACAAGAAGGTGAACGGAGGTTCGTTCTTCAGAGTGTGCGCAAGGCGATGGCCTGATGGCCCTGGACCGATACAACAAGCCTAAGGATAACAGCAGAATCGAGGAGACCACAAAATTGGGCTCACGATAAGCGTAACCTCGCTTTGGAAGGTTACGCGGAGTTATTATGATATCAAATTGCGGCGGGTTTCTCGTGTTCTGCGACTCGTCTGTAAAATGTGTTCGGTTTCATTCCAAGCAATTCCATGGCTCTTACGGCTGTAATCCTTTCGGCCTTCCATTCTTGATAGACATTTCCAAACTTCTCATTCACTATTTTTTTCCGACCTTTGTATGCGCCCGCTTGCTTTGCAATGTCAATGCCTTCGGCCTGGCGTTCAAGGATGTAGGCCCGTTCCAACTGCGCCATAGCGCCGAAAACGGTAAGCATGAACATGCCTGTCGGAGAAGTGGTGTCTATGGCTTCCTTCTTGCTGACGAAGGAGGCTCCCTTCTTGCCAAGGGTGTCGATGAGTTCAAGCAGGTCCTTGGTGTTTCTTGCGAAACGGGAAATGCTTTCACAGAGAACAACATCTTCAGCGCGGACAAACTTCATCATCCTGTCCAGTTCCGGGCGAGCTGTATCCTTCCCGCTTGCCCTGTCGATGAACATCTTTTCAACGCCCAGCTCCTCCATGAGGACTTCCTGCCTTGCGGTATTCTGTTCTTTCGTGGAAACCCTTACATATCCGATTTTCATATGGCACACCCCTTTCGGTTTTTCCTGCACCATCAGAATATCAAATATCGCGGTATGTTTCGATAGGGTGGTAAATCTTAATGAAACATCCCAAAAATCACAGATAAACCCATGTGACACATTGTTTCAATATTACAATAGACTATACCCTAATGAAAAACTTGAGCCAGAGAAAGAAAGATTGATGAGATTGGAAGCATGTGTGATTGATAACAGGTTGAAATTTCAACTGGTAGAATTCTGCCTTTCACTCAGTCCAATTTTGGTTTATCCACATGCATCTTCGGAAGCATGTGCCGGGACACCAGAGAACACCAGGAATGCGGGGCACATAATCCAATCTGCCCCGCAGGGCACATGACTTTGCGAAGCAAAGTATAATGTGCTATACTTCACCTGCTTTGCGAAGCAAAGTATAATGTGCTATACTTCACCTGTGAAGAATGGTCGCTTCGCTCCCGTCAGAAGAGCGAAATGGCCATTCTTTGCATGTGAAGTATTTTCCCGTGAGGTGACGTGATGAGCTTTGCTGTTGTGCATATGATGAAGATAGGAAAAGGGGGCTTGCGCGGAATTCAGTCACACAACCAGCGTGAGAAGGAACCAAGGTCAAACCCAGACATCGATAAAGAACGGTCATGCCTCAACTATGACTTGTTGAACAAAATCCCGATAAATTATCACCGCGAAGTCTCGGAACGGATTGCTCGTCTGGCGCCATCCACGCAAACCGTTCGCAAGGATGCGGTTGTTTTATGCAACTTCATTGTTTCATCTGATACGGCCTTCTTCGCTGCTCTGTCACCTGAAATACAGCGCTCGTTCTTCCAGGACTCAGTTAGATTTTTTTCAGAACGCTATGGGGCTAGGACAATTGTGAACGCCACAATTCACATGGATGAGAAAACGCCGCACATGCACTTGGGCCTTGTCCCTATAAAAGAGGACCGCCTTACAGCTAAGGCACTGTTCGACAGAAAGGAATTGCAGTCCCTTCAGACTGATTTCGCACGAGTGGTTGGATTGTCCTATGGCCTTGAAAGGGGTGTAGAAGGCTCAGAACGAAAGCACTTATCAGAAACGCAATTCAAAGCGGCCATGGCTGAAGGTGAAGTGACAAAGGCTCAGCAAGGGCTTGAAGCCATACAAAACGAAAAAAGGCAGGTTGCGAAGCAAATTGATGCAATGAAGGCGCTGCGTGGTGCAGTCGTTCCTGTTCGTGAGAAGTCGGCCGGATTCGGCCAAGCACGGCGAGTGGTGGAAGTCACGATGGACAAGGCCACATATGACGCCTGCGTGTCAGCTCAGCACCGAGCAGACCATGCGGAAATGCGTGCAAGGGATGCAGAGATGCGGGCCATAAAAATGGAACGTTCTAGTGGGATGGATGAGAACATCAAGCTGCTCAATAAGGTTAAAACCTTGCAACACGAAAATGCGCTAATGCGCACGGAATTAACGAAAGAGCGTGCGACAATTTCCAACGTGAAAAAAATCCTTGATGCAGATCGGCAGCTGACCGAACTATTCCGCAAGACGGAAAGAAGGTTGCTTGATAATGAAAGAATGACTGCAGCTAGTCATGATGGATTGGAGCGATAAAAAGAAAATCGCCAAACGCTTGGGAATTTGTTTTTTAGCCTATATAGTATCGTAATGAAAAGTCAAGATTCCGCACGGCTGCGTTAACAGCCTCCCGCTCCACCCCGATATACCTCAGGGTAATTGCCTCCGAACTATGTCCAAGCACCTCCATAACAACCCGGACATCCCTCTTGTTGTTAATGTACAAATGGTAGACGAATGTTTTACGCATGGTGTGAGTCCCGAACAGATGCATCTTAGGGAAGTATCTATGCCCGGTGCAATGTGTGACCACACTTGCTCCCTCGCTCCCCCGATCGGGTCCTGTTCCGGTTCCGGTTTGCTGTAATCTCTGCACCACTTCTCCGCGGTAATTCTTCGAGTCATCTTTGCAAAGTTCCTTTGTGCAGGGAGTATATCAGGAATGTTCCTCCGGCTGATGCTCTTTGCCATCAGTTCCGTTCTCACCATCTCGAAGTTGAGAATATCAGAACCTCTTGATGGTTCTGTACCAACTAATCCACCACCTGTAGGACAAAGGAAGTCTGCCCCAGGTTGCTGGATCGCTTCAATGATATACAGTCCCTAGTACAGGCCCCATCAAAACAGGGTCAAGATAAGCATACCCTGTCGGAACTCATGGGGAGTCAGCGGAGGCCTGGCCTAGCCTGGTGGAGCTACTTCTTGGCTATGATTCTGTTTACAAATACAACCGAGCGCGTATACTCAATGGTAGGCAAAGTACGTTCCTTTTTATACCATAAAACAAGAACGCAGTGAAATGATATAATTGGGGGATTAACATGGCATTGATAAACTGCCCTGAATGTGGAAAAAATGTTTCTGACACAATAAGAACCTGTATCCATTGTGGCTATGACCTTTCACAAAAAAAAGCGACAACCATCGAACCTCCGTTTATGTCTTTAAGCCCAACGACAAGTTCTCCATCAAGAGAAAACGTCGAACCAGTTATTCATTCTACCAGTAATGCAAGAGAGTATCCCCAAAACATTCTGTCCTATAAGGCCATCGAGTACGATAAAAGCGAGTTAATTGGGATTAAGGGCTGGCTATTGGTTGCAAACATAACAATATGGTTAGGATTAATCTTAAACACTGTAATGCTATTTAGGAATCTCACTAACTATGTAGATAGGGATGTTACTCGATTTGTAGAAGAACATGTGGAATTAGTTTTTATTATGTACTATGAAACCGCCACAAGCGTGATTCCAGTTCTGCTAAGTGTTATTTTGATAGTTTTTTTCATGAAGAAATCGCGTATTTTCCCAAAAATTTACATATTATCGGCAATCATTAATTTCACGCTATTTGCATTACAGGACTTATGCAGTAGCAGGAAAAGTATTACAGTTTATCCATGGCAGGAGTTCAAGGAAATCTGGCCAATGCCTTAATATGACCCTTAAAACATATCGCTGGTTATGTCAAACTTGACTTGGATACGCAGTTTACCTTCTGGTCCGTGCTTTTTGTTTTCAAAGATTGGATTCTGCGTTCTGGTGTTTCTTATAAAAAACACCCATATCGCTGAGATATAGCATCGAAAATGCTATATCTCAGCGATTATTAGGCCGATTTTCAATTGAAAAGTATTTTTCGGATTTTCCGATGTTTATTATTGACAATAAATTACAGCAACTGCATAATTCCTAAATCTGTTCTATCCGATCTTATTGGATATAACTCTTTGATGTTTCGATTTGTATAGCTTTTGTTGTTGGATTGTAAATGACACTAAAATCAAAGAGCTTACCGATGTCCCTTAATTTGAAATAGTTGCTCCCATTAATATTGTAGCCTATCAGGGAAACTTCCCTTCCATCCCAATATATCTTGGGCACCGCAAACTTTGCAACAATTTTGGCTGTATTGCCTGATACATTCAATTCATTTCCGACGCTGGTATAGACTTTCGAGGAGGTCAACTTTATCGCTTTATTCGTACTATCGTAACTAACCTCAAAGTTCTTAGGGGTACCGGTTATAGCTTTGGCTATATCTCTCAACTTAAAATAATTGTTTCCGCCAATATTATATGCTTCAAAAGCAATACTTTTACCGTCAACGGTAATGGATGACTTAGTCGGTGTGGCTGTAGCCTGGTCCGTGAAGTTCTGTAGCTTATATGAATAGGCTTTTCCTAGACCGCCTGCCATAAAATTACTAGACAACACAAACACCGTGACATAATGATAGGCGTCTTTTATTTCAAGCTGATATTCTCCAACTTTATCATCATTATCCAACAAATTGATGGATTCCGCACCAATCTCCCTTTGTGCACCTGCTTCATTACCGGCATATATCATAATCTGCAATACTCCCAAGCTTCCTGTTGCCGGTCTAAGTGTACTAGACCATCCCATGGTGTAGGGAATCTTAAGGGCAGATTTCTCAGGCATACCGAGTGGGACTGAATAAATAATGGAGAAATCTTCGGTACCCTTTTTACCGTCAATGATACGTCCAATATCATATGTATGCTTACCATCCTGAATAAGCCAAGCATACTCTGACCCGGTTCCTCTAGCCTTCTCCCCATCATAATAGCTTCTCATCATGGTTTCCCGATCGGCATAGCTATATCCTTCCATCGCCGCATCGGTTACACTCGACAGGACATACTGGCTACTGGCAGCATGAACCTGGTGCGTCTGAATCGGCATGGCGAGTAGAGTAAGAATAACCACCAACATCAATAAATTTTTCAGACTTCTTTTCATAAAGAATACCTCCTGCAAATCATTGATAGTAGTTCCAAAACCATTATAATCTAGCACTCGTTTTTTTTCACTATCTGTTCAGGACTTATGCAGTAGCAGGAAATGAATAACAGTTTGCGCATGGCAGCCCGGTAAAAACCTCGATTCTCCATCTCTTCACGTAGGCATCTGTTGCTCCCGCCGTGTCATCGAACCGATTGCTTATGAGCAGATGCATCCCTCGAAATAGGCTTTTACAGTCAGTCGGCGAGTTTCAAGTGGTTCTTTCCTCAACATCCTTGGGCAAACGGCAAATGGCGATGGCTGCAATTGGGATGAATACATGTTGGTAGTATTGTTTGCCGTTTTTTCCTGTTGTGACTTTCGACTTTTTCATATAAATGTCAGGAATCGATACCGCAAGAAACTCATCTTTTTTCCCAACAAACAAATTGGCCTTCTGTACCAGCAGATCACGA
>JFJP01040236.1_pt1 | contig 11602 bp, 11 predicted proteins | sample 431651 | NCBI WGS metagenome assembly JFJP01 (sample SAMN02602958, study PRJNA72255) | Microbial mat metagenome, whole genome shotgun sequencing project. | biome: fresh water; feature: sink hole; material: water; isolation source: purple microbial (photo- and chemosynthetic) mats found in... | reverse complement strand
CACGGAAAAACACGGAATGACACAGAAAAAGAAAAAATTTTCCGTGTTTTTCCGTGTTTTTCCGTGGCTAATTTCTGGAATGATGATCGAACTCGGTATGGTTTTTATGAGACATCACCTAAAATCCCTGGCATCAGCTCTTCGCCTGAAGTCAGAAGGAAATTTTATTTTACCTCCGGCTTTTGGTCGGCTTTTAACTTCTCAGGCAGGGTAGACATGAGGTCTGTGCCGTATAAATCAAATAGTTGGTTTTTAGGCGGCCTCTACGGCCTCTGCAACTTGCCGGTGACTTCATACGCTCATGCCAATTCGCACCCTCATTTTCGCCAAGGCTCCCTGTCCGGGGTTCGCCAAGACCCGGCTCATTCCGGCGCTCGGCGCAGAGGGAGCGGCGCGGCTGGCGCGCTGGATGTTGGAACAGATGCTCATCAACACGCTGGCGGCGGCGTCAGGATCGGTTGAGTTGTGCATGACGCCAGCGCCAGATGCCCTGGAATGGCGAGAGATCATCCTACCGCCGAAGGTCGTTGTCAGCGCTCAAGGGAAAGGCGATCTCGGGGAACGGATGGCGCGAGCCGCCCAACGGTGCATCGAGGCTGGCGAGGGGGTGCTGCTGGTGGGAACGGATTGTCCAGAACTGACGCCCGCCCGGTTGCGTGAAGCCGCCAAGGCGCTGCAGCAGGTCGGCGCGGTGATCCATCCGACGGCGGATGGCGGTTACGCGCTGCTCGGTCTGACTCGCACCGATCCGCGCCTGTTTGCCGACATTCCTTGGAGTACGGATGCCGTCGCCGCCATGACCCTGACCCGGTTCAACGAATTGGGCTGGCCGATCTGCATCGCGGCGGAACTGCACGACATTGATGAACCTGGCGATCTCGTCCGGTTGCCGGAGGCATGGCGGGCAACTATCGACCAGGGATAGCCGGACGCTATCCGTCGGCTTGAAGATGTTCAACCTGCAGTTGCAACCGGGATTCACCACGCCATTCATTGACATCCAGACGATAGGCTAACCGCAATCGCGCCGTGCCGGGCAGGAAGTGGCTGACCTGGTTGAAAGCGACGGCTTCCAGCGTCAGGCGAGTTCCCGGTGGTCGCAAGCGGAGTTTCAGATGGTGTTCTTTCATAATCTGGTGAGAGAGCACCTCGAAGACCCCATCAAACAGCGGTTCCGGGAAACCCTGCCCCCAGGGGCCGCCTTGCCGTAATTGTTGGGCAATATCCAGGGAAAATTCCTCCGGCATCAGTTCGCCATCACTTAATAACCGACCCTGCAAGTCGTCATCACTCAGCCATTGCCGGGTTTCCGCATCAAACGCCGCCTGGAACCGCTCCAGATGTTGCGCTGGTAAACTCAGCCCGGCCGCCGCCGCATGACCACCAAACCGGCTGATCAGTCCCGGTTGACGAGCCGCAATAGTCGCCAGGGCATCGCGGACATGAAATCCCGGCACCGACCGCGCCGAGCCGCGCAATTGCCCGTCTTCAATATCCAGAGCAAACGCGATGACCGGTCGATGCGTTTGTTCACGCACCCGTCCGGCCAGAATGCCCACGACGCCGGGATGCCAGTCCGCATCGAACAGGCACAACCCAAACGGCAGATCGCTGCTATCCAGCGGCAACTGCAATCGAGCCAGCGCCTGGTCGCGCATGTCGTTCTCAATGGTCTTGCGCTCCCGATTGAGATCGTCCATGCGTTGCGCCAGCCGGTGCGCCAATTCCGGGTCATCGGTGAGCAGGCATTCAATGCTCAAACTCATGTCCGCGAGGCGACCCGCAGCGTTCAGCCGGGGGCCGACGTAAAACCCGAGATCCATGGCGGTAGCCCGTTCCGCTGGCCGCCGGGCGACTTCCAGCAACGCCTTGATGCCCGGCACACAACGCCCGGCGCGAATCCGTTTCAATCCCTGTTCCACCAGGATGCGGTTGGTATGATCCAGCGCCACCACATCGGCGACCGTACCGAGCGCCACAATATCCAGGAACTGCGCTAGATTGGGTTCCACCAAACCCTGGGCCGCGAACCAGCCCGTCTCCCGCAACCGGGCGCGCAGGGCGCTCAGTACATAGAAAATCACCCCAACCCCCGCCAGATTTTTACTGGGGAAGTCATCACCCGGCTGATTGGGATTCACCAGCGCGTCCGCCGCTGGCAAGGTCAGACCGGGCAAATGGTGGTCGGTAATCAGCACCTTAATCCCGTGCGCCTGGGCGACCCGTACCCCTTCATGGCTGGAAATGCCGTTATCAACGGTAATCAGCAACTGCGGGTGCTGGTCGGCAACCACCGCGACAATTTCCGGGGTCAGGCCGTAGCCGTGGGTAAAGCGGTTCGGCACCACATAACTCACTTCTGCCGCACCCAGCGCCCGCAAGGCGCGTAGCGTCAAGGCACAACTGGTCGCGCCATCCGCATCCAGGTCGGCGACAATCAGCAGTCGCCAGCGCTCCTGCAAGGCCGTTTGCAACAAATCGACCGCCCGGTCGATCTGGCTCAAGGCCGTGAACGGCGTCAGGCTGCGCAATTCCTTATTGAGTTCACCCACCGAATGAACCTGGCGAGCAGCGTAAATCCGCTGCAACAGGGGTGGAACCGGTAAGTCAATCGGAATTCCGGGAGGACGGCGAACGATCAATTTGGCCATAGGGGTCGGGGCTACGCTACTCACCACTGACTCACCGGGCGCGGCCGCCGCCAGAACCGCCAGCGTGCCGCGCCGGTCAGCGCATAGCGACGACCCTGACCCCCATACAGGTGCAGCGCGTGGATCTGGCCGGATTTCAACAGTCGTTGGCAGGGCGCAAACCAGTTTCGCTCTAATTCGGCGAGATGATCCACCCAGGCTACGGGATCGCTATCGATGCGATCATAACGGGTTAAATCCAGCACGATCAGGCTATCGGCTTGATGAGCCAGATTGTGCCAGGCGTCGGCGTTTTCGGGAACGGATCGGACGGCAACGTTGGCCAATCGCGCTAAACCACCGGTCAACTGATCATCAGCGTAAATCTGGGCAGCGGGGGCTTGCGCACCGGTTGGCAGGGTACCGCCCCCCCAAAGCCACAGACCGTTAATCATCGGCTGGCGACGTTCATCCCGCGCCCGGTTGACCGGATGGGCGTGGAACAGCATCTGCGCTTCGGTGAGCAGGGTATGCCAGCGGCGCAGGTTCGGGCCATAAGGCAACAACGGGTTGATGTCGCGCCCAATCGCGTCATCCAGGGTGTAGGTGCGTAGTCCCGGATCGTCGGGCAACCGCAGATACCAGCGTTCCGGACACGGAACCTGGAATTGCAACCCGTCATCGGCGAAAGTTTGATCAAACGCGGCGGCCAGCGCGGCGGCTTCGACCGGTTCAATCGCCAACGCCCGGGCATCGACCAACAGCACCCCATGCACATCAGGCTGTAGATGCACGGGATCTGCCCGCAACCACCACCCTTTGCCCGGTTCGCACCCATCCGCCAGCGCGGTCACGGCGGCGATGGGCAAATCAGCCTCGGTAGTGACCGGCAGGCCAAACCGCTCGAACAGCACCGCGTCAGTAGAGGAGGGCGCCTCGGCAACATCCGCTCGCGCCAACAGCCATTCGAGCGCTGGAGCGACGGGTCGGGGCATCGCCAGATCAGCGGGCCACGGCCCCAGTAGACCGGGAATCAGTAAGTGCAGGGTCACGGCCGGTTGACCCGAATCAGTTGATTGAACAACGTTTCCAACCGTTCCAAGGTAGCGTGAATGCGCTGGGCTTGACCGTTAAAGTCTGGATCAAAGGTGCAGACAATGATGCCGGCGTGTTCTGGAGTCACACGATGGAGTTGAATGAAATGCTTGCGGTTGAGCGTCAGGACGGCGCGTTGCTCGGCGCTCGCCAACGCTAGGACGACCTCATCGGGAATCGCCTGGCGTGCTTTCCCGGATTCCTGCATGGTCAGGGTGTCATGTCCCAGGCAGCGCAGGGCTTCTACAACCGGCCAAGGGAAGTTTTCATCGGCATAGAGGCGCGCCATCACGCGTCCTCGTTGTCGCGGATTTGCTGGTCGATTTCCGCACGATGGGCGCGGACATAAGCCCAGGCGCTGGTTAAATCTTCGGCCCGCAGACCAGGGTAGGCACGGAGCAAATCTGCTTCACCAACACCGAGGCGTCGAGCCTGTTCCAAGACCCAGACCGGGATGCGGGTGCCCACAATGCAAGGTTCGCCGCCGACAACGCCGGGTGACGCGTCAATACCGGGGAATGTGTCGCCCAGATCATCGACAATCCATTGTAGAAGTTGGGCTTTTTCAGCGCGAGACAGGGTGGAGAGCAGTTCCTGGGTCGCTTGCAGGGTGGCCATGGCGCAGACTCCTAAACGTTCAACGGCAATGCGTTGGATTCGGGCGGGGTGAGCTTAATCCCGATACCACCCGCCCGACGACGAAATTCGTGGTCAATCCGAACCCAGATTATCCAGGCGAATGCGCGTTACCGGCGCGTGAATGCTGTCCAGCGCTTCCATCGCCGCAATCGCGTCATTCATCCGCTGTTCCTGCACCTCGTAGGTCAGCAGGATAATCGGCACATCACTGGCGCCGGGCGCAGGTTCCTTTTGCAGCAGCGCTTCAATGCTGATGTCGCGGTCGGCCAGAATGCGGGTGACTTCCGCCAGAACGCCCGGCCGATCCTGAGCCTGTAACCGCAGATAACAGGCGGTTTCCACGTCGGTCATGGGCAACACCGGCAAATCGGACAGCGCATCCGGCTGGAAGGCCAGATGCGGCACCCGATTATCAGGATCGGCGGTCAGGGTGCGCACCACATCAATAATGTCGGCGACGACCGCTGACGCCGTCGGTTCCGCACCCGCTCCGGCTCCGTAATACAGGCTCTGCCCGACCGCATCACCCTTGACCAATACCGCATTCATCACCCCGTTCACATTGGCCAACAGTTGCCGTTCCGGGATCAGGGTAGGATGAACGCGCAGTTGCACCCCGCGCTGATCACGGCGAGCAATACCCAAGTGTTTGATGCGGTAGCCAAACTCGTCGGCGTAGGCGACATCCTCGCGGGTAATGCGGCTGATGCCTTCGATATAGACCTGATCAAATTGCAGGGGAATGCCGAACGCGATGGAAGCGAGAATCGTCAGTTTATGCGCGGCGTCGATGCCTTCGATATCAAAGGTCGGATCGGCTTCGGCGTACCCGAGTGCCTGCGCTTCCGCCAGCACTTCCGGAAAATCGCGGCCCTTGTCGCGCATCTCGCTCAGGATAAAGTTGGCGGTGCCGTTAATAATCCCGGCCACCCATTCAATCCGATTACCCGCCAGCCCTTCGCGAATGGCCTTGATGATCGGAATACCGCCAGCCACTGCGGCTTCAAAGCCCACCATCATGCCGGCGGCGCGGGCAGCGTCGAAGATTTCATTGCCGTGCCTGGCGATCATCGCCTTGTTCGCGGTCACGACGTGCTTGCCATTCGCCAGCGCCCGCAGCACCAGACTGCGCGCCGGTTCATAGCCGCCCATCAGTTCAACGATGATCGACACTTCAGGATCGTCCACGACCTCCAATGCTTCGCCGGTCAATGTCATCCCGGCGATATGAGCGGTGGTGGTGTCGAGATTGCGGGCGGCAGCGTGGGTAATGAGGATTTCCCGCCCAGCGCGGCGGCTGATTTCTTCCGCGTTACGGGCCAGGACGCGGGTCACGCCGCCGCCGACCGTACCAAGGCCGAGCAAACCGACGTTGACTGGAGAATAGGCATTCATAATTCAGGCTCCTGCCGCCAGGATTGGCGCATAAATAGCCCCGTGATGCCTGCCGGGTGCGATGTTCAACCGGTATCAGGTTCGGCAGGACGGGGGGTAGTGAAGCGAATGGGCAAGTCTACCTGCTACCGGCAAAATCGTCCAACGGCGCACGAAGCTCAAGAGTATGCAATCCTTTCCGAGCACTATCTCCAGCTTGAATATCTGATGCGTTTAGCGAAAGCCCGCGCTCGTCAATATCTGACGCATGAGCGCCAGTTACATCAGTGCTGAATTACGGAGGTTGGTTATGTGCAAAGCCAATCATGTTCTCGGCAGTAAAAGGCCATAACCCAGTTGAAACAGGCTTAAGATGATCGGTATCCAGAACAAATAGCGTCATTGACTGAGCGATTGGGAAATCTGGTTACGTTCATGAGGGTAGGCGGCAAGTTGGATCTTCCCTGAAACTGCCAAATTGCTTAAGCAAGCGGTTGTCGATTTGCGACTCATCAATATCCAGTCGGACGAGTTCAACCTGAGCGAGATAGTCTGGCATGCGTTGTGTAATATGGCTCAGTGCGGCCTCCCGTGAGGTTTCCTTGACCCGCCGGATGCCAGGAAGATTGAGGTTCTTCAAGGTTTTTTGTGGAGTCCACTCGGCGAGTGCGGTGCCTCCCACAGGTGATCCGGGTCGACCTGTCAGGCACAGAACTGCGGCAGAAGATTCGTCACTAGGGGATGGATAATGGTTTACCCTATGTGCTAGAAACTTTCTTGCATAATAAAAATATCCCAGGCGTTATACCATTATACCGATTTATTTTATTGACCAAACGATCTGAAAAATACCATGCTATTCCATCTAAAAAGCTGTCGTTTTTAAAATCAGAAATCGCTTCTTGTAAATCAGATTCTATTTTTTGCCAAGGATCAGTTGATTCAAAAAGAGGGCATATAAAAGCAACTCCAACTTTTTCTACTGATTCATACTTGGCAATAGTTGGGGATAGTGGTGATCCAATCACTGTGGAGGCGTCTGCTTGCGCTGAATACAGTGTATTTGTTGCAGTTTTAATAAGAGATTTAAAAGGTACAATCCCCCATTTACATTCTAAAAAAATAGTCGCGTCTCGGAGCAAATCGAATAAACAAATATCCAGATAGCCACCCTCTTCCTTTTGACTACCTTCTTCTCCCTTTTGGCGTTTGCGTTTAATATATGCCTCTGGAAGTACGATATACCCACTTTTCGCTGCAGAAATACTAAGTATTCCTGCGTTTGCTCGTTCTAAATGATCGTGTATTGCATCTTCATAGTCCATTACTTCACTAAAGCGATGCAAATCTGCAATCCATTGCAATAAAATTGATTCAAAATTTTGCAATGAACTTGATTTTGGTATAAACAAACCTTGCATTTTAATCTCCTCAATAGATGTTTAAGTGAATCGAAATACACATTGCTCGATTATTTAACTATGTAAAGTGCTTCAAATACCGGCATAGTCATTTTCTCTCCAGCAACGGTCGTATAATTCATATTATCAGTATAGATGCCCACGCCTTGACAAGGACTATTAATTGAAAGATCTTTTATACTGGCACCTTTGGTCTGATCAGTTATTTTCAAGGAAAAGTAAAATCTATGGTCAATCCATACACGTTGTAATGTGAATTCCTTAACTAAGGCTTCACATACCAATATATTACCACTTTCCAAAGATTTGATGGTCAAATTGACCAAAACGCCAATACCCATCACCGGGAAGAAATGATATTTTTCCTTGGTTGGAGATAATGATGGTGCACCTACGATATTAAGACCATCTTTGGCATCAGGGTAAACCTTAATGGCATCATCAGCAGTTTTTATTAAAGCTTTTCCTGATTTAAGCGCTTCAGCTTTAATCTTTTCCTCTGCTGCCTTAGCCTCTGCTAAAGCAATTCTTTTCTCTCTAAAAATTTTAGTTGCGTCTTGGTAGAAGACATTAAATTTATTGAATGATTCTTGATTTTTATCTGTTAGATTATGCCCAAGGCAATAAAATTCTGCGTGTCCTATGTAATTTTTTAGTGAGTCTAAATTATTGTTAAGCAAATGCCCAAAAAAACTGGAACCACTCGCTAGTCGACCTTCTGCTAACCTGCGAACTATAGTATCTCCACATCCTTGATCTCCTCCAACTTGAAGATCATATTGATAAGTTAAAACGTACTCGATGTCTTTGGCAAAAGACTCATTACTTACGTTCACATCATTATGACTTGGTTCACCACTAATCTTAGGATCAAATTTATAATAATAAAGATTATAAGTATCAGGAAATATATTGTCAGCTATTTGCTTTAAATTTACCCGTAGATTACTTGCAATCTCACGTTTAGCTTGGGCTACTTTCTCTTTTGCTTCTTGCTCAGCTTGTGCTGCTTTCTCCTTTGCTTCTTGATCAGCTTTTTGCTTATCTTGATCGTATTTTGCAATTCTTTGATGTGTTATTGAATATAAATCATCGACGTATTTTTTGTAGATATTCAAAATATTTTCATTCCTACAATAACCCTTAAAACTTAAAACATTTGTTTTTATGTCTGGTAAATTATTTGATCCAACATCTCCAAGCAGTTCATTTAACCCCTCTAAATTGTCCATGAATTTCTCACAACCTGATCTCATTGAACCATTATCATCAACAGGCATGCTTATAAACTCATTGATAAGTTTATATTCATTGAGAAGTGCATTTAATAGATAATAGTTATACTTTGCGCTGACAAGCTCTGAATTTTGGAAACGATCAAAATCGTAACTAGGTGATCCTTTCTTTATAGAAGGTATCGATGAATCATCTATATTTTCTATAAATTGTTTTAATGTTAAATTATTATTTTTGCATTCCAAACTTTCTACAACCTTATCTATTTCTTCAATTTTATCTATTTCTTCCTCACAAGGATTGTAGGATAATTTACCACTAGATAATATTCTGCGTGCTTTTGCCAATAATGCACAATTACAATGCTTCATTGTAATTCCTGTTTTTTTAGGAGCAAAAAGAGTACTGGTTATTCCAGCCGAAACAGCAGGTGCAGGCGACGGCGCTACAGCAACAGGTGCAGGCGACGGCGCTACAGCAAAAGATGGTGTAGACGACGGAATTGACGGGGCAGCCAGTGACGGCGATTCAAGTGAATCTTCATCAGAAGTAGCGTTCTCGCTATCCCCTTTAATCAAGCTTAATTCTAATGCTTGTTGGGCCGCCTGCCGCACGCTAGCATTTTCATCGGAGGCAGCTTTCTTTTGCAAATAGTCGCGAGTCTTGTTTTGATTTTGGGAAAAATGAAATGCTAATGCGTAGCAAGCCACAGCTTCCTTCTGTTGGTTCTGCATTCCGTAGTAATCAGCTAAATTAGCCCAAGTTGCTGATCGTCCTGGTGCCAATTCTAGGGCGGCCGAAAACGCTTTAAGTGCCTGTTTGAAGTCACCCGTTTTGAGGGAAACAAAACCGAGATTTCCAGAAATTTCTGTGTCAGCTAAATCAGCTTTTTGTGCATCAATAAAGTATTTTTTAGCCTCATCATAATTTCCAGCATTCAATGCAACTAAGCCCATATCATTCGCAGATCGTGCCGCTTTCCTATTACCTCTCTTTGGCTTTGGCAACACCTCAATTTGCTGCTTTAGATTATTCAGCTCTACTGAGCGACCGAGGCCACCATTATCTGCGGCAATAGCAATCATCTGTTTGATAAGATTGATAGCAGTAGAATCTTGGAGTTGGCCAGACACCGGCGAAGATACCGGATTGCTTACAGAACCCTGCTGTCCTTGGGCAACTACGATTTCGGTGAAGCACAATGCAGAAGTTAATAAACCTGAAAAGATAACTTGAGTTTTCATTTTTACTTTCCTATTTGTTTCTGAAGCATATTATTCCTATGAAAAAAACCGCACGAGGAGAAATTTCCACAAAGACATTCCCCTCGCATCAAGTCCCACCTACTTAAAACCCTACTTCACCTGCCCTGCGTAGCAGGGTCAGGGTCAGGTGCAGCCCCGGACTATTGGCAGGGTTTTCTTACGCTCTACCCGCTACGAAGCTGTCGTAGCGGGTTGATTCTTACCACCAAATAGCGCGAGAATACCACCGATTAAGGCTAAGACCATAAAAATGGCAACGATAGCTCCTCCAAAAATTACACCAAGAATAGAACAAATAATAAGTAAGATTCCAGGTGTTTTTGATGAAGCTCCTCCCATGCACACTGCACTGAAAACTATTGTAAGGAAGGAAAATAATACACCTCCCCAACCAAGCTCAATAACCACACCAGCATCAAAATCGGCACCAGTTGCTCCTCCGATGCCTCCAATAAACAAAGTTATACCAGCTGCAAGTATGCCAAAGATTCCTGCAACTAACGCGATAATGCCGCCTGCTTTTTTCATTGATCTATTCTCTCACTATGGTTAAACTAAATAAGCTACGATGTAGAAACGTAGCTACCCTGTTAAAAATTACCAGTAGTTCTTAACCATACTAAATTTGTTTGATTTAGAACTCTTGATATAATATAAGCGTCATTTTTGGCAGCTTGTGTTTTATTCAAGGCTGTTTGTGGACGCCAGCCAGCCGCCCAGTCCTCCTCCCTGCAGCGTCCCGGATAGACTCAACTTCCATCCGAGATCGAAGCGGCAAACTATCCTGCGCTTAGTGAATTCCACAACAATCCTCGAAGAACCAGAATTTTTTATTAGATTTATTCCTTAAATTTCAGCTACTTGTTGTCAAAAAATTGATTACCATAAAAATGAGAATGGTTTATCAAGAGTAGCAACTTTATCATTGAATTCATCTTTAGATAAAGTGAAGTACCTTATTCCTTCAATTAAAGCAACAATTGATGGAATCCATGTCCATGCCAAAAGGATATAAATGATTCCCCATCCCCAAGCACCTAAATAAAACTTGTGGATACCAATACCTCCCAATATCAAAGCTAACCAACCAGCTACATTTTTTGATTTATTATTAACAGGAGATGATTTTTCAATGATTTGAGGAGGTGTAGGCTGATCTGAAGATACTGTATCTTTCGATAATATAACTTTATTACTGCTTGTAACCGGATTAGGTTGATCCAAAGGTAATTTATTAGTATCATCTTTGTCATTTAAACCTAACTTGGATGTGTCATAAATAGCTTTTACCCACTTTTGACCTTGTACAGAAGTCATTTTATACACAGCACCAGAACTTAATGTAATAAAAATATATTTATCTTCATACACAGACTTAATTTCATTAATAGGTATTTCAAAAACTACGTTTTTACATTTAACAAAATAATCTAAAGCAAATGCAATAGGACCTAATATAAAAAGCCACCACCCTGATTTTTTACAAAATACAAATCTTTGAGACGTAAGATAAGCACGTCCTTGAATAGCATTGAATCCGCTCTTCATGTATGTCATGAAACCATCCATCTGCAATTTTTCATCGTCTCGAAGCTCAAACTTACTCATTTTTATTCTCCTTGCTGATTGTGATAGTTATTTTCTTTTCACATTCACACCAAATTCCTGGTGCCCGCATGATTTCGTTAAGCAGGTAACACCTGCTTTGAAACTTTAGAATGGAAAAGATACCTGCAATTAAAATTATGCTAAACTCAAACCCATGATGCCACACAGTCAGACTGCATATAACTACAGTGAGAGTGAATGTTATGAACGTCAGCGAGAAAATTCGTTTTATGCGCCAACTTAAAGGCTGGTCCCAGGAGCAGATGGCTGAAAAGCTAGGGATGTCGCTACACGGCTATGCCAACATCGAGCGGGGAGATACAGATGTGCAAAT
>JFJP01041725.1_pt1 | contig 11603 bp, 6 predicted proteins | sample 431651 | NCBI WGS metagenome assembly JFJP01 (sample SAMN02602958, study PRJNA72255) | Microbial mat metagenome, whole genome shotgun sequencing project. | biome: fresh water; feature: sink hole; material: water; isolation source: purple microbial (photo- and chemosynthetic) mats found in... | reverse complement strand
CCAGCGATTGGCCTTCAAGGAGTTTGGCAGCAGACGTTGCCTTGGTGACCACCAAGTCAGGGAAAGTGGTGGGAATCAGTTCGCCAAAGTTGTAGTTGATGCCGTCAACCCCCAGCAAAAGATCGATACCGGTGATGCGATCAGTGTTCGCGGCAGGCGTGTTGGCAGCAGCAGTGCCGGTGGCGACTGCGTTGACCGTGCCCACATTGACAGCTGTCGTCCGGTTACCTAGGCCAGCGGGCGTGGTGGGCAAAGGCTCTTCGAGCACGTAATTGATGAGCGGATCAAGTAGAGTAAAGCTGTAGGTGCCGTCGGACGCAGTGATGGTTGTGGCCACTGAATTGCCCAGATCTGCGGTATTGCGCAGCACAACCGTGGCACCTTGAATATTGGTGTCGGTGCCGCTGGTGTAAATGTTGTTCCCGTTGACATCGACATAGATCCGACCCGACAAAGTGGGACGGCGCACTTCGGGGAAGTTGTAGTCGGTGCCGGCCTGATTTGCCGCGAGCTTGATCGCGCTGTAAACAGAGTTACCTGCCAAGCCTCCACTGGTAAACACGCCCTGATCACCGACCGCGGGCGTTCCCGTCAGTGCGGGTGCAGGCGGGTCGACCGGTCCGTTGATGTGGGTAGCGGGTTGGGTTTCGGTGACCGTGTAACCAGTAGCATCCGCCGGGCTCAAATCGTTGAACAAATAGGCACCTGCGCTGCCAGCACTGCCTGCTGTGGACTGGGTCAGGTTAACGGTATTGCCATAAGCATCCGTGCCGGTCAGGACGACGATGTTGCTCACATTCATGCCGGTATCCGTCCCGGTGGCCCCGGTGGTATAGCCGAACAAGCCGTTGCGGTTCGGGTCATTAAAAACTCGCCCGGCAATGGATGAGCGCTGCACCGTGAGGTTGGTACACACCGCGGTGTTGTTACCCGCAGCCGGGTCGACCTGGTCGGTAGTGGCGCTCGCGCAGTTTTGCGTGGTGCCGCCACTTGGGTAGGCCGTCATGCGCACCGGCACTGTGACGGTGGCAACCTCGCCCACATTGAGAGGATTGGCGAATCCAGTTGAAATATTGCACGTCATTACCTGGCCCGATACGCCACACGTACCGGTCTTGACAACGCCTGTTGTTGTAAAGCTAGGTGCCGCACCAAAAAACGCCATCCCCGCTGGCAAAGTGTCGGTCAATGTGGTGGTGTCGCTGTTGCCTGGGCCGACATTGGTGAGGGTAATCGTCCAGTCAAACGGCTGGCGCAACTGAACCGGATCCACAGTCGATGTTTTCGCAATGGTCAAATCCACCCGCTGGCGCACCGTGGTTGATTCAGCTTCGCTGTTGTTTGCGGCATTACTGTCCGTTTCGTTGGTGATAACAGTAGCGTTGGTGTTGTAGGTATCACCCGCAGTGGCCGGGGCTGTGGTCACGCGGAATACCAGGTAGCGATTGACCGTTGCTAGATTGGCCAACTGACCAGGTGCAGCAAATGCACAAGTCAAGGTGAGTGTGGCTGGTCCCGTCACCGCGTTTCCTACGTTGTCACAAATGCTGCCAGCAATGGTGCCGCTGTTGGTTGTACTTGCCACAGTTGCCGAAGCGCCATCGCCCCGAAAGGTGATGGTTTTACCAGCCGGGGGCGTCATGGTGTAGGTGAAACCCAGACCGCTCACCAGTGACGGGCCATTGTTGGTCACGGCCACGTTATAGGTCACGTCATTGTTCGTGGAGGCGAAGCCAATGGCACCCGCAGCCGGGTCGTAGCCCAAAGGGTCCGGTACATCGGTGTTGTTAATCAGCGCATCGACTTGCGCAGCAATGATGGTCAAGGACGCGTTTTGGCTGTTGTTGCCGTTGTCTCCCCCGGCCGAGTTTTCGACCGAAGTGGTGGTCACGGTGGCCGTGTTGGGCAGCGTACGTGTCGGGTCGCCAGTCATCCAGTTGGGGCGAATAATGATAGTGACGGTGCGCGTTGCAGCGCTCGCTATCGATGCAACCCAACTGCACGACAAGACTGGGCTGTCCGTCGAAATATAGGACTGACTTGTCGTGAGCCCGCTGCATGTGCCGCTGTTGGAAGCCGCCGCAGAGATAAACGTAAACCCTGTGTCTCCCGGGGGGATGGTGAAGGCATCCGTCATGGACACCCCAGTCGCCGATGAGGGGCCGTTATTTCTGATCGTCACGACATAGGTAACCTCCGTACTTTTCGATACCAGTTCAATATCGGCAATCGGATCAATGACCACGGTGGCCGTGACTGTGTTGTTGGCCGGTGTTGGGTCGCCTTGGGTGGTCGAGTCCACCGTAACATTGGGCGGATTGGTGAATGTGCCGTCCAACAGGGGGCGGCTTATCGGCACGGTAAAGGTCACCAAGTCGCCCGGTTTTAGCACAGTGCCACCGGCCTGAGTACAGACGATGGTCGACGTGTTGATGGTTCCAGCCGACGGCGTACAGCTGTAGGTCGCGGTGGAACTGCCGGACGTGTTGGTCACCACCGCGGTGATGGCACCCATGCTGGTACCGGTCACACGGGCTGGAATGGTCAGCGTCATTCTGGTGTTGACAGCGTCAACGTTAGTGGCCAGGTTGTTGGTGAGAGTGGCAATGAAATCTACCGTTGACTCATTGGTCTCCAGCCTGTTGGCGGTGCCGCCAGGCGTGCTGACCGTGAGCCCGGCGATCAGATCGGGGGAATTGATAACCGCCGTGACGGTGGATGAAGCCGACGCTGCGTTGTTGGAAAGGTCGTAGTCTCCCGGCGCGCCGGAGTACGCAACGGAGGCGTTGTTGGTTGCGACACCTGCCGCAACGGCGGTGGTGTTGATCGTGAGCGCCGATGCATTGTTGCCGCCGTTGAGGGTGGCGTTGTAGGTGCAAGTCACCGTCTGGGTTGTTACAACCGTCGCATCACTGCAAGACCAGTTGGTGCCGCTGAAGCTTTGGTAAGTCTCAAAATTGGTATTGAGAACATCAGTAACCGTGATGGTCCCGGCTGCGGCCTGAACTCCGCCACTTGCACTGGTAACGGTGAGGGTAGTGACCATCGGAGCACCTGCAGCCACCAGGGCGGGCGTCTTGCTTTTGGCAACGGACAGGTCCAGGCCAGCGGGCGTCACTGTGACGTTTCGCGCCGCCGTGTTGTTACCCGCAATCGGGTCGGCTGGCCCGGCTGGGTTCACGGCAACAGTGCCGGTCAGTGTGTAGACGGTACTGCTCGCCACCGTAGCGGGCGTGCCTGTAACAATGGTCAAAACGCTATTGGCGCCCGACACCATGGAGCCGGCCAAACTACAAGTCACGGTGATGGGTGTGCCGGCTGAACTGCACGTCCAGCCATTGGTGCCCGTGGCGCTGGTCAGCGTAAAGTCGGCTGGCAGAGGAAACGTCACATTGGCCCCGGTAGTGGCGTCGTACGGCCCGAGGTTGCTCGGGCGCAGCACGAAGGTCATGGCAACTCCCCCCGCGTTAGCAGATGAAGGGCTTGCCGCATCCTGGGTAATTTGCAGGTCCAGACCCGGGTTAACCGTCACACTGGCCGTTGCCGTGTCGTTGGCAGAAACCGGGTCAGCCACGGTGGTTTGACCAATGCTCCCCCCCACAGTGAGCGTGCCACCCGAAATTTGGCTGGTGATCTTTGTCACGATGGACAGCGTAGCGTAAGAAAAGCCCGAAGCCAGGGCGGCGCGGGTACACACCGCGTTGGGCGCAGAGTAGACACAAGACCAGCTTGTGCCGGTGCCAGACACATAGGTCAAAGTGCCAGGAATTGGCACCGTCACCGTGATCGGACCCGAGGTATCCGGCCCAAGATTGGAGCCTGTGATGCTCCAGGTGACGTTGCCCGCACCCACCGAAGGATCAGGCGCACCACTAATGGCAAAGCTCAGGTCGGCCCCGGCGTTGATGGTGGTGTTTTGGGTCAGGCTGTCGTTAGCCGCGTTGGTGTCGGTGTTGTCGGTTTGAGCCACCGAAACTGACGAATTGACGGTTGCTGGCGTGCCTGCGCCGGTTTGAACAATCAGTGTGATGGTTTTCCAGGTCGCGCTGGTTGAATCGTCCACCGGCACACTTGTATAGGTACAAGTCACCTCCCCCGGGGGAATCGCGTTGTTGTGGGCACAAACGCCGCCGCCCGCCCCATCACTGACTGACACAAAGGTGATTGTAGCAGGCACCGGCCAGGTGACCAACACATTGGTCGCAATGGTGGGCCCACCATTTTTGACCACTGTGGTATACGTGATTTGCCCGCCGCGGGTTGCGGGGTCGGGGTTATCGGTAAACGTCGCTATCTGAGCATCCACATTTGCAGCAGCAGCCAAGCCCGGTGCACAAAGGCAAAGTGCCATCAACGCAAGCCCACGCCAGGCCACCGCCGTCACCCGATTCAAAATATTCATCGCACCATCCGTTTAGGTCAAAATTTCGATAGCGCGCTGCACGCCGACGATGCGCCGTTGCCACATACCCATCGTGAGGTGATCCGGCAATTGTGTGTGCTGCTTTTGTGAGTTCATCTTGGCCTCTTGTTGCTGCGAAATCGATGAACGCATTACACTACAAGGCACTGCACAAATGGTGTCAAGACTGCAAACTTCTGCTAAAACTCCGTTGACTTCGGGCATTCAATGCGTCCAAGTGCATATTCCACGCGGGCTGCAGCCCGATTTGGCTTACAAATCCACGAGCACTCTCCAAGCAGAGATTTTCTGGGGCCAAATCTGTTTCGTCAGTCCACACCAAGGATTTTGCCGAACTTCATCACCCGTCTGGTGCATCGGCTGAGTTGCTGCGCCGCGCCCGCCAAGAGCAGATCACACTGGCCGCCAGCGTCAGCTTGTTTATGGAGAACGAGGCGGTATGCACCCGCCCCGAGCATTTGGAAGCATCGGGCCTGAGCGCGCGGCAGCTCGGCTTGTTTCTGGATGGCTTGGCGTCCATCCTGCAGCCGGTTGAAGTGCATTTTTAAGGCGTCTGCCATGAGCGATTTGAGTACCTACCCACTGCGTTTTCCCCGATCCATTCACGCCGGCGTTGAGCGCTTGAGCAAGCAAGACGGTGTCAGCATCAATCAGTTTGTGAGCATTGCGTTGGCCGCAAATGTTGCCATGATGCAAGCACAAAACTATTTTGCACAGTGCACAGTGCACAGTGCACAGTACGCGCAGACTTGGCAGCGTTAGACGAACTGATGCAGCGCTCTGGTGGCGAACTACCACGCCCTGGTGATGAGCGGCGATCGAACACCCTCAACCGCCTGCGCATCGCAGTCATCACACAGCAGCAGCCCCCGGCAGAGGGTGTGACCGAGCCACAGGCCGCTTTGGAGCAGGCAAATCGTTATCGGCTACTACCGCTGCGGGCCTGATGGAGCCCTTGGAAAGATTGGTCCAATTTGATATTCGCCATGTTAAATCGCTGAACCGCTCTTTCAATTGCGCTTCCCACCAAACGGCCCCCTAGCAACCTTCCCGTCGGCAATCGCTTTAAGTAACGCCATCTCGGTCCTTAGCGTCTCGTTGACCGACGCTAACTTGGTGATTTCCACCAACTGGCTGTCCACCAACTCCCTCAGTTTGCGGTTCTTCTCCCGCTCCTTCACCAGTAGCTCAGCCTTTTCGTTGCGCTGCTGGCGAATCGCTTTGCCGGTCACCGCCCTGACCTGTTCTGCAAAGTCTGGATAGCGGTTGTTGATAAGGGGTGGCGAGACATTTGCCTCATCTGCCACGGCCTTGAGCGTTACCTTCTCGCCCCGGCGCTGCACGCGAATCAGTGCTAGGTTCAACTGGTGCAGCGTGCGCTCACGATCCCGCTTCCGCGGGGCGTCCGCAACTTCCACGGCAAGAACCTTATCGGGAAGCAACTTGGGCATCGTCATCTCCAGAATCCACTTCCAAACCCAAGTCCTTCAGAATCTTGGCGGCTTGCGCAAGATCCCGTTCGACCCGCATTACCACCCCGGGCCCCAAACCTGCGGCTTCCAATCTCAACTCCTTGTGGTGGCGATACGCCTCCTGCCAGACCGGTATGAATCTGCTGTCAATCAGCCCGTTTCCGCACCCGCCGCAATTTCCCTTGGCGTAGATCCCCGAACCGCCACAGCCCTCGTCCTGCGCCAGGCACCACGAATGCCCGGTGGATCGGATGTTGATGCGAAGTGACGCCTCTGTGAGTAGTTCCTTGCGCCCCTCGAAGTCGTGGGCACGCAATTCCTTGATCTTGAGACCCGCACCACCGGCCAGCGGTTCGTCCTTCTCCAGCCATTGCGCGACGACCCCGGCTTTGTAGGTCATAAGTTCCGTCAGAATATCGTCGTACAGCGCGGTGTCCTGCAAAGGATTGGATGCGTAGAGCTGGGTCATGTCAATGACGGAATGCTTGAACTGTTCTTTCAGGAACAGCATATCTCCCAGGCGATGGCGCACAAATGTATAGGCATAGAGCCTGCGCATCTGGTGAGCTGCGAGCTTCCAATCCGTCCCAGCGTAAAGTGCAAATTGTGGAAGGATCTGAATCCATCTGTTGCCCGACACCGGCACGATCCCACCGCTGCCATTGCCTAGGAAGAGCTTGGGGATGTTGTTTCTGGCAGTGGCTAACCATTGAAGTTCTTCGGGTGTAAGTTGTTTTTCCTGCTTCTCCATCGCCGCAATCTGCTCGACCAGTCGCTCGCGGTAGGGCTGCGACCAGCGCTCCAGAATGCGCAAAATGTCGTGCCCCATCGAGGGCATCAGGTACTCCACACGCCCCTTCTTGGTCTTATGTTCCACGCTGGCAACCCAATGGAAGGTAATGCCGTTCTTGACCTCCGTGCGTCCTGCGCCGATCTCAATGCTCGACAGTTCTGAAGAGCGCATGCCGGTCAGCACTCCTAACAGGTAGAAGCAGGCATCCCGAATGCCGATGATCTCAACATCCCTGAACGCCGAGCGCTCCCCATGGTCCCGCTCGTCCAGCAACGCGTCTGCGCCGCCCAGAATGCCCTTGGCATGACGGTACAAGCGCTGCGCCACTTCGACCGGTATCAATGGCGTCAATGCCACCTTGCGAGTGTCCTTCGCATCTTCTCCGACAATGCCAGCCATTACCTTCGCACTCGAATCCGGCCAAGGATGCACCTGCAGCGCGCCGTCGTGCTGAGCGCGAAACAAGTACAGCAGTTCCACCATCAAGAATCGGGTCCTCCGCGTGCTAGGCGCCAGCATTGCCTTCCTTTGTTCGTGGACGAAGTTAGCGACATGAAATGTCCCCATGTCTGCCAGCGATTCCAACTTCAACTTGCCCGCAAAGCGGCAAATGATGCGTAGGCAATTCAGGGTTTTGACCATTGACGAGACCCCCGGCACCGCCCATCCCGGGCGCCCCACTTTCCAATAGTTGTAGAGCACGTTCTGACAGGCTTCACGGTATTCAACGGGAATCACTGTCCAGTCCAGGCGCTTCTGGCTGTCTGCGGTATTTGGCGTAGTTACGAAGGGCCACATCTCCCACACCAAGTCCCTGACGCAAGATAGCACCACGGTGCTGCCGGTATCGTCTAGAACCGCGCTCACCACCACGTTGCCTCGATCTGCTTGAGAAAGACCTGCCAGACTCGCAGGTTGGTCGGCCAGCAGTTCATAGGCCTTGCCAATGCGCCTCCTTGCTGCTTGCGCATCGGGTGCAGCGACCTGCTGTGCAGGAGCCGCAGTGCTTGCTCGGACGGACTTACGCTGGGCCATTGACCACCTCCGGGCTGCTCAGGGTGTACGACGCCCAAAATTTCAGCGGAACTGTTCGGGCGCTTTCTTTCGCAACTGCGACTAACTTCGCGTCGAACTTGTCTGCGGTGAAGCGATCGATCAGGTTCATTGTGTTGCGAAACTCTGCACGCCAGACCTCGGTACGGGCTTGGTTCATTTCCCGCTCCAGGAACCAGTAGAAGCTAAAAAGCCGGTGCAGATCCTCGGGCGATCCGACTACGGCGTAGCTCTTGCAGGCAAAACAGGAGAAGAAATCATCACAAGGCTCGCCGTTCTTGGGGGCCTTGTCACCTTGGTAAGGATCTTTGCAGCGCCCGGTGGGCGACTTCCCGGGCAGGATGGGAATGACTTTTCGGTCTGTGGAACCAGTCAAGCCCTGGTCATAAATATCCGGCAACGCCTCCCCAACAAAGGTGGCGTTCTCGCGCATTTGCTGGGTGCAGGCCAGGTAGTGGATGTCGGCAGTTTTGGGGTTATGACCCATCAAGGCGGCCGTGGCAATCAAGTCCCCGCCCGAGAGCGCCCACAATCGGTGTTCCAGCGTTTTGCGCAGGCGAGAGAGGTTCAGCCGCAGAGGCTGGCCGTCGTCAGCAATCAAGCCGTGCCGTTCTATCAGGGCGGCGACGCCAAGTACCACCGTGGAACGCGTCAGCGCGGAGATCGCGCCGGCTATCGTTAGGCGGTCGTGCCGATACAGCCACACCCGATCCTTATGCTCAGACTTCGCTGTGGCCACCAACGACTCAGACTGAAGCAGCGCCTTGCGCAGCAGTGCCACCCCGTCCATCGGGACAGCCAGCGAATCGTCGTGCACTTTTGAGTAGCGCAGTTGCAACAGCTTGCGGCCATTGCCGCGGCGCTTGAACAGTTCCATCAGCTTCATGTTTGGCATGAAAGCGTGGTCACGCAGGCAGTCGCGAGACGCTTCCAGCAGGGGTGTTGGATTGGCCCCAGTGCGGATGGCTATCGCCAATAGATACACGACCATCGCCGCGCTGTCGGTGTCCGTAAACTCACCCTTATGGATGGCCACAATGTCATCGCGCAGCGCCATGGCAAGGCGCAGGCGCTCAGCCTGAGACAACGGTTTGGCGCCTTTGACATGGCTACCGCAACCGGGGAAGGGATTGGCTGGAAAGAGGTCTTTGCGGCCCAGTACGATCCCGCGTCGGATCAAAGCGGAGAGGACAGCTTTTGTTTTGTCGTAACCTCTTTTCTGAGTGCTGTAGGCCCAGTCTTGGTGATCCTTGATCCAACCGATAGGCCCATAGCTTTTCCATCAGGTCATATGGCACATCAACGTCACGCGGCTTGTCGTTCTTGATCTCCATGTCGGCTGGATCAAGGTGTAGCCGGATTTTTTGCCCGGGGCGCAGATCCTTGCGCCGCTCGGGATCGAACACATAGGCATCGGGGAAGGTGCGGCACTCGATCTGGCGCATGCCGGTTCGTACCATCAGCTCGTACATGAGCTGATGCGTCGGGTTGCTCAGGGCCTCGTGGCAGACCCCAATCTGATCCTTGGTCAGGAAGCGGATGGTCTGCTGCTTTTGCGGCAGCAGGATCTCTGGCGTGGAAACCTTGCCACCGGTGGTGTCCACGTGAGCTAGGAAGCAGGGCTGGCGACTCGTCTGTACCTCAACGTAATCAAAGGGGACGCGCTCGATGTGGCGCTGCTCCATGGCCCACTTGTAGAAGCGCACCACGATCCGCAAACGCTGGTTGATGGTGCTGGCCTGAAGTCCCAACGTGCCCCGCGACCAATCTCTCCATGCTTCAATGGCACCAGGCATGCCAGGTGGAGCGGGCTCCGTCCAATCGTAGCCATTGGTCAGCGCAAAGCCAAAGAAATCGTACACGGCCCGACCATAGCTCTCCCAGGTCTTTGTGCTTGAGGTGCGCCCGGACTTGCCTAACACATGCCACAACCAGTTTTGCGCCGGCTGGATGGCGTCACCATCGTCGTTGATGAGCAGCGGGAAACCTTCAAAGGTCCGTCCTTGCACCACAAGGTTCTTGTCTGCCAGTACAAACCTCACAGCACGCCCTTGAGCCGCCCCACGGCGCCTTTGAAGTCCAAACCGTACACGTACATCGCCAGATCAATCGCGCCACCGCCGCCGCGCTTTTGGTGGGTGTCGTAGAACTTGGGACCCTCGCACAGAAACTCATAGTCCCGGCCGGCGACGTTGACGTGCCAGCGGCTGGCGTTGTGCCGTGTCAGGGGGATGAAGTCCGGGTCCTCCTTGATGTGATCGGCCAGCGCCTTCAGCACGTCCAAGGCAGGTAGGGCACGCCAACGTGCCAGTTCAGAGTTGTCCACAGTTCCGCGCCGCATTTTTTCCTCCCCCGGACCCCCACCTGCTACTCGTCTTTTATCAAAGACTTGCTACTCGACCTTTGGTAGCGCGCATATTCATGTAGTTTATTGAATTGATTGAAGATAGCAAGTAAAGATGCTGACGCTGCCGTTCGTGCGTGCCGATGATCTTGGCGTTGATGGGTACGTGGTTGGCAACAACGGTGCAGGCGCTCACGCCCTTGTCCCAACCGAAATACTTGGGCGAATACCTGGAATTGAAGGTATTGATCTGGGTTTCAAACCGCTGGCCATCGCTACTGGAATGCAACTCTTCACGAATGTTGAAGAGCTTGAACGCTGACAGCGCGGCCGTGGCATTGCTGATGGCGTCATTGGCTGCGTGCAAGGTTTCTGGCCGCAAGTAGCTACGTGCAGTCGTAATGAGCGCTGTATGGCTCATGCCCGAGACCTCGGCCATCTTGCCCAATCCCATGTTGGTGCCGAACGCCACCACGCACGCCAGAATTTCGCGCGGGTCCGGCGCGTGCTTGACGCCGCGCTCCAGGACATGTTTGAAATCGTCGAGGAAATTCGCCTGCGTATTCACAAAATTCAGCAGATCGGCAATGCCAATACCAGGCAGCTGGCTATAGAACGGGCCGTTACCGGGCTCCGGGGCCGTCGGGTAGATCAGTGACCAGCGCTTTTTCTCCCCCTGGCCAACGACTTTGATATGGGCATTGACGCAGTCGGCCACTCGCTGATTGACTGCCACCAACCGCTCTTCGAGCCTCGTGCGCAACCCGGCCAGCGTTTCTGCAATAGGCGCCTGCAAAATCTGTTGCCCGATCTCGGCAAGGACGGCATCCTTTTGGCTCCACCGAGCATCGCTGATCAGATCGTCTTCAAACTGGCGGAATTCATTGCTATGGTTGACGTACATGTCCCCGGACTCCAGCGCGTTACGTAGCAGCCGATAGACTAAAAACTCGTACCGGTCAACGTCCAGAGTCTTTTGCTTTTCCTGGCCATCGCCCGATTCCGCAAACATGTGCTTCTTGAGAACAACAGGGATAACGGCTTCGGGAAATTTGGAGGAGTCGGCCTGCCGAAGCGACTTGTTCTGGCGCAGCAATGTTTGCATTACTGAGATCGCCCGCACCAACGGCGCATCCTCCAGCCGCCCAGCAAAATCGACGTCACAGAAGAGGTGGCGCAAATTACGCTTTATGGTTGGCGACAACTTGGTGAAATAGCTCCACTCATAGTCAAGCTTGTCAAAGGCGACGTTTCGCAGGTAATTGGTCACTGACGGAAAGGCCGCCGGCTCCAGCATGCCGAAGGCTCGTTCTTTGACTGCCGAAAACGGACTGTCACTTGAGATTGACGCGTCCACAAAGAGACCCAGCACTTCGCCGGCCGCCTTCAAATTGCTGGTGGCCTCTTCTGATGCCTGCAGCATGGCCACCTTTGCCGCCAGTTTGGCTTGCTTATCAAATTGCCCGACCAAGTGAATGAACGCCTCAATCAGGTTGTCGTTGATTTGGCGAAACCGGT
>JFJP01040234.1_pt1 | contig 11605 bp, 8 predicted proteins | sample 431651 | NCBI WGS metagenome assembly JFJP01 (sample SAMN02602958, study PRJNA72255) | Microbial mat metagenome, whole genome shotgun sequencing project. | biome: fresh water; feature: sink hole; material: water; isolation source: purple microbial (photo- and chemosynthetic) mats found in... | reverse complement strand
ATATTATAAAACAAAATTAAAATTGTTCGATTTAGCATCATTGTCGGGCGCAATATAAAAGAGGATCCAACGTGCGAAAAATTCAACCAGTGATACTTGCAGGTGGAACGGGATCGAGGTTATGGCCCCTGTCGAGGGAGCTCTATCCCAAGCAACTTCTGCAGTTGACAGATAGTACCTCGCTGCTGCAGACCACTCTGCTGCGGGCCAAGGGCCTGCCGGAGTCTCTGGCCCCAATTATAGTTGTGGGAGAAGAGCATCGTTTTATTACCCGGAGTCAAATCGATGAGTTGGGTAAGTTTCAGGAGTACACCATCTTGTTGGAGCCGGTCGGCCGCAATACTGCGCCGGCCATCTGCGCGGCTGTCGAGTATGTCCTGCAGTTTGGCGATCCTGATGCCATTCTGCTTGTCCTGCCTGCCGACCATATCGTCAAGGACCAGCAGAGATTTGTCGAGGTCGTGGCAGAGGCGGCCGAACTCGCCGGAAACGGTGCTGTCGTTACCTTTGGCATTACCCCTCAGCACGCTGAAACAGGGTATGGCTATATAGAGAGAGGAGACGGTTGCTCCGTACTCTCCTTCAAGGAAAAGCCGACTCGTGAGGTAGCTGAACAGTATCTGCAGGGCGGAAATTACTTCTGGAACAGCGGCATGTTCGCCTTTTCAGTACAGACTTTTCAGGCTGAAATGGGCCGATATGCTCCTGAAATTGTTGCCTCTATGGCTGGGGCAGTGCAATTCGGCCGGAAGGACGGCTGTTTTTTTCGTCTCGATGACGGGTATATGGCTGCCTGCCCAAATGATTCCATTGACTATGCCCTGATGGAGAAAACTGAGCGGGCGGCGGTGGTCGCGGCCGATCTCGGGTGGAGCGATATAGGGTCCTGGCAGGCCCTGTGGCAGGTTTTGGAGAAGGATGGCGCCGGAAATGTCTGCCAGGGGGATGTGCTGCTCGAGGATACCCGGAACTGTCTGATCAGGTCGGAAGATATGCTGGTTGCGGCAGTCGGCCTGGAGGATACCCTGGTGGTCGAGACTGCCGATGCGATACTGGTTGCGCCTCTTTCCAGATCGCAGGAGGTGAAGAAGGTGGTCGCCCATTTGAAAAAAGCCCGCCGCAAGGAGTTTATCTATCACTCCACTGTCTATCGGCCATGGGGAAGCTATACGGTTCTTGAAGAGCAACCCCGATATCAGATGAAACGGATCACTGTCAATCCCAAAGCCAAACTTTCACTGCAGATGCACCACCACCGCTATGAGCACTGGGTGGTGGTGACTGGTACGGCCAAGGTGACCAACGGCGAGCTGGTTATTCTGCTGCATGAGAACGAGTCAACCTACATCCCCGCTGGCACGATGCACAGATTGGAAAATCCCGGAGTTATTCCGCTGGAACTTATTGAAGTGCAGATAGGGAGCTATCTCGGAGAGGACGATATTGTCCGCTTTGACGATGATTACGGTCGAGGGGCGTGAAAGTGAATCCTGGCAAATGATGACGGGGGTTGATCGGTGCTATTGTGGGCCGATCGTCTCGCCGGATTCTTCCAGTTCTTTCTTGCGCTTTAAAAAGGCTTCGGAATATTTGGCAAGGATGGCCCGTCCTTTCTTGGTGATCTTGTAGAATGCCACGCCTGAAACGTATCGCCCGCTGTGGTATTCTGTGTGGGTGACCTCTCCGACAAGTTCAATCAACTCATTTTCAAATCCCAGCGTAATTATCAGCAGGGTTCCAAGATCAAGGCGATTGAGTACTTCAAGCTTGATCCCGTCAACGCAGACGTCAAGAGTGCGTCCCATCGAATAAACACCCCTGTTACCCTCCTGGTCCATAACGATATAGTCCAGCAGGAAAAGTGAGTCGTGTCGGATGAATCTTCTCTTGTCGGTTCTGGGCATTTCTCCAACCTCTGATGGGGATGGTCCTCGTGCAGGATAACTTTTGCTGCCGGGAGTGTTCGCCTCATATAAGCCTGAGTGCGTGCTGAACATTTGGACTCTGCGCTTGGGTTCTGGTCCTCTGCAGGTTTGAAAATTTATTCTGCCAATTATCTGTAATAACAAACATACCATCACAAAATGGAGCGATTGTCAAGCACTGAACCTCCATGAAGGGAGAAACCCTTTCCTCGCCTTGACGACATATCCCTTAACGGGGGATTCCCGAAGATCAAATGGCTTGCCGATTTCAAAAGTCAAAAAAAGAACAAAAATGTCATCATATAAATTTAATATTACATAAAAGTAATAATATCCTATGGCTTGAATTTGTAATATTCATAAAATATATAATAATAACATAAAGATAATCTGATTATTCAATTTTGGCACGGTGTTTGTAATAGAAGGAATAGTCAGTTGAAGAATTATTCAATTGTGTTATCTTGCCGACAAAGAATTGTAAAAGAGTAACATAAATGTCATGTATGGCAATTTTTGTTGCTGGGCAGGGATAAGGGCATGGTGGGCGTCCACTGTGTATATATCCTCATCTTTAAGGGAGATAACAATGAATAAGGCGGATACGGCGTTTATCCTGGCTTCTGCCGGGCTGGTGTTGCTCATGACACCGGGGTTGGCCCTGTTTTATGGAGGGATGGTTCGGGGCAAGAATGTACTGGGGACGGTCATGCAGAGTCTGTTCTTGATCGCTCTGATATCGATTGAGTGGGTCTATCTCGGATATTCGATGTCTTTTGGTCCCGATGTGAATGGTTTGGTGGGAGATTTGTCATGGTTTGGCCTCCATGGTGTAACAAGCGCTCCCAGTGCTGATTATGCAACGACCATCCCACAGAGCGTGTTCATGATTTATCAGTGCATGTTCGCCATTATTACCCCGGCCCTGATCACAGGGGCCTTTGCCGAGCGTGTGCGGTTTGTGCCCTTTCTGCTCTTTGCGTTGTTGTGGGCAATTCTGGTCTACAACCCGGTCTGTCACTGGATCTGGGGGAAGGGAGGGTGGCTTGGCAAGATTGGGGTGATGGATTTTGCTGGTGGATTGGTAGTGCATGTGACCTGTGCCGCGGCAGCCCTTGCGGGTGTGCTGGTTCTGGGGCCACGGAAAGGATTTGGGCGGGTCAGTTTCATGCCCCATAATCTGCCGATGACCATGTTGGGAACTGGATTGTTGTGGTTCGGCTGGTTTGGCTTTAATGGCGGTTCAGCGTTCGCTGCCGATGAGGTGGCAGCGACCGCCTTTGTTTCAACCCATCTTGGCGGTATGTCGGGCATGCTGCTGTGGGTGGTGATGGAGTGGATTTGCCGAGGCAAAGCGACGACCCTCGGGGCAGCCTCCGGGGCCATATCGGGTCTGGCTACCATAACCCCGGCGGCAGGATTTGTCGGGCCGAATTCGGCAATCATTATTGGCAGTCTGGCAGGAGTCATCTGTTATCTGGCCGTCAGCGCCAAAGGGCGCATAGGATTGGATGATTCCCTTGATGTTGTCGGGATTCATGGAGTTGGTGGAATGATAGGAACGCTCTGTCTTGGGATTTTCGCTTCGACTCAGGTTAATCCGAATGGAGTGGATGGTTTGTTGGCTGGCAATTCAGCCCAACTTGTTAAGCAGGCGCTGGGTGTTGTAGTTGTCGGTGCGTATGCCTTTGTTGTCAGTTGGCTTCTTTTTAAAGTGATTCATGTCTCCATAGGCATGAGACTTTCAGAAGAGGCCGAGGTGGAGGGAATGGACTTTGCTGAACATTCCGAGGCCGCCTATAATAATTAGCTGATTGATGACTGCGTGCGGGCCGGTATCGACATGACTCTCGTCAAAAACATGCATTGAAGACAATGTAAGAGAGGAGAAATTTATGGAACTGAATACTGGAGATACCGCTTTTATGCTCATAGCCACAGCCCTGGTTATGTTGATGACGCCCGGCCTGGCCCTGTTCTATGGCGGCCTCGTGCGCAGTAAAAATGTCTTGGCGACAACTATGCAGAGTTTTCTGTGTCTGGGGATTGTTTCAATTCTCTGGGTTGTTTACGGATACTCCCTGTCGTTTGGGCCGGATGTCGGCAACGTCATCGGCAATCTTGATTGGGCCTTTCTGCGGAATGTAAGTTGGGAAACGGGTACCGGCAGAACCATACCTGATCTGTTGTTCTGCGCCTTTCAGTTGATGTTCGCGATCATCACTCCGGCGCTTATCACCGGGGCTTTTGCCGAGCGTATGAAGTTTTCGGCCTACCTCTTCTTTACAAGTCTCTGGGTGACGTTCGTCTACTTCCCTGTCTGTCACTGGGTGTGGGGCGGCGGTTGGCTGGCTGACATGGGTGCTCTGGATTTCGCCGGTGGAACAGTTATTCATATTAATTCGGGAGCGGCAGCTTTGGTATGCGCTCTTGTCATCGGCAAGCGCAAGGGATGGGGGAAAGAGGCAATGCATCCGCATAATCTGCCGATGACCGTTCTCGGAGCCGGTGTCCTCTGGTTCGGCTGGTTCGGCTTCAATGCCGGCAGCGCCTTGGCAGCTGGACCTATTGCCGCACTTGCCCTGATGACCACCCAGGTGGCAACGGGTGCCGGAGCTCTTACCTGGGTACTTGCCGAGTGGAAGATTCAGGGTAGGCCTACGACCCTTGGCGCTGCCTCGGGCGCTCTGGCGGGACTGGTAGCGATTACCCCTGCATGCGGTTTTGTCACTCCTCTCTGGGCGATTGTGATTGGCGGTGTAGCAGGTGTCATCTGTTATCTTGGTGTAATTTTGAAAGGAAAGCTTGGTTATGATGACGCCCTTGATGTCGTTGCCGTTCACGGGCTTGGCGGACTCTGGGGAGCGCTGGCAACCGGTATCTTTGCCTCGGTTGGCTATCAGGGACTGTTGTACGGCAATCCCAAACAGTTGCTGGTTCAGGCTATCGGTGCTGGTGCTGCTATTGCCTACTCGGTTGTTGTAACATTTATCATCTTGAAAGTGATAGACGTGACTGTTGGTCTTCGTGTAGATAGTGATAAAGAACAGCAGGGTCTTGATGTGGCTGAGCACAGCGAGGTTGGATACAGTATCTGAACCCCTCCGAGGCTTACCGGATCTATGAAATATTCCTATCCCCTGCGGGTAATTCCTGCAGGGGAGCCAGCAGGGACTTATTAAGAGGACTACTATGAAAAAAATTGAAGCAATTATTAAACCGTTCAAGCTTGATGATGTGAAGGATGCCCTTAATGAATTGGGGATAAAGGGTATGACCATTTCCGAAGTGAAAGGCTACGGCCGTCAGAAGGGGCACACAGAGATTTATCGGGGTGCTGAGTATGTCGTCGATTTTATTCCAAAAATAAAGATTGAAATCGTCGTTCCGGCAGAGCAGGCCGATCTTATCGTCGAAAAGATCAGAAACGCCGCAAATACCGACAAAATAGGTGACGGCAAGATATTTGTGATGCCGGTTGAGCGGGTTGTTCGGGTGCGAACGGGGGAAGAAAATCGCGATGCGGTCTAGCGAATGACCTTGCACCTTCGCACAGAGCGAGACGCTCTCGAGAAGCTCTGGGAGCAGGGATTGAGTGGTAGGTCCCTGCTCCTTGGTCATTCCACCCTTGTGGATGAGTTTATTATCGACTGCTTTCCCCGGGTTGAGGCGGAGTGGACCAAAGGAGCGATAGCGCTTGTAGCGCTTGGTGGGTACGGGAGGAGGGAACTTTTTCCCTACTCGGATATTGATCTGATGGTTCTCTATCGACCGGAGTGCAAGGAGCGAGTTGGTGAGGTTGCCAACGCCGTCTTGTATCCGCTCTGGGATAGTGGGCTTGAGGTAGGGCACGGGGTGCGCACAGTTGAAGAGTCCTTGCAGCATGCGGAGGAGGACTATTTCTTTCAGGTGGCCCTGCTGGATGCCAGGCTCATAACCGGGGCGACGGAACTGTTTGAAGAACTGATGGTCCGGTATCGGGAGAGCTTTGTTGAAGGTCGTCGCGATGCCTTTGTCGAGAAGATGAAACAACATCGTGATCATCGACGGTTGCGTTTCGGCCAGCATAGTTATCTGCTGGAACCTCATATCAAAGAAGGAAAGGGTGGTCTGAGAGATATCCAGGCCATGGTTTGGACGGCCAAGGTGGTTTTTGGCCTCTCTGGTATCGAGGATATTTTCAGGGCGGGCCTTCTCCTTGAAGAAGAACAGAAAGAATTTACGCTCTCCTGGGAGATGCTGGTTCGACTGCGTAATCGACTTCATTATGTCAGTCGTCGTAAGAACGATCAGCTTTATCTTGAGAACCAGGAAAATATGGCAATCGCATTTGGCTATACGGACAGTGCGGGCGTTCTGGCTGTTGAGAGTTTTATGCGCGATGTCTACAGGCATCTGCAGACAATTGCGGTCACCACTGATCTGTTTTTTGATCATGTGGATGAAGTTCTGGGCCTTGCGGGTAAAGGCTATGCAAGTGTGCCTGACAGGGAAGTTGAGAAGGGCATAGAAATTCGAAATAACCGCGTGCACCTTGTGGCGACGCCTTCGCAGTTGCTGGCCAGGCCGCATATGCTGATGCGTGTTTTCCTGGCTTCGGCGAGGGCGGGTTTGCCTATACATCATCGTACGCGTAAGGCTGTGGCGGGCAACCTGGGTTTGATCAGCGACAAGGTGAGGACGTCGCCCAGAATGTCTAAAGCCTTTCTGGCGATTCTGGCGGAAGCGGCAGACGTATTCACGGTGTTGGAGGTAATGCTTGAGACTGGCTTGCTTTCAGCCTATATCCCCGAATATTCGCGGATTGTCACCCTGGCCCAGCATGATGTTTATCATATTTATACCGTAGACCGGCATTCGCTTGAAACGCTTTCCGTGCTGCGGCGCATCTGCGTGGATCAGGAGAGCGTCTCCAGGCATGTTGTTTCGGCGCATGTTCTCTATCTTGCCGCACTGTTGCATGATATTGGCAAGGGCTCAGGGAGAGAGCACTGTGCCGAGGGGGCCCAGTTGGTCATAGCGATTGGGCGACGTTTGGGGCTATCTGCGAGTGATTGTGATCTTCTTGGTTTTCTGGTGCGCTATCACCTGTTCATCCCGGAGAATGCCCTGCGGAGGGACTTGAATGACGTTGCTTTTATTCAGCGCTGCGCCGAAACTGTCGGCAGCGCAGAACGATTGGCAATGCTCTATCTGCTGTCGATAGCCGACTCGCGGGCAACTGGACCCTCGGCCTGGAGTGACTGGAAAGCGGCTCTGATGCAGGAAATGTTTCTCAAGATACTGCCCTATCTGGATTTTTCAGGTACTCATCCTCGCGAAACTGTTGTTCTTGAGCAGCATGTCGAGCAGGGAGTCACCTGGCTTCGCGAGCAGATTGAGGAACTGCTGGCCAGAGAAGAGGCGCCTCGTATTCACCCAGCTTCTCTTCCAGCTGATTACATCCTCAGCTTTACGCCGGAAATGGTAGCCGAGCATCTCCGAATTCATCGGGATAATCAGCGGCTATTGAGGCAAAAATCGCTTGTGGTCGCCCATGAGCAGGGTGAAAACTGGAGTCTGCTGGTGATGTCGACTGACCGGCCTGGACTGCTGGCAAAGATCTGCGGGGTTGTTGCTTTGCATAATCTGGCAGTGGTCAGGGCTCAGATCTTTACCTGGGATGACGGAACAGTGGTTGATGTTCTGGATGTGCGGTCACTTGATGGGCTCAGTTTCAGCGAGAAAGACTGGGCAGGTTTGAACAAGGATCTTGATCTGGCGATCGCCCATCGACTTGGTCTCGGGCATCGACTGTACAAGAAACTTTCCTCGGTTTCCAGTCGCCGCTTGGAGATGACCAGCAGGATCATGCCGCGGGTGATTGTCGATAACGAAAGCTCGGATATGTATACGGTGGTCGAGGTGTACTCGGCAGATCTCCCCGGACAACTTTATCAGATAACCCAGACGCTTGCTGATTTTGGGATGAATATTCATAAGGCGTATATTGCCACCGAGGTCGAACAGTTGATTGATGTCTTTTATGTTCTCGATGTCAGGGGGGGGAAAATGCTCGACTCTGATTTCCAAAAAGAAATAGTGCACGGATTGTTGTACGCCTTGGGTCGAAAAGAAAGATAGTCAGTGACATCTTTTCTGGCGATTGTCATGGGGGAGCATGTATGAACATGACAACCATGTAATAAATTTTTCATTGATCGTTGCGGAAATCATCATAAATGTTATTTTGAAATCATTGCGAAATACATAGTTTGTGTGTGATGATGGGGCCGCGGTTCGATATGCCGACAGAGGCATTTAATACTGAGGTAAATTCTAACAAATGCTCAGGTAGCGACTGAGAGCTGGTTTTTATTCGTTGATGCCAAGAAATCAAATAACATAAGGAGACTTCCGCAATGACCAGAGAAGAAATAATGCAGATTATCGAGGACGAGAATATCCATTTCTTCCGCCTCCAGTTTGTCGATATCCTCGGCTTTATGAAAAATGTCGCTCTGCCGAAAAGCCAGATTGGTAAGGCACTCGACGGCAATATCATGTTTGACGGATCGTCCATCGACGGTTTTGTCCGGATAGATGAATCGGATATGTACCTTAAGCCGGATTATAATACCTTCACGGTCCTTCCCTGGAGAAATCGTGACGGAGTTGCGGCTGCCCGTATCATCTGCGATGTATACAAGTCCGACGGCACCCCGTTTATCGGCTGTCCCCGTGTCAATCTCAAACGTGTACTGGCAGAGGCCAAAGCGCTCGGCTACACAATGAATGTCGGTACTGAGTGTGAATTCTTCCTTTTTGAAAGGGATGAAGATGGATTGCCGACCACCATCACCAATGACGTTGCAGGCTATTTCTCGCTGGATCCCGAGGACAAAGCCAACGACTGTCGTCGTGAGATCATCGAGGTGCTTGAGCAGATGGGTTTTGAGATCGAGGCCTCGCACCATGAGGTTGCCGAAGGACAGCATGAGATCAACTTCAAGTATGCCGATGCGCTGACAGCTGCAGACAACACTGTTACCTTTAAATGGGTTGTCAAGTCGATTGCATCCAAATACAACCTGCATGCTACGTTCATGCCCAAACCGATCTTCGGGATAAACGGTTCCGGCATGCATACCAACCAGTCACTCTTCAATCTTGACGGCACCAATGCTTTTTATGATGAGAAGGATCCTCTGCAGCTTTCCAAGGTAGCCTATGCCTATATCGCTGGCGCACTGAAAGGCGCCCGCGGTTTTTCGGCAGTAACCAATCCGCTGGTCAACTCATACAAACGCCTTGTTCCTGGCTATGAGGCTCCAGTATATGCTGCGTGGTCTGCTTCAAACCGTTCGGCCCTGATTCGCATACCGGCATCGCGTGGTATTTCTACGAGAACTGAAATCCGTTGTCCAGATCCGACTTGCAATCCCTATCTGGCATTGGCCATGATGCTCAATTCGGGATTGGATGGAGTGAAGAACAATCTCACTCCTCCAGCAGAAGTGAAACGTGATATTTTTAAAATGACCGCTGCAGAAATGGAAGCGGAAGGCATTTCGGTCATGCCAGGCAGCCTGAAAGAGGCTCTCGAGGAGCTCAAGGCTAATCCTATCGCCAAACCTACACTCGGCGAGCATATCTATGAGAAGTATATCATTGCAAAAGAGAAGGAATGGGATAGTTTCAGGACTGCGGTAACCGATTGGGAACTTGAGAAATATTTGACTGTCTACTAGAAGAAACGCATATACGTTTTTTTGATTGCAGATGGCCTGCATGCCTTTGAGGTGTGCGGGCCATCTGTATTTCTGGTAGATTGATTAAGATTCAGAATAGACCTTTTGCCGCTTTGGATCAGGAGGTTTATGTTTATTTACTCCGGGGTGCGGATGATGAAACAGAGAAAGGACAGGAAGCCGCCCATGCTGGCAGATGTGCTGCCTCATTTTATACGTGATAAAGGGTGGGAGGTGCAACTTGATCTCCATTCGATTTTCCTGGACTGGCAAGGCCTTGTTGGACCAGAAACGGCAGCCTGTTGCCGTCCTCTCAAAATCAGTCGGGGAGTCTTGTGGGTTGAGGTCGATTCATCTGCCTGGCTGCAGCAGTTGCAGTTCCAGAGATATCATATTCTCGAAACGCTCAACGCTTCTCTCAAAAGATCGACCCTCCACGATATCAAACTCGCACTTCCTCAAGGAAGAAAGGCAAAAGACTCTCAAGAAGGACCCTCTTTGCGTTTTATCCCTCCCCCTGCCGAAGAGGTCGCCGCCTTTGAGAGGCAGCTTTCCTGTATCCCCGATGAACAATGCCGTGAGGCGCTGATGCGCTTCTGGTATCTGGCCCATGCCTGCAGGAAAGTTTAGAATGACCAGGGAGGTTGGCCAGCAAGCCTGCAAGAATAGACTTGACCAGTGGCTCGAAAGGGGTATTTTCCAATACGCTCATGGACTTCAGGTTAATTGCCTCCCGGCCCGATAGGGAAGGAGGGGGCAGAATATGAACAGCTTTTCACGGTTTGATGATGCTATACGAAACCATTCTTGATGTTATCGGCAATACTCCCCTGGTTCGAATTAACAGGCTCTTCAAAAATGACTCCGTGTCGATCTATGGCAAACTCGAGTCAAGTAATCCAGGTGGGTCTATCAAGGAGAGAATCTCGCTCTCCATGATCGAGGCTGGAGAGGCAAGCGGGGAACTGACCAAAGACAAGATTGTCCTGGAGGCTACCAGCGGCAATACCGGCATCGGTCTGGCCATGGTCTGTGCCGCCAAAGGCTACAGGTGCGTACTGGTCATGCCGGAATCGGCATCGATTGAGCGCCGCAAGATCATGCAGGCTTATGGAGCCGAGATATTGCTCACTCCTGCCAAAAGGAGTACCGATGGAGCTATTGAGAAATCCTATGCCATGGCGAGGGAATTTCCTGATCGCTACTTCCTCACCGATCAGTTTAATAACGAGGCCAACTGGAAGGCCCATTATTACGGCACGGCACCCGAAATCTGGCAGCAGACCGAAGGTCAGGTCACCCATGTCGTCGCTACTCTGGGCACCTCCGGCACGGTCATGGGATTGTGTGCCTGGTTCAAGGAATTTCAGCCTCATGTTGAGATAGTTGCGGTCGAGCCCTATCTTGGTCACAAGATACAGGGCCTCAAGAACATGAAGGAATCCTACAAGCCCGGTATATTTAATAAAAATGTGCCAGATCGGATTGTCCGTATCGAGGATGAAGATGCTTTCAGAATGGCTAGGAATCTTGCCCGTAATGAAGGGATGCTTGTTGGGATGAGCAGTGGTGCTGCGATGTCTGCGGCTATCGATTTTGCCAGCAACCTCGAAAGCGGCTTGATCGTTGCTTTGTTTCCCGACGGCGGCGAGCGGTATCTCAGTACACCTCTTTTCACTCCGCAGAAAAAAGTTGAAGAGAAAAAATCCCAGCTCAAGTTCTTTAATACCCTGTCCAAGAAAAAAGAGACTTTTACCCCCCAGAAGGAAAAACATGTCACATTTTATTCCTGTGGGCCAACAGCTTATGAACCGGCAAACCTCCTGCTCTGCCGCCGATTCATCGTTTCTGATTTGATCGCCCGCTATCTCGAAGCGAAGGGGATGTCCGTGGAATCTTATATGAATTTCACGGATATCGACGACAATACTATCGCCGGGGCGGTTGCTG
>JFJP01050626.1_pt1 | contig 11606 bp, 11 predicted proteins | sample 431651 | NCBI WGS metagenome assembly JFJP01 (sample SAMN02602958, study PRJNA72255) | Microbial mat metagenome, whole genome shotgun sequencing project. | biome: fresh water; feature: sink hole; material: water; isolation source: purple microbial (photo- and chemosynthetic) mats found in... | reverse complement strand
GAAAATGATAGAAAATTATAGAAAAATGATTTATATGTAGAAGAAAAACATAATCTATAAAAAATAAGATTTACAATAAACATATATTATTTTATCATATCTTATTATTACTATTTCATTAATACTTATAGTATTTATATTATTTTTATCTTTTTTATATAGAATATTTAATGCTATTTATCTTCAATCTCTTCTTATTAAGATGATTTAATTTAATCTTTTTCTTGAAGTATTTCTAATAGTAGAATTAAAGGATTTAGGTATAGTAAATGTAGTTATTATTCTTGGTAAATAATATGCTTTATCCTGCAATATAAAAGATTTAATATTTGTGGTTATTTTTTCTATTTTTGGTATAAATAAGGTTTGTATTCTTGATTTTCTTTCAGTAACAGGAATAGATAAGGTTTGTATTCTTGATTTATTACTAGAAGAAGGAATAGATAATGTTTGTATTCTTGATTTCCTCTCAGTGGTAGGAATAGATAATGTTTGTATTCTTGATTTATTAATAGAAGAAGGAATAGATAATGTTTGTATTCTTGATTTTCTTTCAGTGGCAGGAATAGATAAGGTTTGTATTCTTGATTTTCTCTCAGAAGAAGGAATAGATAAGGTTTGTATTCTTGATTTTCTTTCAGTGGTAGGAATAGATAATGTTATTATGTTACTTTTTTCTTTCTCTGGAACTGATTCTAAGATTGCTTTTAGAGTTTGTTGATATAACGATCGTAAATTCTCTATTGATTCATAATTACTACGAAACTCTAAATCAAGTTGTTGTTGTAAATGTAATATTTGAGCTATAAGATCATTTATTTTGCTATTTTGCTCTTGTGTTAACTTACTGAATTCTTCCAACACCTTATTTATATTATTAAGAAAAGGTTCTTGGCTTTCTTCTATTGCATTGCTAAATTTTTCCAATAATTCTTGTTTTAAATCTTCTTGAGCAATATCTTTACTTTTACTTAAGTTTTTGATTTGAGCTAATATACTATTTAAATTACTAGAATCAGCCGGAGGTAAACTAGCTCTTGGAAAATTAATACTATTTGGTGAAATATCTTCTTTTAGATATTCATATCCCTTAGATTTATGTTTTTTCATATTAAATTCATCATCTTTAATAGAAGCAAAAGGTGATAATTGTTGAATGAAACTATCTGCAGCATCTGCAAGATTTATTATTATTCTTCCTACGGTACCAAGAGTTTGCTGTACACATTGTTTCATTGTTTGTGAAATTTGAGAAAAGCTATTACATGTGTTTATTATCGGTATTCTCCATTGATCAGCAAAAGATTGTATTTTATCAATACACCAATTATACATTGATATCAATTCTTTCTTTAATTTTATAACCTCTGGATTATCTGGATCTATTTGTCCTTGATTAATTGCAAGTAATAATTCTTGTAAGTTATTGGCATTAAATCCATTTTTGCACATTAGTATTTGTGACATTCCCCCCAGATGTATTAATGGAACATTATCTAATCTATTAAAAAGAATTGGATGTTTATAATCTCTAGTAAATAGATTAACATATATATTAATATAATTTAAAAATGTATATAATATTCTTTGAAATGATTCTACTGTATTTGGAGATTTATATAGATCATTAAGGCTATTTTGAATAGCTATATTTTTTTGATCTGTTGTATCTTTATTAAGCTCATAAAATGGAATTGTCAAGTTATATTGCGCATATATTATAAATATCATAATATAATTATATTTTATATTTATTTGCTTATCTATTAATGCGTTCTATTTTATTAAGATTATATAATATTTCTTTAATGAGAGTTTCGATAATATGAATTACAAAAATATGAGATAAAAGAGTTATATCGATATTACTTGCTAAAGCAATTAAATGATACATATAAGGTATATTTATTCTGTCATCAATATATAATTTTTTGATATTTGCTATTTTTTCTGGAGATTCAAATGAACTAATAACTGCTAAAAATTGTTTATGCTCTTCTTGTAATTGTATTAATGATTTTTGAATATCTAATAAAATTGTTCTTAATAATTTTAAATATTGAGTAGCATTTTTTATTATATAATCGCAAAATTCATTAATTGTCATATTCATATCTATGATTAATAGCATGGATGAATCAAATATTTGAAGATATTCAATACCTATATTTAATATATTAATTCTCATATTTATATCATAAAAATGAAAAATATTAAGAAAACTATCTATATTATGTTTATTGTCTAAATTATTATTAGTAATATATTTTTGATATGCATTTCTATGATAAATAGCACTTTTTTCTTTAGTTAATTTATATATAGTCTCTCTTTTCTGAGAAATATTATTTTTTGCGAATAAAATCATGATTTATTTTACATCATTATTTATGTTATATTCTTTTACAGATGAAGTAAATAATAGTAGTGAATCTGAAATCTATAGCATAAATATTATAGAAGCTATCAATAAACTTGAAAACCAAAACTTTTTTTCTTTAAGAATATTATTTCTAAAACCATGCTATTTTTTTATAGATCAAGATATATATTATGTAAATAATTTTGATTACTTTTTAAGTAATTATAAAAACAATTTTTATCAAGCTATTATGAAGTATAAAATTCTAAATCATTCATTTTACTATTATGAATTATTTAGTTGTTATAAAATTAACTCAGTTTATGAAATAGATTTAAATTTATTTTTTGAAAACTTTGAGGAATTTATTTTATTTTCTAATGAACTTAATATTACTTATAAATCTTATGATATTGATATGAATGATTATATTAAATATACTTACTATTATCAATCAGATGAAATAATAACATTTAATATACATATTATTGAAAAACAAATTTCTAGAATAATTGAAATACAAGCACCTAGAGCTAATATATATAAATATTATATGTATAATATCTTAAATCTTAATAAAATGTCATATAAAACAGTGTTAATAAATCAAGTTAGAGATTATATATATTTAAATAAAGAATTCTTTCTTATAAACTTTTTACAATTAAATATAGATAAAGCTAGTATTTGTAAAAAAAATGCTTATATTTCATATTCTTATTCTTATAAAGAAGGATATGTATACTATATTAAATATAATAAAATTAAATTTCAATCTAAATTAAGATTATATCCTACTTCATTAGTATATTAATAATCTGTATCATTTTTTATTGTATGTGCATTTTTGCGTATTAAATAATATTCATCTGAAATAGCAGTCATATCAATTATTTTGTTCTCATAGTTTAAATAATTACTTAATGTATCTGGTAAGTTTATAAATATATCTAGTTCTTGCTTTGCAATATTTTTATTTACAATTATCATATTACTATTTAAGTAAATTATTTTTTTAGATTTCATTAAATGAAGAAAAATACTTGATAATAAAGAGTCTTTTGTGATAAATCCTTTTGTGGCTCCAAATTCATCAGATACAATAAACATACTATAATTAATACTCATTGGTAATAAATATAAAACTTCAGTATAAGATGAAATAAGTAAAATATCTTGCCTTATTTTCATTTGTTTTAGAGCTAAATCTGAAATATGATAATATCCAATTACTTCATCTTTAGAATCCTGACATATAGGCAAAAAGTTATTATTATTTTGTGCAAATAGTTGCTCTATTTCGCTCTTATCACTAGATAATTCTGCATAGTAATCAATTGCTATTGTTAAATTGTTTGCTGTAACTCGAGATAAATCAAAATATGGAGGTATTTTTTTATTGCTTTTTTTAGAGAAAAAGTTAAATATTTTGCTTAATATTCGAGATACAGACATATACTAAAAATATAATATCATATTTTCTAACTAAATCTTATGATTTTCAATATAGAGACCTTATATCTTTAATATTATACTTAATCATTAAAATTCTTTCTAATCCTCCTCCAATTGCAAATCCATGCATATAATTAGTATTAGAACATTTAAATACTTCTGGCGAAATAAATCCACATCCAAGAATTTCTAACCAGTTATTATTAAAATACATATCTACTTCATAAGAAGGTTCTGTAAAAGGAAAAAAACTTGGTCTCATTCTAATTTCAATATCTTTATTAAAATAAGAAGATAAGAAGTATTTAATACAAGCAATTAAATGTTTTATAGTATATTTTTCATTAACACATACTATTTCATACTGATGAAACATTGGTAGATGAGTACTATCATGATCTTTACGATAACAAGCCCCTATAGTAAAAACATTAAATAATTCATCATACTTTTCATACACATATGATTGTATATTACTTGTATGTGTTCTTAACATCCGATATAAAGTATCTTTTTCTGGCGCGACAAATTCTTCAAATTCTATAGGAAGATCAAGTATATATCTCATATTTTTTAAAATATTTTTTAACTCAATTTTAGCTTTTTCTATCGGATGTCTATTCTGTATATTAATCTGATATTCTAATGATATATTTTCATTTTTTAACTCAGTTAAGCTATTATATTTCTCTTGAAAGATTTTTTCAATTTGATTTTTATAATCATTAAATTCTTTACTTTTTGTTTTATCAGTATTAATAATTTTCTTTATTTGATTATTAATTTCTTGCATAGCTTGACTTTTATATAATAAAAATTCTTGTATATTTTTAATATCATTAAGCTGATTAATATGATCTGTAATATCCTTTATAGCTAACATATATCTATTGTATTATATATATATATTTGTATATAAATATATTAATAAAATAAGAAACTACAAAATAAAATTTATATTACAGATATTTATTAAATAAATATTAAATTCAATAAAATTTATCAAAAATGCTATTATATGCTTATAACATCATATGAAGAAAATTATTGAGCGTACTTTAACGCATAAAGAACTAAAAGAAAATGGCATGGAACAATGGATTAATTATTTTCAAGAAAAATTAAGAAAAAAATATCCTATGGGTATTTCATATAATTCTGAAAGCTTTATTATAGCTGCACATGAAGAATATACAGAAATATATAAATATCGACCTGTAAAAATAGTAGTACAAGAAAATACAGTAGAATATACTTATAAATCTAAATATTATTATGAGTATATTTTATTTCAAAACAATACAATAAAAGTGAGAAAAAATCTTACAATTAATAATTAATTTGTTGTATAATTATTGCATGTACTATTAGCTCAGTTGGATAGAGCGCCAGCCTTCTAAGTTGGAGGTCGCAGGTTCGAGTCCTGTCTAGTACATATTTCTTGCCAATTTAGCTTAGTTAGTAGAGCATTTCATTCGTAACGAAAAGGTCATAGGTGCAAATCCTATATTTGGCGATAATTTAATATAAATTTTATACAATTGCAGATTCTATAGAGATATTTTTTTATTTCTTATCTTTTTATATACAAAAAATAGTATCGATATTGTCACTCCAATAATGAATACTGTTGCTATACCTTTTTTAGTAATAATATATCCATCAATTAACTCTGATTGATTTGGATTATTAGTAGGAGGTGGAGAAGGGGGTAGATTTTTATCTTTCGATTCTTTTAATTTCTCAGATATTTCTTCTAGTTTTTTACTGAAATCTTCTATAGTTTTTGGATTAAAATATTTATTTACTGTGCCTGAAACTTGTTGCGCGGCATTACTAATAGTATCTAGCTGACTTGTAGAATTAGCTATTATTAAGGCTGGATTATTGTTTACTGTTTTTTGATCATCTTCTGATAATTTAGAAAATGGTTCGCAATAATTTTGATATTTTTTATATGCTATTGTTGGTAGATCTTCTGATTGATCAATTATATCCTTATTATCTTCAAAAAATTTCTTGTATTCATCTATCATAGGTGAAGATATAATACTTTCTGGCAAATCAACAAAATTACCAGTTCTAAGTTTTTCTTTTTGCTCTTCAGATATTTTTAACTTTTCAATATATATATTATAATGCTTGTTTTTCTCTTTAGTCTCATCAATTTTCTTTTTATTAATACTGTTATTAAAGTCTGATAATATCATATCAAAGTTATTTAACACTTTTGATTTTGAAAATGGTTGTTTCATGCAACTTAATGATTCTTTTAATGCTTTTACTCTTTTATCATATTCTGGTTTAAGTAATTTATTTCTCTCTGTTTCAAATATAAAGCTATGATTTGATTCTATTAATAAAGATCCTAATTGATTAACTAAAGTAGGAATTAATTCTTTTACTAATACTACTATTGCCTGTTGAGCATACTGACGCAGTTCTTGAAATAAATCAGATATAGCCTTTGGATCTCTATTAACAATTGCTGTTAGTATATCTAATATTTTATCTCCTGCTATTGTATATTTACCTACTGTGACATTAGTATCAGATAAATCTTGCATTAATTTTGTTATAACTAATGATGATATTTTTTTTATTTGATTTGTAAGTATATTGGCTGCTTGTGCTCCCGTATTATCTTTATCTAATAAACTACAAATCATATCGAAAACTATTTGAAAAACAGGAGTATCTTTTATTTTTACTAGTAATAATTGATCTATTGTTTCTTCTGTCATAACAGTAATCTTATTAGCTGCATTATTTGTAAGTTCCTCTGTATTCAGATTTTTAATTGCATCACTTAATTCTTTACTTACTACTGATAATTTTGCTACTATATCTTCTCTTGTAATACAATATATTACACAAATCATACAATAATAATAGTTCTTTATATTTTAAAAATATATTTAATTGCACTAATGAATTGCCTAATTATTTCTTGACCAGCACTTATTATTCTAGAAAATTTATGTACATTGACTCTTGTTAGATCTATATTCTTTTTGATCTCCTGTAAAGGTTTTTTATACTCTTCTAAGATAGGTTGTAATTTTTTTATTTCATTTAATATCTGATCTTTAATGTCAAATTTTTCAGATAAAAATGGAGTATTAGATATAGGTCTTGTTTTAAAAAATGATTGTATATCAAATGGTTTTGATATTTCTGATTTATGTTTTGGTTGTTTAGTAAAATTTGATTTTATTTTTGATTTTATTTTTTTTTTAACTTTGTTATAAGTATCTTCTATAATACTTGTAGTTTTTGTTTGAGCAATAGTTTTAATTCCTTCTATATCTTGTATTTTTTTATTATCTAAGATAATTTTTGGATCTTTAGCTATATCAAGTCCTAACTTAATAAGATCTGGTAACTGTTTTAACTGCTGCTCCTTTGAATCTTTTGGTCCTTTATTAGGTTCTGATGAGAATAGGCGGCTCAACATGTTTTTCATCGAGTAAAGTCCGGATATAGCACTTATTGCTGCATTATTATCTAAATTGTTTGTTATTATTGATCCTATTATTTGACTAAAATTTTCTGTACTTTTTGTAGAGTATAATGAAAAATAATATTTTTCCTTATAATAACCAAGAGTCATTTGTTCTTTATGAGATAATGCGCAAGAGAAAATATGACATAAAAATAATCCCATGTTTATATAATCTTTACTATGCTTATAATGTTTATATAATTTATTTATTTCTTTTGATAAATCTGATGTTAGATTTATTTTTGTAATATTCGTAATTACTTCCTGATTTTCATCTTTTTGCGCCAATTCTATAATTTTTTCTAAACATTCAAGTAAAAACTCCGCATTAGATTGTGATTTATCTTTCATTACATTTGCATGATTATATCCATATTGTATTAATACATCAAATGCTTTTTTTTGATCTGCATTTAATTGATCTGTAAAGAATTCATATATCGATTTACTTTTATATTTCTCCTTATCTGTAATAATTTTATCTCTTATTTCATCGTGTTCTAGTTTAGATGGTTCATGCATAATCTTATATATATCTACAATTAATTTTATTCCATCACTAGTGTTATTATTAAACAACTGATGAAATTTTTTTTCTTTTGCAAAGGTATCATTATCTGTATATATTTTTTTAAATTTATTTTCTTTTTCAATGCCAGATGTAACTAATTCACATATATCTATATATTTATTTAATGCTAGTAAACAAGGAAATATTTCATATTGTGCTCCACCATCTTTTATATATTGTGTTACACTTTTTATAGTATCTGGTATTTTACTAGGATCTTTTAATAACTCTTGAGTGACCTCAGGTCTAACTTGGTATTTATTAAATAAGTTTGTTGATATTAGATCTTCTAATTGTAAAAAAATAGAAAAAGAAAGTTGCTGTATTTGTGTTAAAGCTAATGAATCTATGTTTTTTTCTAAAGTAGTTAAGAACATACTTTATTTTACTTATTATTTTCTTCTTTTGGTATTAATGTTGACAAAATAAGTACTGAAAATAGCCAAATTAATGCAATTGCAAAGACAACTATAAACATACTTATCGCTAACAATTTAGATTGAAATGATAAACCAAATCCATTCATAACAATAAATAATCCAAAAGCAACAAAGCTTTTACCTAGTCTACCAAATAAACCTTCTGCATTTTTTATATTAAGTTGATCTGTAAGATTTTGTAATCCAATAAGAAATTCTTTTGTTAGATCAAAAGTACCATATTTTGCTGCTTTAAATAAACTAATAATAAAAATACCAGAATATACAGATAATGAAACACCAGTATACCCAAAGACACTGAGACTTGGAAAGACAACTGGAGAGAATAATAAAATACTACCAATAACTACAATTACTGGTGTTACAGCAGCTCCACCTAACCATGGTAAATATTTGATCACAAAATTACCAGACATTGCAAAGATCATTGATATTCGAGATTGTACAATAAAGTATGTAGAGTTTAGTATATTATACGTAACAGTTGATGATTCACCTATTGCTGTTGTTGCTACTGAATATTCTTTCATTTTACTTTTGAAGAATTGCTCCATTGCAACGCTACAAATACCATATTGTACTGTTAATAATGCAAGTAATAATAACTTAGGTTTATTTGTAATCATATCTATAATACCATCTTTAGAGATCTCTCCTTTCTTTTTCTTTTCTCCTGCTTGAGGATGACCAGGATCTTCATTATTATTAAAAAAGTAGTAATTTGTATACAATAATACAACTGATGCAACTAAAACAACTATAGTAGCGTAGAAAACTAGAGAATCTAATTGTGTTTTTGCAATTAAAGATTTAACTGCATCATTATCCATTTTTAGATTATGAAGTTTGGCAAAATTTTCTCCTATATTTCTTGCAGCAAGTTTAACAAATGATCCAAGTATTTTACTAATATGCCCAGATAATAATGATGCAAATTGACAAACAGTTAATATAACTGGATATTGAGATTTTCTCTCTTCTGATGTAGAAACAAATCTATTTGCTACTTGCCAGAAAAAGACTAAAGTAACTGATACTGCCCATGTTTCTGCTAAAATATAATATAATATTCTAGGCCATATAGATAAGCTATCCATAATACCGTGACCAAGCGATGTTTTTGTTTTCCATAAAGCAATGGTTTCTGCAGAAGGTGTAATCATTGGCTCTATATTAAATAATACAAATCCGAAAACAGTAAAGTATGCAACAATAGGCATCACACCATAATATGCTAATTGAGAAAATGGTACTAATTTTGTGATTTTATTATATAAAAATTGATAACCTAAAGCAAAAAAGAATACACATACTTTGGCAACTACAGCTCCCTCTGATCCAATAGATCCAATTACTAATGCATCTTTCATTTGTCTTGCAAATGTATAAATAAATATAATAATACCATACATAATTGCAAGTGGTATAAAAGTTCTCCATGAAGATCTTTTAACATTGCATAAATACTCTCTAAAGGTAGCAATAATACCTATCCAAGCTATGGTTTCAATAAACCACATAAGTAGGTTTTTATATAAATCACCAACAAATTCAATCTTATTACTAATTATAGTAGGAGAGATGAATAGTATACCTAAAATTACTAATGAAAATAAAAGCAAGGCCATTCTAGATGGGCTAGTTAGAATATTTTTAAGTTCCATATCTATAATTATATCATATAACTTAAATTGCATTTTTAATATAATGATTTAGCAATTTTATAATCTTATATTAATAATTATAAAAAATAACTTCTATATATATCTTCAAAGTTAGATATTAAATCTTTAGAAATATACTTCATTGGAACTGATGTATAAATTGTAGTAAGTTTTAACTGAGTATTATAATCACTAAAATCATATTTAGGAAAATTTATTTGCCATTTATCTTGATCTATATTAAGTATTTTTACTGCTGTTTTTGGCCCAACGTTTTTTATGCCAGTAATATTATCACAAGCATCTCCGCATAATGCTAAAAATTGAGCAAACTGATATGGATATACTTGATATTTTTCATAGCAATAATTTTCATCATAATATATTTTTTTAAATGGATTATATATTTCAACATCAGATTTAATAAGTTGTATAAGATCCTTATCTGCTGTATAAAGTATTTTATGCATATTGGGAGCATAAGTATAACTACCAATTAAATCATCTGCTTCGTAAATATCAGAGTAATCAACATTAAAGTTAATACTTTCTAGAAATTCAATAAGCATAGAAGCTTGTAAATATAAATTTGGATCTAAGCTAGATCTATTACTTTTATAGTTTATATCTATTTGTTTTCTAAAATTATTTGAGCATTTATCAAAAATACAAATAACAACACCTTTTTTATGCAATTTATTAACAATTTTTAATACAGGTAAAATTCCATTAATATTTATACCATCTCTACTCAAAATTTCAGGTGATGCAAAGAAATATTTTATCAATAGTAAATTAGTATCTAAAAGATATAAAATACTTTTTCTATTATTTTGAGAACTTTTCTGAGACATATTTAATAATTGTTTCCTGTATAATAGATTGTATAAGTTTATCTGTAATACCTTCCTGTACTTTTATAATAATATTATTTTTAAGATTATCATCATTTATAATCATATTATAAAATCTTATCATAATTTCTTGCTGTAATTTTTCAGTAAAAATCTTATCAAAAACACTTGCATTGTTATTTTCAAACATTTGTATTATCATTTTTGATATACTATTTTCAATAATATTATTAATTTCACTAATATGATTATTTAACCAATAATTTATAGTTGTTTCAACAAAAGAGTCCGATTTATTTTCTTCTATTTTACTTGGTTCTGTATATATGTCATCATTTCTTAATGAAGACAAAAGATTATTGATATCATTCATGAAATTAATTTATCATCTTTTATATCTCATTATTAAATTTATTGCAAGAAAGTTATTCTATAAATATAAAATGTATAATAATTACTTTTTAAAATCTAATATAGATGTAAAACAATTTAAGAACATACAATATAACTCAGTTACTTTAATAAATAAAAAAATAAATCCTGACAATAAAATATATCTTTTTGAATTATCTAATGAGAAATTATTATATATCAATCATTTTAAAAATATTTATTTTATAGGTTTTGTTGATAAAAATCAACATAGAGTTACTACTTATAGATCAGATGTTATATCAATTGATATAAAAGACTGTAAATATCAATATCATGATAATAAATATCTTTTTTCCTCTGATAATGATTATTTATTTTCT
>JFJP01040606.1_pt1 | contig 11606 bp, 8 predicted proteins | sample 431651 | NCBI WGS metagenome assembly JFJP01 (sample SAMN02602958, study PRJNA72255) | Microbial mat metagenome, whole genome shotgun sequencing project. | biome: fresh water; feature: sink hole; material: water; isolation source: purple microbial (photo- and chemosynthetic) mats found in... | reverse complement strand
GTAGAAATACCATCTTTTATTTATAACTATTATAACCTGGATCCGAAATGGCATTTAGGAGAAGTTGGAAATAGAATTCTACTAATTGAACCTGATTTTTTCTCTCAATATCCAATTAGTGAAAAATGTATGAATTTTATGTTTGCATTAAGCAAAAACATAGCTGATATTCAGGTTTATGTAGGCTCGTTTCAATCATTGATAAATACATTTCATCTCCGGAAAGTATATTTCAAGGAACATCCTCTTAATATTGGCTATAAGGGTAGCGAGGAACCCAGAGATTGGATTACAGATAGTGTTACCGAATATTATCCTTCGTTTTTTGCGTACTGGAAAAAAGTAGAGAAACAGTTATACAAATCAATTTAGTTATGCATTTTGATAAAACAGAAATAGAACAATTGGACCAACGTTATCGGACAGCGTTTATCAATTCTTTGGCCGGTTTTCGTCAGGCTGTTTTAATTGGTACCAAGTCGGTTGACAAATCAACAAATCTGGCTATTTTTAATTCATTAATTCATCTGGGTGCTCATCCGGCTTTGTTTGGATTAATGAGTAGGCCCGATAGCGTGCAACGTGATACATTGCAAAATATTTTAGAAACCAAAGAATATACTTTAAATTTTGTACAAGCTAAACATTTTAAAAAAGCCCATCAAACTTCTGCCCGTTATGACAAAGGTATCTCTGAATTCGAAAAAGTAGGTTTTACGTCTGTGTATCATTCCGGTTTTAACGCTCCATTTGTGGGGGAGGCTGTTGTAAAAATTGCCATGAAATTTGAAGAAACCATTCCTATTACTATAAATGGTACAATATTAATTATCGGAAGCATAATGCAGGTTGATATAGATGATGGTATGCTTGGCGAAGATGGATTTGTAAATTTATCAGCATCTGATATTTTAATTAGTCAGGGACTTGATGCCTATTTTAGCTCCACCGAAATTGGACGTTTGCCTTATGCAAAACCATAAATTGCTTGCAAAAAGCTCATATAGAATGATATAGAAATCAAATTATCTTTTTATAATTAAAAACACTTTCTGAACCTTACAAAAAGTAATAATTGGAAATATATTTAATTAAAAAAAATGAGTAAAACAGGCATCCTATTTCCACACCAATTATTTGAAGATAATCCACTTGTACCCAAGTGCGATACCATTTATCTTATTGAAGAAGAATTGTTTTTTAAGCAATACAATTTTCATAAACGGAAAATTGCTTTTCACAGGGCCAGTATGAAGTTTTATGAAAACTTTCTTCAATCAAACAAAATAAATGTTGTTTATATCGACTCTTTTAATCCCTTGGCTGATGTTAGACAGTTAATTCAACATTTTGGCAACAATGGCATTACTGATTTTGAATATATTGATACAACAGACTATTGGTTAGAACAAAGGATAGGAAAGGCATGTGATATATCTGAAGTAAAATCGAACAAAAATCGTTCTTCTTTATTTCTATGTTCTCCGGAGGAAATTTCATCCTACTTTTCGGATAAAAAGCGCATGTTTCAAACAGATTTTTATAAGTATCAGCGCCAAACCAGAAACATCTTATTGGATAGCAACCAAAAACCAACAGGTGGAAAATGGACTTATGATGATGAAAATCGCTTAAAATACCCCAAAGGAAAAACGCCCCCAAAAACTTGTTTTTTAGAACCGAATAACTATAACATTGAAGCTATAACCTATACTGAACAATACTTTGCGGCAAACTATGGTATTCTAAATACTGATTATATTTATCCTACAACATTTGCTGAAAGTAAATTATGGCTTCAGGATTTTTTCAAAACACGATTCAATGATTTTGGGGCATATGAAGATGCAATCGTTGCAGATGAAAATTTTTTAAATCACAGTATGCTAACACCCATGCTCAATGTGGGGCTGCTTACACCACAAATTGTTGTTGATGAAGCATTACAATATGCAGTCAATAATGAAATCCCTTTAAATTCATTAGAAGGTTTTATTCGCCAATTAATAGGTTGGCGAGAGTTTATCAGGGCAGTTTACGAACTGAAAAGCAATGAAGAAAGGACTAAAAACTATTGGGGATTTACACGAAAAATTCCTGCTTCGTTCTTGAATGGTACCACAGGAATTGAGCCAATTGACAACACCATAAAAAAAGTATTGGAAACCGGCTATTGCCATCATATTGAACGGTTAATGGTATTGGGTAACTTTATGCTTTTGTGCGAATTCGACCCCGATGAGGTTTATCGTTGGTTTATGGAACATTTTATTGATGCCTATGACTGGGTAATGGTTCCTAATGTGTATGGAATGAGCCAATTTGCAGATGGCGGACTGATGGCAACCAAGCCTTACATAAGCGGAAGCAACTATTTGATGAAAATGAGTGATTATAAAAAAGGCGAATGGCAGGAAGTATGGGATGCTTTATTTTGGAGATTTATGCATACTCACCGCACATTCTTTTTACAAAATCCCAGGTTAGGAATGTTGGTAAGGAGTTTCGATAAAATGAATCAGGAAAAGCAGAATACCTATTTACTAACGGCCGAAAGGTTTTTGAAGAGAATTTAGTTGCAAAATTCATGTATTGAGATACAATATAAAATTTGATTTCTGTAAATGCAAATTAATAAATATCTCAATTTTTTCTTTTCAAAATAAAAAAAAGACTTCGAAAAAGATCTTTTTTAAGAAAAATGCTTCTTTTGGTATATTGAAAAACAAATGATTGAACCAGCAAATAAGTATATGGAAATTGGCAAATAATTAATAATACAACTATCACAAATGATTCAATCTCTAAAAATGCAATAATTTATAAATAGGATTTTAAGAGGTCATTGAGATTTATTTAAAGCCTGAGAGCATTTTAGAGGATGTAAGACAAAAACATAGCGTTTTTTTGAAAATAAAATTTAATGGAAAACAGCGCATTTTTACAAACCCAAACGAAATTTTCACTATTTTTGGAGAAAATTTGGAGTTAATGCGCAACTTCTTCCGAATTATTTATCAGAATATTCTCGATTCGGCTGAAGTCAAAAAAACCAATAAATAGGATAATCTAAAAAAAAGAGACAAAATGTTTTTCAATTCAATAGATTTTGCAATATTCTTACCGATTGTTTTTTTGCTTTACTGGTTTGTAACAAAAGGAAATTTAAGACTTCAAAATATTTTACTACTCGTTTCAAGTTACTTTTTTTATGCTTGTTGGGACTGGCGGTTTATGTTCTTGCTAATCTTCTCAACCTTATTAGACTATTTTACAGGCATTAGAATTCACGAGGCTGCAAACCAAAGAAAGAAATTGTCTTGGCTCTGGCTTAGTATTGGTATCAACTTAGGTTTTCTGGGAGTTTTTAAATACTATAACTTTTTTGCTGCATCATTTGCCGACGGGCTATCGCTTCTGGGTTTAAATGCAAATCTTGGTTCTTTGCAAGTTATATTACCTGTTGGAATTTCATTTTATACTTTTCATGGATTATCATATGTTTTCGACCTGTATAACAACAGGATAAAACCAGAACGAAACTTCATTGACTATTCACTTTTTGTAAGTTTCTTTCCACTGCTTGTAGCTGGTCCAATTGAAAGAGCAACTCACCTTTTACCCCAAATTCTTAAAAAAAGAGAATTTGAATATTCAAAAGCTATTGATGGATTACGGCAAATATTGTGGGGTTTGTTTAAGAAAATTGTTATCGCCGACAATTGTGCGGAATATGCAAATACAATTTTCAACAATTCAGCTGACCTATCTGGAAGTACACTTATTGTTGGGGCTTTATTCTTTACATTCCAAATCTATTGCGACTTTTCAGGATACTCAGACATAGCATTAGGTACTGCTCGGTTATTTGGAATTGACCTTTTAAGAAACTTTGCTTTTCCTTATTTTTCAAGAGATATTGCCGAATTTTGGAGACGCTGGCATATTTCGCTTTCATCCTGGTTCAAAGACTACCTTTACATTCCATTGGGTGGCAGCAAAGGTGGAATGTGGATGAAAATCAGGAACACCTTTATCATTTTTATTGTAAGTGGTTTTTGGCACGGTGCCAATTGGACTTTTATTGTTTGGGGTTTTCTTAATGCTTTGTATATAATGCCTTCAATAGTTTTCAATACAAATCGAAAATATCTTGATATTGTTGCAAAAGGAAAATATCTACCAACAATGAAAGATTTTTTTGCTATAGCAATTACGTTTAGTTTAACGGTATTTGCCTGGATTTTTTTTCGTTCAAACGATTTAACACATGCTTTTAGTTATATTTCTGAAATTTTTTCCGGTTCGCTTTTCACTATGCCTTCTATCACCGGGTCAAAAAATTTAAAAATCTTGTTGTTGATATTTATTTTAGTTGAATGGTTAGGTAGAGAACAACAATATGCAATTGCACATTTAGGTATAAAATGGTACAAGCCGTTAAGATGGGCAATGTATTATGGAATTATCATTTGCTTATTTGTATTTGGCGGTAAAGAACAACAATTTATTTATTTTCAATTTTAACTATGAGAAAATTTATAAAAAATATTTTTGCTTTTGTTTTTGCTTTTGTTTTAATGTACATTTTGTTTAGTGTTAGCACCATGTATATTTATAAACAGAAACTTCATAATGTCAGTTTTAATAAAAATGTAACTTTAGTAATTTGTGGTGATTCTCATCCTATGAGTGGTATCAATGACAGTATTCTGAAAAATTCAATCAATATTTCAAATCATTCTCAGCACTATATGTATACTTATAATGTTTTAAGATTAGTTTTAAAAAATAATCCGCAGATTAAAACTGTTATATTAGGTTCTTCTTTTCATTCCTTTGGCGAGTTTGATAAAATTATTTTTGAAGCGGATGTAGCTACACCGTACTACCCAACATTTTTCCCAATACTTGATTATGAATCTTCAAGTTCAATAATTTCTAAAAATTTTTGGAGTTTTATTATGTCAAGTAACGATATAATTGAATCAACCATTAAATCAATAAAAAGCAAAGAAAACTCTTATCATAATTATCCTTTTTTTGGTTATTATTATAGTAGCAATAACAACAATTTAAATGACAGCACCATAAATAACGCAATAAACAGACACTATTATAAACAAAATGGAAAAGAACAGGAACTGATAAGCCATCAATATTTATATTTAAATAAAATAGTTGAACTTTGCACAAAAAACAAGATTAAGCTAATTATAATCAATACACCGATATGTGAGAAGTATTATAAAAAAATACCTAAAAAATTTATTTTAAATTACTACAGCACAATATCTAAAATTAACAACAATATTGATTTCTGGGACTTTCATTCATTAAATTTAGAGAATGCATGTTTTGGAGATGGCGACCACTTGAATGCTATTGGTGCCAAAGTACTTACTCTAAAAATTGATAGTATATTAAAAAACAAAGCAAAAGTAGATAAAAATGGCTATTTGAAATAAATTTTATTGAGCTAATTCGATCTTTTTGCTTGCTCTAATTTCAAAGTATGTGTACAGTTTGGTAAACACGTAATCAGTTACAGCTTTTAGTCTTGATAGTAATACCGAGTAAAAAACTTAAAATAATATTTTTGAAATTAGTCTAAAACCTATGGTTTAACTGTAGATTTTTATGTAAAGAAAAAAAGTGCCACGAGTATAATTTTTAGTATTTATACAACTAAAAAGTAATACAAAAGAAAAATACGAAATAAGCATATATTTGGTTAATATTGTCTTGAAAGCTAAGCCGCTAAAGCACAAAAACCAAAAATGCTGTTTTTCTTTGTGAATTTGCAGATTTAAGAATTTGAATTCAAAAAAAGCTCTTAAATTTTACAACATTTTATTTCTTGATTTAGTCATTTGAAACACCCTCCTTAGTCGTATGCAACCTTGAAAATTTTATAACATTATTTGATTTCACTTACTTAATTATACTTATCCGAATAATTTTGCAGTGTACTTTATTGTAACTTCAATACAGATTTAAATTTTTTACCTACTTTTGAAGGTGAAATTAAAATTATTCGTTATAAAAGTGTTTGAACAATCATCTTTAGAAAATGTTTGAATTTAAATATTATAATCAGTTCAAAATGTCAGATACATTCAGCACAAAAGAAAAAGCAGTTCGCATTAATATTAATTCGGCATTTTATGGTACAATTGCCGAAATTGGTGGTGGCCAGGAAACTGCCCGACATTTGTTTCAAGCCGGCGGCGCTTCTAATACCATTGCCAAGTCTATTTCGGCTTACGATAAATCGTTCAGCGATCATTTTTACAATGATGGAACTCCGGCACGTTATGTAGCCGAAGAACGTTTGCGAAAAATGGTGGATTATGAGTATGATGAACTGATAAAAATACTTAATAAAAAAAACAGCAAAAAGTTTTTTGCCTTTGCAAACACAGTCGAAACATTAAATTTCGCAAAAACAAATCAGGGAAATGGTTGGTTGGGAATAGCGGTTGAAGGATCTGACCGTTATAATCCAAACAAGTTTTTTATTCATGTAAAATTGCACGAAAATGACACGCTACTTCAACAATATGCCCTGGGTGCATTAGGAATTAACCTCATTTATGGAGGTTTATTCGAGGGTAATGACCCCAGAAAGGTATTGATGTCATTGCATGACAATCTGAATACAGAACGTGTTGAAATTGATTATGTATATGTTGAAGGTCCTGATTACAACTGGTGTGACAACCGCTTGATGAATCTGCTGCTGGTGAGAAACAACATGACACCGGCCATTATGTTCGACCAATCGGGCAAAATTCAACAACCGACCGATTTATTGTACAAAAAAAATGTACTATTAATGCGCGGTTATTTCCGCCCTATCAGCAATCTGGGTTTGGAATTTATTGAGGATAGCCTCTCCATTTTTAAACGTGACGAAAATTATAAACCCGATAATACCATTGCTTTTTGTGAAATTTCGCTTAAATATTTTATTCTCAATGAGAAATTAGATGAAAAAGATTTTCTGAATCGCGTTGAATTATTGAACATGGTTGGGCAAAATGTGATGGTCTCAAATTTTTACCGATATTTTAAATTGGTCGATTATTTTGCGCAGTTTAAAATGATAAAACTTAGGGTAGTAGTGGGATTACCTACATTTGATAAAATTTTAGATAGCAGTCAATACACCGATTTGCATGGTGGTTTGCTCGAAGCTATGGGAGCTTTGTTTCAGGAAAATGTAAAAATGTATCTTTACCCTTATACCGACACTAAAACAGGTGAAATTATTTATCCTGAAGATTCTCACTTCACGAATGAGAAAAAACTCCTTTGGCAATACCTGAAAGAAACAAAGAAAATTATTATTCTGAAAGGAATTCCAACCAATCATCTCGAAATAACATCCGCTGAAATTACAAAGTTAATTGAAAATGGCGATGAAAAATTGAAAGATTATCTTCCGCAAAATGTGTTCATGCATATCAGGGAAAATAAATTATTTGGGTATAATTCAAAAGCCTGACAACTATGGAAACCAATCCTGCATATTATGGATTATCGCGAAAAATCGAGTTAAAAGAGCTTGATAAAAAACAAATTGCCATTTTAAAAGTGATTAAAAGTCGTATTATTCAGAAAGATGCAATAAAGATTGTTTCCATTGCCCAAAAAATAAAAAGCGTAAATCCTGATTTAGAAGTTACGCTTATTTGTACACAGAATATATGTTCAAAATCAATTGCTTTGTTGGAAAATGAAGGAATAAGTATTTTTAATGTCGAATCTGTCTCAGAAGAGTTTTTTTGAGACAGATTCGTGAATTTTGTTAAAAATCTAATTCCCAAACACCAACTGTTCTCCATCAAAATCTACCGTTATCGCTTCTTTGTTATTTACCGTTCCGGCAATGAGTTGTTTTGATAAATCATTCAACACATATTTCTGAATAGCTCGTTTCACAGGTCGTGCGCCATATTGCGGATCGAAACCTTCTGCAGCAATAAAGTGAATGGCTTTTTCGGTCATTTCAAGTCTGATGCCGTTTTCCTTCAACGTTTTTTGAATAAGCGATATTTGCAAACGTACAATTTTTTCAATTTGTGATTCATCGAGCGGTGCAAACATAATCAGTTCATCGATGCGGTTCAAAAACTCAGGGCGAATGGTTTGTTTCAACAGTTCGAAAACCTGATTTTTAGTTCTTTCAACTACTTCTTCATGGTTTCCGGCATTAATTTTTTCAAAATTCTCCCGAATGAGGTTTGAGCCTATATTCGAAGTCATAATAATGATAGTATTTTTGAAATTAACAGTTCGACCTTTATTATCAGTCAAGCGACCATCGTCCAAAACTTGTAACAATACATTAAAAACATCCTGATGGGCTTTTTCAATCTCGTCGAAAAGTACCACCGAATAAGGTTTACGTCGAATCGCTTCAGTCAACTGTCCGCCTTCATCGTAACCCACATAACCCGGAGGCGAACCGATAAGTCGGGTTACAGAAAACTTTTCCTGATATTCGCTCATATCAATACGCGTCATCATGTTATCATCGTCGAACAGATATTCTGCCAACGCTTTGGCTAATTCGGTTTTACCCACTCCTGTAGTTCCAAGAAAAATAAATGAGCCAATCGGCCGTTTGGGATCCTGTAGCCCTGCCCTACTCCGCCGTACTGCATCGGCAACTGCCGTAATAGCTTCGTTTTGCCCTACAACACGTTTATGTAGTTCATCTTCTAAATGTAGCAACTTATCTTTCTCACTTTGTAGCATTTTACTTACAGGTATTCCTGTCCAGCGACTAACCACATCGGCAATATCCTCACTGTCAACTTCTTCTTTAATCATGGCCTTCGTCCCCTGCATATTTTCCAATTCAGCATGAAATTCGGTTATTTGCGATTCAATAGCTTTAATTTTGCCATAACGAATCTCAGCTACTTTTCCATAATCACCTTCACGTTCTGCTTTTTCAGCCTGATATTTTAAATCTTCAATTTCGATTTTTGCCTGCTGAATTTTATCAATAAACGCTTTTTCGCTACTCCATTTAGCGCGCATTCCTTTACTTTCTTCTTTCAAATTGGCAATTTCCAGGTTGAGTTGTTCAAGTTTTCGGGTATCATTTTCACGCTTAATGGCTTCACGTTCTATTTCCAACTGTTTGATATTCCGCTCTATCACATCTAATTCTTCAGGCACAGAGTCAACTTCCATTCGCAATTTAGCAGCTGCTTCGTCCATTAAATCGATGGCTTTATCAGGCAAAAAACGGTCAGTAATGTATCGGCTCGAGAGTTCAACTGCAGCAATGATGGCATCATCTTTGATCCTTACTTTGTGGTGATTTTCATATCGTTCTTTCAATCCCCGAAGTATTGACACTGTACTTGCAATGTCAGGTTCGTCAACCATTACAATCTGGAACCGACGCTCGAGTGCTTTGTCTTTTTCAAAATATTTTTGATATTCATTTAAAGTAGTAGCACCTATTGCACGTAATTCACCACGTGCCAAAGCAGGTTTAAGAATATTGGCAGCATCCATTGCGCCCTCACCTTTTCCGGCACCAACCAATGTATGTATTTCGTCGATAAATAAAATGACTTCACCTTCGGCTTTGATCACTTCATTTATAACCGATTTCAGTCGCTCTTCAAATTCTCCTTTGTATTTTGCACCCGCAACCAAAGCACCCATATCAAGGGAAAATATTTGTTTCGATTTCAAATTTTCAGGCACATCTCCTCTTACAATTCGATGTGCTAATCCTTCAGCAATAGCTGTTTTTCCGGTACCCGGCTCTCCAATCAATATTGGATTATTTTTGGTGCGGCGACTCAGAATTTGCAAAACCCGACGTATTTCCTCATCCCTTCCAATCACAGGATCAAGTTTACCCGCACGTGCTTGTTCGTTCAGGTTAATGGCATATTTGCCTAATGAATTGTAGGTATCTTCGGCCGAAGCTGAATTTACTTTTGTTCCCTTTCGCAATTCATTAATGGCTTCCTGCAAGGCTTTTTCGGTAATTCCGGCATCATGTAATATTTTGGTTAATTGGTTTTTTTCGATAGCCAAAGCCAGCAAAATATACTCGAGTGAAACAAACTGATCACCTGCTTTTGATGATTTATCAACTGCTTTTTGCAACACATTATTAGTTTCGCGGCTCAGGTAAGGGTCTCCACCCGAAACACGGGGAAAAGCATCAATCTGCGTTTCGATAACTGCTTGTAGTGAGTTTGTATTTACCCCAAGTTTTCCAAGCAAAAATTGAGTAATATCTTCTCCTTTTAATAAAATTCCTTTCAATAAGTGAGGGGTTTCTACAACCTGTTGACCCTTGGCTTGAACAAGATCAATGGCTTGTTGAACTGCTTCCTGAGATTTAATTGTAAAATTGTTGAAGTTCATAGTTTTTACTTTTTGGTTTTAATAAAATTTTTCTTTCTGTTTTTACTACATCATACAAAAAAATACCCATTGTTTTAAAATCGGAAATTTTGTCCGAAAACTTTTTATTATTCTGATTAATAAGACATTATTTCATGTAATCATATTTTTTTAGCCTCCTAAACCCTTCAATTGGGAATAAAATCGGAAAATTTGTCTGATTTATATTTATTATACTGATTATTAAGATATTATTTCATGTTTGTAGTTTTGAATAATAGGAAATGACCTCGGTAGTTATCGAGAGTTTTCTTAATTATTTATGCGCATTATATTTTTCTGTTACTTAGTCAGAATTTGAAAATCATATTTTATTATATTTCTTTTTAGGATATAATAACTTATAATTGAATTGTAAAGCCAAAAAAAATTCTTCTACTTAATTAATTTTCATACTATAATCAATCAAATTACTTCAATTTCTACACATTATTGAGTAACACAAAAAGAGTTTATACTTTCGGAAACGGAAAAGCTGAAGGTAAAGCTAGTATGAAAAATTTGCTTGGAGGCAAGGGTGCAAATCTTGCTGAAATGAATTTAATTGGAGTGCCGGTTCCTCCGGGATTCACTATTACAACAGATGTTTGTTCTGAGTATTATTCACTTGGAAAAGATCAGGTTGTTGAACTTTTAAAACCAGAAGTAGCTGCAGCTATTGCAGAGCAGGAAGTATTAATGAGTTCAAAATTTGGTGATGTAGAAAATCCGTTGTTGGTTTCAGTTCGTTCGGGTGCACGTGCTTCAATGCCGGGTATGATGGACACCATTCTTAACCTTGGTTTGAACGATGCAGTTGTAGAAGGATTAACAAAAAAAACTGGTAACCCACGTTTTGTATGGGACTCATACCGTAGATTTGTTCAGATGTACGGAGATGTGGTTTTGGGAATGAAACCTGAAAACAAAAACGACCACGATCCTTTTGAATTAATTATTGAAGAAATTAAAGAAGAAAAAGGTGTTCATTTAGACACTGATCTTTCTGTTGACGATTTGAAAGAAATGGTTGCAAGATTTAAAGCAGCCGTTAAAAAACAAACAGGCAGCGATTTTCCGGAATCAGCTTACGAGCAACTTTGGGGAGCTGTTTGCTCTGTATTCGATTCATGGATGAACGACCGTGCAATTCTTTATCGCAAGATGGAAGGAATTCC
>JFJP01012551.1_pt1 | contig 11606 bp, 12 predicted proteins | sample 431651 | NCBI WGS metagenome assembly JFJP01 (sample SAMN02602958, study PRJNA72255) | Microbial mat metagenome, whole genome shotgun sequencing project. | biome: fresh water; feature: sink hole; material: water; isolation source: purple microbial (photo- and chemosynthetic) mats found in... | reverse complement strand
CTAATAACGCAGAGTGAGACGAAGGCATGCCTCCTGCTGCGAAAAACATCGCCCAAAGCAAACGGCGCGAGCGCAGGTATTCGGTGGGGATCTTTAATACTTGCGCCAACAGCCAGCCGATCAATACGGCAACCAAAACTTTATTTTGTAAAATTGCAAGCAGGTTCATTCTGATTCTTCCTCGAAAGAGATGACTGATTCCCCGACCAATTTCTGCACTTTGAGTTGAGCCGCATCGAGCAGTGAGCTGCAATGCATGACCAAAGCCTGCCCCCGTTCAAAGCCTGCCCCCGTTCAAAAAGTTTCATCGAATCTTCGAGCAGATTTTGCTCGCCTTCAAGCGACTCGACAATGCCTTCAAGTTCGGTCAACGCTTCTTCGTAGGTTAGGTTTTCCATGATTAAGGTATCTGATATTTTTGAGGTTTTCGTTGTCTTTGCCATCATTGCTCCAAACAATTTACTTTTTACTTTTCATTTTTTACTTCAAACTCGCCATCACTGACGCGGACTTTCAGCTCACCGCGCGCTTGTGATACTTTTGAAACTACCGCGCCATCTTCTTTTCGGGTGATGATAGCATATCCGCGCGAAAGTATGCCTTCGGGATTTAACGATAGAAGGCGTTTGGATATTCCATTGATATGGTTCGATTGTAATTGGATACGGTGGGTCAGCGCAGAAGATGCGCGGCGTGAGAGTTCATCAAGATGTTGATATTCAGATTGGATGCGCCGTTCGGGCGAGACGTATTTCAGGCGCGATCTCAAAGCGGAGACCAAAGCCTTTTGTTCAGCGACCAGGTTTAGGGCTAGGTCTGTGATGCGTGTTGCGTGTTGAGTAATCTGCGCGTAAAGATCATCCACAGTTGTTTGAGAAGCAAGTTCTGCTGCGGCAGTGGGAGTTGGGGCGCGCAAGTCCGCAGCAAAATCGCAGAGAGTGAAATCAGTCTCATGCCCTACGCCGCAGATCACGGGCGCTTTTGAATGAGCAACAGCGCGCACAACCCGCTCGTCATTGAATGCCCACAGGTCTTCGATGGAGCCGCCGCCGCGTGCCAGCAGGATCACATCTGGTGATTGATAATTAAGTAATTGCAAAGCGTTAACGAGAGCGGGCGGCGCTTCGACGCCTTGCACGGGCGAAGCCGCAAGGATGACCTGCGCAAGCGGCAGCCGTCGGCGAAGTGTGTTGAGCATGTCACGCAATGCCGCGCCTGTTTGCGAGGTGACAATGCCAATGACATGGGGCAGCTCAGGGATGGGGCGTTTGTGGTCAAGGTCGAAAAGACCCTCTGCTTCGAGCATGGCTTTCAGGCGTAGAAACTCCTGGTACAACGCGCCCTCGCCCCTGGGTTGAATGAGGTTGACTGCGAGTTGATAAGTCCCTTGTGGTTCATAGACCGTAATGCGACCATGTGCTTCAACCGCCATACCATCCTGCAAGTTGATACGCAGCCGCGCCGCATCGGGTTTCCACATCATACAGCGCAGGGATGCGTTTTTATCTTTGAGCGTGAAATAAAAATGCCCCGAAGCAGGACGCGAAAGATTGGATATTTCCCCTTCGACCCAAACATCCTGCAAGGTTGGGTCATTCTCCAATTGCTTGCGAATGTGGAAGGTCAGTTGCGAGACAGTAAGGTGAATGGAGGAGAAGAGAGTTGGTTGCATAGGGAAAAGAAAGGATGAGGAATGAATGGAAAAAAGTCAAAGGTCGAAGGTTGAAAGTCGAAGGTTATGTTTTCATCCTTCATAATTCATCCTTCATCCTTTGCTCTTCTACCCTCGCCAAATTTTGAAATCTTTCAAACTTGAGCCGCCTAGAAATTCGCGCACAATTGAATTTGCGGGAATCAAACTTGCGTCTAGCGGAAGGAACCAGTCGAGGAAGGCAAGCAGTCTTCGGGCTTCGATGTATTCGGGCGCGCGATGTTGAACCTGGCGCAGGAGCGGCTCTGCCAGTGGCTTGAGTGCGGCAAGTTCATATACCAGCGCAGAGTTGAACATTACGTCGGCATTTTCCTGATAAGGGAAAATATGCCGCTTCTCGCCGCGACGGACAGATTCCCAACCGCTGATGGTTTGCGTGGCTGAATATCCGCGTTCGCGCGCGTCGCGTACAATGCGGCGGATGAGGCGCGTGTCGGTGGTTGAGACCCGGTTATGGCGGTCCAGATTGAGCTGAGTCAAGGCGGAGACATAAACTCGAAACGCTGCACCAGCCCAACGGTCAGAAATGAGGTGGGGATTCATCCCGTGAATCCCTTCAAGAATGAGCGGTTGTCCATCCTTTAATTGGATCACATCCCCTGCCTCACTCATCCCCGACTTGAAGTTGTAGCGCGGCAACTGAACTTTATCTCCGCTGAGTAGTTTTTCAATATCCTGCGCCAGGCGTGTGATGTCCAATGCTTCCAGTCTTTCAAAATCGGGCTTTCCATCTTCACCAAGTGGAGTTTTTGCGCGATCAATGAAATAGTGATCCAGTTCGAGCGGGAACGGCGATATGCTGCGGGCAAGCAATTGAATCGCGAGACGGCGCGCTGTTGTTGTTTTACCTGAAGATGACGGTCCCGCGATCAAAATGATGCGTGAATTTTTCTGCGCGATTTGCTGTGCGATGTCTGTAACGTTTTGTTCGTGAAGCGCCTCTGAGACCATCACGATCTCATCGGCGCGCCCTGCTTGAATGGCGTCGTTGAGCGCGCCGACATTATCAATATCAAGATGGGTCAGCCAGTCACCGTATTGGCGAAAGGTGTTTAATAATTTTGGATAATCGCCCATCGGTTCAAGATGGGTGGGCGCGTGTCTGCGTGGAAATTGAAATGTAAATCCGCCGTTGATGAGGTTGAGGTCAAACCAGCGTAAATAACCAGTGGATGGAACCATATACCCGTGCAGGTAGTCCATGCGTTCGCCGAGGCTGTACAGCGTAAGATAATCCTTTTGGCGATGCGAAAACAAACGGACTTTATCTTCATACCCGAGCTTTTTGAAATACTGAATAGCTTCCTGAATGGGGACTTGCTTGCGTCCAAAGGGGTGATCCTCATCTACAAGCTTTTGCATGTGCGCCTTGAGAGCGTCAAGTTCAGTCTGGGTCAACACATTACGTTCTGTTACCTGACAATAATATCCGCCAGAAGAAACAGAATGGTCAATGGTGAGTTTGGCGTTGGGGAAAAGGTCGGCAAAGGCAAGTTCAAGCAGGAAGATGAGCGAGCGGCGATAGATACGCGCGCCATCGGCTCGATCCATGGTGACGGGAATGCAATGCGCCTCGATTTCAATTGGATATGTGAGTTCGTGAATTTCGTTATTGATGATCGCGGCGACGATGGGCGCGCCGAAGTCATCTTTCACATGACGAAGAAACTCGCCTACGGGTGTGCCGCGCGGCGCAGAAAGCACCCGCCCATCTGGGAGATGAAGTTCAACGTCTTTACTGGGTTCAACAAATTTTATGGACATGATTCCTTTTTTGTCAAAGGTCGAAAGTTGAAGGTCAAGCTGACTTGTGGCTTTTGACTTTCGACAAAAGTTTCTGGGGTTGGTTGTCGTATTCTTCCAGCGGGGTTTCCTTGTTGGTCAATGCCAGAAGTGTGTTCGTGAGTAATTCATTGACAGGTGTGGCAATGCCCCGCTTTTTACCCTCGCGTACAATTGCGCCGTGTAAATACTCCACTTCACTTTTGCCGCGCCCTGAATATAAGTCAATATGGAATGAAGGCATCTTGGCTCCGCGTCCACTACCTGCGGCGCGGGAGAGAAAAGGCTTGGATATCCAGAGAGGTAATTGGGTGGCAAACGCCAGCAATTTGACAGGTGTGCCTGGCAGGTCAACTACTTCCAATCCCTGCGCTTTCATCACTGCAAGACATTCTTTTAGCATGTCAATTTCAAGTTTATATAATTTGGGGTTTGCAAAGACTTGCGCGGCGGTCATGTTCAAAATTGCAGAGGTGGGGTTGGCGATAAGGTTGGTCAGCATCTTCGACCATTTCATGCTGTGCGCATCGGGGTACAAACGGCAGTTGAGATATGCGCCATCCAACACGGTGACCAGCTTCTCAGAGAGCGAATGTCCAGCCGCAACGCCCATACCGCGCAATTTTTCCAGCACAATATCCCCTGCTCCGCGCCTGCCAATTGCCGTGGTTACCGTTCCATAAATAACCTTTTCTGGTCCGAACGCGCGCGCAATGGTTTGCTCATTTTCCACGCCATTCGAGAGACACAAGATCGGAGGCAATTTATCTGCGAAGGGTTTCATCCCTTCAAGCGCGGAATCGGTGTCGAAGGATTTCAGCGCGAAGAGCGCAACGTCAAACGGACCAAACTTCATGGCTTCAGCCAGAGACGGTTCGATTACAAAGGAGCGTGACTCAACAACAAAGGCGCTCTGTGTTTTCCTTCTTTCGTCAATGGTCAGGTCAAGCCGCAAGCCGCGCTCACGCAATTCGCTAACCATTTTGGGCTGTTCTACAAATACAACGTTGTGTCCTGCAAGCGCAAGTGAACCGCCGAAATATGTCCCAATTGCGCCTGCGCCAAAAACAAGGACGTTCAAACGATCAGATGATTTTATGCTGGATATGGATGATTGCAAAACTGCCTCTATAAAAAATATGGATATTTCAAAGTAGAAATGTCCTGCAAGTTGAATTGAGCCAAATTGACTGTCGTTCAGACTTGCAGGACATTCAGATCAAAGCGTATTCCTTATCAAACTTTTTTCGTTAGGATCCCGGAGGAGGTCCGTTTCCAGGCGGGGGTGTTTCTGTTGCCGCGGGTACCACTGTAAGGGGAGGTGGAAAGTCCGTTCCAAGCGGTCCCGTATCTGTCAGTACGCCCGCGGCTGTAGGAGGTGGAGGCGCGGCTTCTGTCGCGGAAGATTGGGACGTAGGAGGTGGAGGCGCGTCAGTTCCAGGCACAGCTTCTGTCGCGGAAGATTGGGACGTAGGAGGTGGAGGCGCGTCAGTTCCAGGCGCAGCTTCTGTTATTGCCGACTCTGTCACGCCAGGCGGGGGATCAATTGTGCCAAACGGCGCATCCGGCACTTGGGTAGCGCCCGTTGATTGTGGCTTCGATGGGGTTACATTTAGGGTTGAAGTTGCCAGGTTCGACGGTTGTGATACACCATTTCCAGTTGGCGTGGGTTTGGATTTTGATTCAGTTATACCGGAAATAAACGTTAACAGAATCGCGATGAACAATCCGACCATTACGAGAATTAGAATAATGGATTTGTTTTTTTGAAAAAAGCTCATAGCAACCTTTCTTTTTATGTGTGACGCTACTGCAAAAACCAATTAAACACGAAGGGTACTACACTTGCGCCGCACTGCGTTTGTTGCAGTGCAGGTGAGGGACACTAAGTAAAAGTCTTTCATCTATTAACCTTTGTGTCCTTTGTGTTTGAAGACCTTTTTGCACTGAACTCATGTGTAGTTCAAATTATGATACCATAAATTAAACATCCAGGACTTTTGGGGCGTGTCTGCGAAAGTGGGGTACGTTTGCCGCGAAGTCGCAACAGCGCAAAGACTTGAAGAATTCTTAGCGACTTTGCGGCTATCTCATAAAATAGCCGCCTCTGATTTTTGAATAGCCCGAAAATACTTACTTATCCAGATAAACCCTTCCAGAAATTTCCGCTTGACTTTCGCAATTAGTTTATCTGTGCTATAAAATGCCAGATGTATGAGCGTTCTGTGAGAAGAAAACCCCACCCATCAGGCGCAATCCTTCCAATTTTGTGGTTGGTTGTTATTTGCCTTGCTTTTGGAAATTTGCAAGCGCATCATGTTTCTGCCTACCAGCAAGATGAATCAACCCCAGAGCCTACTCAGGAAGCGACGCTGGAGCCTAGCGCAACGCCGACGCCCGAAGAAGACATTCAGCCGATGGGTACAAATACAGTTGAAGCAACATTAACCTCTGAGATTATGGTAACAGAGACTGCGACTGAACTCCCTTCCAATACGCCCGTCCCATCCGCTGTTCCTGAAAATTTGGTCACATTGACACCGGAGGCTCGCCTACAAATTGCCACCCTGTCGGGAGAATATGCCTCTGACGAGGTTCTGATTCGATTTAGAAAATCCGCATCCAACGAAACTATTTTGCAATGTCTTTCCGCGTCGAATGCGACGCTCCTGTCCACGATCGAAGAGATCAGTGTTTGGGTCGTGCAAGTACCGGTTGGCAGTATAGCAGAATCAATTGCCGTCATCTCTGCCTGTCCTGAAGTCCGCTATGCTGAGCCAAATTATATAGCGTTTGCCGCGAATACCATTCCCTCTGATCCCAATTGGACGTGGCAATATGGGCTGGTCAATATTCGAGCGCCGCAAGGCTGGGATTATTCCACAGGCTCTACGGCTGTAACCATTGCCATTATAGATAGCGGAGTTGACCTCAACCATGCAGATTTAGCCGCGAAAATTGTCCCTGGTTATGACTTTGTAAATAACGATAACATTCCACAGGATGATTTTGGACATGGGACACGGGTAGCCGGAATTGCAGCGGCAAGCAGCAACAACGGTATTGGCGTGGCGGGTGTTTCGTGGGGCGCGCGTATTATGCCGGTAAAGGTTCTTAATTCAGGCGGATTTGGTTTTTTTGATGACATCGCCGATGGAATTACATGGGCAGCCGATCATGGCGCTCAGGTAATCAACCTTAGCCTGGGAAGTTCCTCCACCTCGCAAACTTTGCAGGATGCGGTCAATTATGCGTATGGAAAGGGAGTTGTGCTGGTTGCGGCATCTGGTAACAACACCACTTCTGTCCTTTACCCTGCGCTCTATCCAAATGTGATTGCAGTCGGCGCAGTAGACAGCGCAAACAACCGCACAAAAACTTCAAACTTTGGCGCAGAACTGGATCTGGTTGCCCCGGGATATCTTATCTACACTACGACGATTGGCGGGTATGGATATGATAGCGGCACCTCCATGTCGGCACCTTACGTCTCAGGTTTGGCAGCGGTCTTGCGCGGTATGCCAGGTAACACTTCTCCCGCTTTGATCACTTCTGAAATGCAATCTTCCGCCGCAGATTTAGGGGTGCCAGGCTTTGATATTTACTATGGATTTGGATTGATCCAAATGGATTCCGCCTTGAGGCTGGTACTCCCTCCGACGACAATTCCCACCCCGACGATAATCCCCACCCTGACGACAATCCCCACCCCGACAAAATTCCCCGCGCCTGCTGATAATCGAAATCAATTCTCTGTGCCGGGTGTTCCTGCATTTATTATTCCGAGCGTAACAAATACAAATGTGCCGCTTGCATCCCCAACGGCTACCACCACAATTACATTTCTGTCCCCCACAACCACAACTGAACCTATGAGTTCATCTCCACCGAAGGCGCAGATTACACTCACTCAACAAGTTGCGCAGGCACAAAGTTCTTTTCCAGCCTGGCAGCTACCCTGTGCGGGGCTTGCCTTTCTTTTTGCAGGTATTCTTCTCTTGTGGACTGCGCGGCAAAAACGGTAGGGAAATCACAACTGCTTCAATCTAATCTGTATTCTGCCAATGCGCATGGTCGTTGAGTTTATCGATCGCCCAACGGTGCTGGTGCGGATAATACATCAACTGGGCAAAGGCGGTGTTGCCAAAGCGGAAGCGCGTGCCTGCATTGTTCGCCTGCGGAGCCAATCCCACCACCGCGTGCATGACCTGATTCAACAAGCCGCCATGTGAGACGATCAAATATCTGGCAGGTTCACGTTTGAGCAAACTATGCAAAGCCTGCCCTGCGCGCAGGAATAATTCCCAATCGCCTTCGCCATCGCCACCAACTGGATCGTACGGCGTGGAAAAAGACGGGTGCTGAAAATTCTGGCGCACTTCATGCGCGGTGAGACCGGCAAAATCTCCGTTGTCACGCTCTAGCCAAAGCGGATCAAACTCAACATTTATATTCAATACAGAGGCAATGATTTCAGCCGTTTCTTTTGTGCGTTGCAACGGGCTGGCGATCACATAATTAAATTGAACACCCTCCTTTTGCCAGCGTTCAGCCAGCGCCCGCGCCTGTGCGCGTCCCGTATCCGTCAGCGGAAAATCAGATTGTCCCTGCCAGCGGGATTCGGCGTTGCCTATCGATTCGCCGTGGCGCAGCAAGGTAATATGAAATGGCTGTGGGCGGACATCATTCATCGTTCTTCTCCCCCTTGAGCAAATAAATGGGTCTGTGTTTTACTTCTTGAAAAATATAACCAACGTACACGCCGATAAAACCAAGCAAAACCATCAATAGTCCGCCGACGATTAAGATCATGAACATCAACGAACTCCAACCGGGAGCGAGGGTTGAGGTGCGTCCTGTCACCCAAAAAGAAAGCACATACGCCACTTCGATTGCCGCAAGACAGAAAAACATACCGCCCAAACTTAAGCCAAGATATAGCGGCATGAGCGAGAACGAAAAAATTGCATCCATCGCCAGGCGGGTCATCTTGCTCAACGAATATTTCGACACGCCGCTGATGCGCTCCTCAGGCTGGTACGGCAGGATCACGGTCGAATAGCCGATCCACGAAACCATGCCGCGCAGAAAGCGGTGGTATTCGGGCATGGCTTTCAGCGCATCCACAGCGGGGCGGGTCATCGCGCGGAAATCTGCTGCACCCTGCAAAACCTGTGTGCCGCTGATAACGTTGATCAGCCGATAAAAGAATCCCGAAGTCCATTTTTTGAAAGACGCAGGCTGTGCCGCATCCATGCGCTGGGTTTGCACGATGTCATAGCCCTGCGCGATCAGCCCCAACATTTGCGGAATCATCTCTGGCGGATGTTGCCCGTCGCCATCCAGCGTCACAATAATTTCAGATGCCAGCGGTTAGCGCGGCTTGATGCCCAAAATTACGGCTGAGTCGCAGCAGCGTCACTCGCGGGTCGTCCCCCGCTATTTTGCGAAGCGTATCAATCGTCCCGTCGCGCGATCCGTCATCCACATAGATAAAATGAAAATCATACGCAAGCGAATCCACCACATCGCAAATCCGCTTGTGCGTATGTTCAACCACGCCCTCCTCATTGAAGATGGGAATGACAAGATCAACGGTAGTTTTTTGGGAAGTCATGAGCAGGATTTTACCACCCGCCTACAGCCTCATCCCGTGCCTGTTTCTGAGTAAATTGAGCGAATACTCGACCTCGGCATTTTTCTGTTTGGCATCCCAACCCATGCAATCGCCCAACACCTCGCCAATTTCTCGCACACTTTCTGTGGTCAGATGTCCGAGCATGGCAAGCATGGTGCGGCGCAAAAGCAGGTCATCGAGGCGCATGGATTTTTCATGCTGAACGAGGAATATGATTTCGCGGCGCGAGTAATCGGGAGATGATTTTAGCGGGGAATCTGATTCGGTCTGGATGAAGCGGGCGACTGCCTCGGCGCGCGAGCCGTAGCGCGAATACAAGACCTTTGCCCGCTCGTTGCTGATTCCTGTTTCTTTGGCAATTTTTTCAATCTGACGGTTTTGGTCGCCAGGGTCAGTGGAGTAGCCGCGCCCGCCGCCGATCTGCAAATTGGTCGTTTCTTTCTGACGAGTCTTGCCGAGGACTGCCAGCGCCTTATCTGCCACCTGCTCAGAAAACGCGCGGAAAGATGTCCACTTGCCGCCGACCAATGAAAACACTGGGAAGGATAATTTTGTCTGTCCGCCGTCCAAGACTTCGATGTGATGATCGCGGCTGTATTGAGCGGTAGTCTTTGCCGCGCCACTGCTTCCCAATGGACGAACGCCCGTAAACTGGAAAACAATATGTTCCTTGCTGACCTTGATGGACGGAAAAACTCGCGTCACCAGTTCAAGGAAGTATTCCACTTCTTCGTCGGTGCAATAAACTTCGTCAGGGTTTTCGATTTTGATATCTGATGTGCCGATCAATACACGGTCGTATAACGGGAAGAGCAGCACAATGCGCCCGTCTTTATTTTCAAAGAAAAACTCATTCGAGCCGATGGCGGCGCGCAGTTCAGGGTGATCCACGATCACATGCGAGCCTTTGGTTCCAGCAATGTATTGGGAGGAAATACCAATCTTATTGTTCGCAGTGTCAATCCAAGGTCCCGCCGCGTTGATGAGCAGTTTCGGGCGCACGGTGTATGTTTCGCCTGTCAATTCATCGCGCAAGGTGACTGAGTCTTTTTCGCCGCCCGCCAAACTGACGTAGTTCAACATCCGCGCATTGGGGCTGTCGGCTTCGGCGTCGAGGGCAATCTCAAGCGCGAGGCGTTCAGGGTTGGCAATCAAGCCGTCGTAGTAAACAGCGGTGGTTGCAATTTCGGGATTCAGACGGGACCAGCGTTTCAGCGATTCAGCGCGGAGCATAAACTGGTGCCAGCGTTTCAGCGATTCAGCGCGGAGCATAAACTGGTGACGCGGCACAGTGCGATTGCTTCCCGTGTAGGCATCGTACATCATCAAGCCAAGTTTGATAATGACAGAGCCGCGTTCCGAAGGCTTGGTGAGCATTCCCAAAAACTTGAGCGGCGCATTGAGCAAGCCAGAGAAATACTTGAACATGGGAATGGTCGTCGGCAATGGGCTGACAAGATGCGGCGCATTCTGAATCATGCGGTTGCGCTCGCGGACTGCCTCGCGCACCAAACGGAATTCGCCGTTCTCCAAATAGCGGATGCCGCCATGCGCCATGTGCGAAGATGCCGCGCTTGCGCCCGAGCAAAAATCCGCGCGGTCAATCAGTAAGGCGTCCACGCCATTGAGGGTTAAGTCACGAAAAGTGCCGATGCCGTTAATCCCCGCGCCAACAATCAGCACGGAAATTTCGGGGTTTGTCTTAAGGGAAGAGAGTATTTCGTTTCGATTCATTTTTTTTCATCCATAAAAATTTTAGCCGCGAATTTCACTAATTGACGCGGATTTTTTAATTTGTCTTTCCGATTTAATTACGCGCCGATACTCCAAAGAACCAGCGCCAAAATTGACGAGGAGAGCAAGTTGCAAACCAGTCGCAGTCAGGTAGTGGATAGCTTGCGCTTCATGAACAGAATTAAGTCGGGAAATTGATTTTATTTCCACAATAATTTTTTCGTCCACCACCAGGTCGGCTTCGTACTCTCCAATCAATTCACTTTTATACGAAACGGGTAATTTCACTTTGCGGTTAAAAAGAATACCGCGAATCGCCAACTCTTTTTCAAGCGCAGCTTGGTATATTGCTTCCAAAAATCCAGAACCAAGAACATTATGGACTTCCATTGCCGCGCCTATAATGGCAAAAGACAAGTGTTTATGAAGCAATTCAACCATGATTCTCCGAAACGGCTCTTCCCTATTTGTGGGGAAGAGTATCTGACCAAAAGTTCTTTGCCGCTAATTTCGCAGATTTTCGCGAATCGTTTTTTGGGAAATCCGCGTAAATCCGTGAAATTCGCGGCTATGATTTTGGTTTTCCCATTAAAAACAGGAGAGCCGAAATTATTCAACCCAATCAAACGTGCGGGTGACGGCTTTCTTCCAGCCTGTGTACAATTTTTCGCGCACAGGCGAATCCATTTTCGGCTGCCATTCTTTGTCCTTGCCCCAGTTGGCGCGGAGTTCGTCGTAATC
>JFJP01040233.1_pt1 | contig 11607 bp, 9 predicted proteins | sample 431651 | NCBI WGS metagenome assembly JFJP01 (sample SAMN02602958, study PRJNA72255) | Microbial mat metagenome, whole genome shotgun sequencing project. | biome: fresh water; feature: sink hole; material: water; isolation source: purple microbial (photo- and chemosynthetic) mats found in... | reverse complement strand
AGTCAAATATTTTAATTAATTATGATTCAATTATTAACACGATTTGTTTAAATAATTCATCCTACTTTATCCGCCTATTTTTACGTTAAATCCTTCTTTTCTGAATAACTCAGCGAAATTGAATAAATCTTCTTTTTTTAATCCGGGAGTGTCGTCCATTTTATTGATTATGCCAAAACGTTTGTATTTATTTTTAGCAATGGTGTGATATGGCAACAGATCAACCTGATCAACCCGTCCTTTAAAATTCTTTAAAAATTTAATTATCATTACCATATCATATTCACTGTAGTTAAATCCAGGTATTACAGGAATCCTTAAATGGATTGGTATTCCCGAATCAATCAAAAAAATAAGATTATCAATTATTACATCATTATGCTGCCCTGTACCTTCAAGGTGCTTCTCAGAATCTAATTGTTTTAAATCAAACAAAAATAAATCGACAAAAGGAAGAATTTGCTTTAAGGTCCGCCTGGAGACGTATCCGCAGGTATCAACAGCAGTATGGATGCCTTCTTCTTTACAAGCTTTCAATAAGCTAATTAAAAATTCAGGTTGCAGCGTTGGTTCTCCACCGGAGAATGTGACACCTCCACCAGATTCCTCCATAAAAATAAAGTCTTTCTTAATTAGCTCTACCAGTTCACTAACAGAGGCTGAAATTCCTATTGTTTCGCTCTTATCAAACTCAAACCCGTCAAGTTTTATCTTTTTAACAAAATGCCCTGGATGAATATCTATACTTTCCGGATTATGACACCAACGACATTTTAAAGGACAACCTTTAAAAAATACAGTTGTTCGGATTCCAGGACCATCATGAACGGCAAAACGTTTAATATCAAATACAATTCCCTGCATGGAACAGAAATGCAAAAGTGAAAATAAAGTGGAATTAATGGGTTGAATATGGGCGAATTACCCTAATGTGTTTAAACTATAAAATCCAGCACTCGTAAAGTCCTTTTCCGAAGTGATGATAAAGATTGTTTTGATATTTGTTTCTCCAAACCATAAACCAAAAATAGTTTTTTTTAGAATATACCGATCTTTCTCCCCCTATTTTTTGATATTTTCTATCGCAAAAATCCAAAAGCATAGTAATTTGAAACTATATTTGATGCATTAATATTTCGACTGTGTATGAAAAAAATAGTTTTAGCGCTTTATCTCTTTACTGGTATAGGTTTCCTAATAATAACCAGAGCCAATGAGTTTCCACAAAATCTTGTTCTTACTGCTAATGACACCAACAAAATAACTACTCCACCTCCAGTTTTCAAATTTGATCCGTTTTATAAAAAGTATATGGATGCCAATGGAATACCTGTTATTAGCTCATGGAGAGTCCCCAATGAAGCCATCTATAAAGCAACAGAGATTTTGGTTTTTATGACCAAGGCACTTCCAACACCTGTTTATAATAAACTTATTGAAACTAAAGTAAGAGTTGCCATAATGGCACGATACGAAGGAACCACCGATATCCCTGAACACAAACATTTAGAGAGTGATACTTCTATAAATTGGGACGTACGTGCCCGCGGGTTGGGTGGCGATTTGGAGCTTCCATTAACCACCTGTGCCGAAGAAAATATACTTTGCTACCAAATTGATAAATACCATGCCGAAGATATTCTTATTCATGAGTTTGCGCATACCATTCATTTAGTTGGGATTATTCAGGTCGATACTACTTTCAACAAACGGTTGCAGCAAACATTGGATAAAGCAATTCTTGCAGGTAAATGGAAAAACACCTATGCAGCAACAAATATTGAAGAGTATTGGGCTGAGGGTGTTCAGGACTGGTTTAATGTAAATGCCGAAGTCCCAAAACCTGATGGCAAGCATTGTTTTGTAAACACCCGGGAGGAATTAAGGCTGTACGATCCTGATTTATATGGAATTTTAAAAGAATTTCTTCCCGAAACCAAAGAACTCATTAGTTGTCATTCCATATCTTTTTGATCATGAACAGAATTTCGGCATTATTACAATCTCTAAAAGCACAACAAGTAGATGGCCTTTTTACCTCTTCGGTTGCAAATATTACATATTTGACGGGATTTACCGGTGATTCATCCCGATTGATTGTCACTCCAAACCGGTGTGTCCTAATGACTGATGGACGTTATACCGAACAGGCTAAAATAGAGTGCTCTCATGATATAGAAATATTTAAATGGCTGAATAACAAACGGTATGCCAACGAAACATACATACATGTTATCGAAAATTCCGGTATAAAAAGTATAGGATTCGAAGGCAATCAATTAACATATAACGAATGTGAAACTTTAAGAAATGGGTTAAAAAACATTGAATTTAAAAATGTTGACGGATTGGTTGAAACACTGCGGCAGCAGAAAGATACGGATGAAATTGCTAACTTACGCGTTGCCTGCCAACTATCCGATCGTGCCCTTGAACTCACTTTACCTTTTATTAAATCGGGTATATCTGAGCTTGAATTGGCTGCAAGATTAGAATATAATCTCAAAACAAACGGAGCCGAGAATCTTTCCTTCGATACGTTGGTAATTTCGGGAGCCCGGACTTCCCTATTGCATGGAAAACCAAGCACCAAAATATTGGAAAAAGGCGATTTGGTATTATTCGATTTTGGAGCCTTATACAAAGGTTATCACGCTGATATAAGCAGAACCTTCCTTTTAGGGAAACCGGATGACAAGCAAAAAGAACTATATGCTATTATACAACAAGCCGAAATGAGCGCTGTTAATTCTTTAAAACCTGGAATTACCGCTAAAGAACCCGATAGGATAGTGAGAAACATCATACCTAACAAATATATCGATTTTTATTATCCGGGATTGGGCCATGGTGTTGGTTTACAAATTCATGAAGAACCTTTTTTAGGACAAACTTCCGAAAGTCTGCTGAAGGAAAACATGACCATTACGATTGAACCTGGTGTATATATTCCAGGCTGGGGAGGAATTCGGATAGAAGACACTGTGCTGATAAAAGAGAACGAAGTGGAAAGCCTTTCGAATTTTCCAAGAGAATTGATGGAATTTTAATGCAGTTTACTAATCTAGTATTCAATAAATAAAATGAGATGGGACTTCGACATCCTTCATCCTGACAATTGAAAGTCAGTTAATAATAACATTTCGACTCCGCTCAATGTGACAATTAACTGACTTTTTACACAACGACTCTTATTTTATTCCTGAAAATTTATTCCCTGTGCTTTTGCATCAAAACCTTCAGGAAATCGGGTGTTTTCATCAGCTATGGCTCCCATAAATGTGCAGTCGTTCAAATTACACTCATTAAATGATGTTCCCCGAATATCTGCTTTTCTGAAATCGCTTCCTTCGAGGTTGCAATCATCAAATACTGAATTGCAGAGGTTTGAGTTTTCGAACGATACCTTCTTCATAGGGCAATCCCTAAATTTACAATTAGTTACCTGAGCATCCAAAAAATTTGTTTTTTCCAGGATAACATCATAAAATTCGGCATTGTTTACATTTGCTTCCTTAAAACTGGCTTCTGATAAATCGGAATTGCTGAAAGTCGTTCTTTTAAGCAGCATTCCGCTTAAACTAGCTTTTGGAAGCTTAGTATCTTCAATTTTCAGATTCGAAAGATTGGGAATTATCTGATTATTTTCTTCACGCCATTTATTCCATTCCTCTGATCCATTGATAATAATATCGGTGTATTTGTTTCCCGAACGGTCCGAATGGTCGCGACTAACATTATCCTTATCATCGTTCAACGATTCCTGAATTAATTTATTTAAATCCATCTCTTTCAGAGCCCCATCGACACCTTTCATCGCTTCGTTTACAATTTTATTTAAATCCATGTTATTCAATGCAGCCTCTGCTCCTTTTAATGCTTCTTCGGCAATTATATCATGATCGACATTATCATTATCATTCCGGGCATCTTTCATGGCTTCGTGAACAATAACTTTCACATCAATGTTTTTAACTGCTTCCCGAGCGCCTTTTAGAGCTTCGCCAACAATAACGTTCAAATCCATTTCCTTCATGGCTCCTTTAATACCCTTCAAAATCTCCACATTCATATCGCTGTTGAGGTCACTTAAAGCAACTTCCAGTTCTTTCTGAATATCTTCCGAAACATTGTTTTTTTGACTTATTTCCTGTAATAAGGTAGAAATGTCGTCCGAATCATTATTATCATTATTTAACTCCTTATTGTTTTTATCATTTGCAACCTGCGTTTTATTCACTGTATCTTTTGTATATACTTGAATTTTAGATTGATTTAAGACTTTACTTTTTTTAACAGTGGAGCTCAATCTCATATCGTCATTTACATTTGGAATAACGCTGAAAGCCATTCCAATAATTCCTGCAAGTATTATGCACGAAGCAATAATGCCTTCTGTAAAATTATTTTTCATTGTTTTGGGATTTAGGATTCGTTTAATTCGATTAAATAATTGGTTTTTATTAGCTCCAAAAGCCATGGCAAGTGATTGCTGCATTAAAACATTTTCCTGCACCAACGCCAAAGTTTTTGCATAATGAATTGAATCGCCTGTTAGCTGAACCGCAATATCGTCACAACAATGTTCACGTTCCGTGCGGATTACCGAGGATATCCACCAGATTGCCGGATGGTAAAAAAGAATAATTTCGAATACCGATTGGATGATATTTAGGAAATAGTCGAGGCGAAGAATATGTGCCAACTCATGCGCTATAATACTTTCGATATGTTGAACCGATAACCCAGTTAAAGCAGAAACTGGTAATAAAATAACCGGTTTAAAAAATCCGAGGGTTAACGGCACTTGAGTAAGCTGTGACTGAAAAATTTCAACTTTTTTCTTAAGCTTAAGTTGACTTGATAATTCTGCTATTCTTTGTGACCAGCTTTCGTCCATGGAGATTAGCTGCCGGTATCGTAGCCGGTTGACGTACCACAAACCTCCTGCAAAACGAAGCAGAAAAAGTAGCAGTCCGCTAAACCAAATTACCACCATAACCGGAAAATTTCGCTGAAAGTAAGATTTAACAAGTAGCCATTGGATATTGATGGTTGCCTTTTTGACTTCAGCGGCATCCATGTTTTTCTGCTTTTGCAGACTTTCTTTAAAATGCTGTATGACGATTAAAGGATTAGATAAAATTTCTTTTCTTATTTCGGCTTTCTCTCTGGCAACGTTGTACGATTGAATAAATGTGATAGACATGCATAACGCAATAGCAGCTAATGATGCATAAGCAACTATATACCTGGCGGCAGCAGAAATTTTGTTAAATGAAGCCAAAATAATAGCCAGTAAAATCGCAACCGAAATAATTTGCCAGATTGAATGAAAAAGTGTCCATCCGATGGCTTCCACAATTTCCTGTGGAATAAACTGATAGATTGCATTCATAACTATTTACCTTTTTCGAATTGTGAAATGAGGTTCTTTATCTTATCCAACTCGGCTCTGGAAGTGTTTTTGTTTCCTAAAACCTGCATTACCAGACTGGAAGCTGAACCACCAAATGCATTCTCCAGAAAATTGTCCAAAAGTTTGCCGCGTGTTTCTTCCATTTTCAGAACTGGAGAATACGAATGGCTTTTCCCATTCAATTCGCGTTGCACGATTCCCTTGGTTGCCATATTCTGCATAATTTTTAAGGTAGTTGTATACCCTACATCTTTTTTGTCCATAAGGGTTTCGTGAATCTCCTTTACGGTTTGAGGATGTTTTTGCCATAGGAGATTAAGTATTTCCAATTCGGCAGAAGTGGGAGCTTTATCAATTGATTCCATCTTGCAATTTTAAGTACGATTAATTTCGTACAAAAATATACGACAAAAATCGTAGTGTCAAGTTTTTCTACGATTATTTTCGTATTAAATTACATATATCAAATTTTCAATGGATATAACTATGTTAATTATTGTAAAAGATGAATCAATGTTGATGTAAGGAATTGATTTCCGACCTTACACCAACAACCTGCACCCCATTTTATGAAAACACTTTCCGAAGGAACGAAATCCTTCTTACCAAATAGGCAAATAAAAAGCTAATGACCAATGCAATAGCTCCAACAGTCATGAACTTCATAAATGGAGATAACACAATTCCTTTCATGAGCATACTAGTACCCACCAGTATGGGTGTGTGAAAAACAAATACACCAAAAGCCTGATCCGAAAGAAATTTCTGAAATCTATTTTGTGTATTAAATCGTTCCTTAAAGATGCCTATTAAAGCTACAATTATGGTTACGCAAAAAAACGACTCCCAAAAGGCGTATGCTAAAGCCTCCCAATTAAACCCTCCAAATATTTTATTGCTTCCCTGTAACGTCCCTCCCAATGCTCCAATTGCTAGCCAAAGAGGAATACCAATGGCAAACGCAATTATAAGCCATCTTTTACCAATAGAATAATTGAGATTTTGAAAAATTCCATTGCGATAAGCCAGTATTCCTATACTAAACATTACAATGTATGCTGCAAAGAAACAGAATTGAAGGTTAACTACGGAAGTCCCAATGGGATACATTAACCTGATAATGAATGCCAGAATGCTAATTATAACCACTATACCAATAATGTACGTTGTTTTGAAATTGAAATTGGTATTTGGGTTTATTGGAGGGACAATTAATCGGTAAATAGCATAAATAACTGTAAAAATTAGCAATGCAAAAGCAAACCAGAGTGGACCTGAACGTGAAAAAAAATCGAAAGAAGTGACGCCTTTTAAAAAATATGCAGGAAAATCCAGATCGGGCAATACCAATTTCACTGTAAGCGGATGAATAAATATAATAAAAACCAACAATGGCAATCCTAGCCTAAAAAATCTATCGGCTAAAAATTTCCCAAATCCTTTTTTGTCATAAGCAGCTGGTACAAAATATCCGGCAAGCATAAACAACATCGACATAAAATACGCCTGGGTAAATGATTGAAAAAAGAAGAAGAACAGCTTTGATGCCGTATCAAGGGTCTTATTTTCGATATAGTACCATCCGCCTAAGCCGCTGTAAGTGACCGCTGAATGAACAAGAACAACAAAGATGATCATTAACGCCCGAAGGTTATCGATGTATAAAAGCCGCGAAGTTTTACTTTCCATTTTGTTAAAATTAGGATTAAGTGAAATATTTATTCCCGTTTCGGAAGGCAATTCGTGTACCATAAACTATAACAACTTATTTAACAGATTTTTATCCACAATTTAGGTAATTGAAAAACTAGTTAAAATGCAAAGATATTTTACAATACCTGTCCGGAAACGGACATTGTTTAAAAAGCATTTAAGAACTAAGACTTTCCGGTTAATTTTTTTTAAGGAATAAATGAATAGATTTCTCACTTCGTTCGAAATGACAATGAGTCATTTAGGTCTTAGGGGTTGTGGGGGGGGCGGCTTCGCCGCCCCCCCACACCACTCCTAAACACGCGAAAGCCTTGTCATCCTGAGCGGAGCGAAGGATCTAATTTACCTCCGGACAATAGTGATTTAGAATATGAAGGTTATGAAAATGCATTAAAGTCCCCCTGTCAAAAAAGCAAGGAGGATCTTTAAGGAATGATATTGGATAAGATTAATTGAATAATGAATTAATAAGACATCATCTATGAAGCTGAAAAATGATATCATAATTTAGGATATCAGAACAGTCTCAATATCCTATGCTTCATGCTCCTTAAATTCACCCAATGTTTTAGAGAAAAGGTAGATAAAAAACATTCCGGCTACAAAATGGGTAGCGAGTGTATACCAAATGTATTCAGGATGATTTTGTTTCTCAAAATAGCCAAATAAGGAAGTATAGGTAAGTCCACTCAAAAATCCTCCCAAACTGGACGATAAAAAGTAGGTCCCCATGTATAAACCTGCTTTCTCTTTTGGTGCAATCCAGGTAATATATTCCTGAATTCTTGGAGCAGTGGCCATTTCGCCAATCCCATATAGAAATATACCTAAAAACACAAGTGAAGCAATTTCAAAATGCGCATATCCCAAAAACAAAAACCCCAAAGCTGCAATTGCCATCCCCATAATTAACGAAGGCAAGGCTTTAAACTTTCCGCTTATCCATGAAACGGCTAATTGAAAAATGATTATAAAATATGCGGGCGTCGATATAGTTTCTCCTAATGTCCGCCATACTCCATTTGAATCCTGAGCTGAAAACAATCCGGCAAAACCAGATCCAAAAACCGTTTTTAACGACAGATAAAGATTTGCCGTATCTACATGTTTATCGATGTATTGGGGCACTATATTATAAAACGACCATAATGGCAACCAGAACATCAATCCTATCAAGATTAGGAAAGTTGCAAATTTTCCATCGGAAAGGGCAATACCCATATCGCGGAATTTATTCTTTAGCGTTTCACCTTGAATTTCGCGGGGAGGTTCCTTGTAAAAGAATAAGGTAATAAAGAACATTACAACAATTGAAATGGCAGCAGCTATAAACGCATAGTTCCACGAAATTGCCCTGAGATGCCCGGCAACCAATGGCCCCAACGTTGCGCCGACATTTACCATGGCATAGAAAATTCCAAATCCCAACGTTTTATTATCCTTATTAGTTACAGCACGAATTGTAGCTGATACAAGAGGTTTAAACAATCCGGCTGCAAATCCGATACTCAGCATCGACAAAGCAATTCCACTAAAGGATTTTGTAACCAACAACAATAAAATAGAAGGAATATAAGCGAGATAAGCTATCAGAAGCATTTTCTTAAAACCATATCTGTCAGCAAATGTTCCTGAAAATATGGGAACTACGTAAGAAAGTAATAGAAAAATACTCTGAACAACCCCTAATTGCGCTTTGGTATATCCCAAATGAGTCATATATATCCCAAACCCCATATATATGCCATAATAGGCAAAACGTTCAAGTATTTCGATGGTATTGGCTACCCAAAAAACCGGAGGAAAAGCATTCTTTTTAGCCATAGCGTTCTATTACAATTGGCTGGCAATATAGCGAAACAATTGGAAATTTTGCTTGAATTTATTACAGAGTTACAGGTCAAGTACAATATTATCGACTCATTTAGCTCTTCTGAACCGCAGCTTCTCTTCGGGAGTCATTTTTTCAGTAGCGTACTGAATAATAAGTCGAGGGGCACGATCTTTCCATTTTAACAAAAAAGCTTCTGTCTCTTCACGTTTCTTTTTCCAGGCTTCACGCAAAAACCAACCAACCCCTTGGTGAACTTCCCTTACAGGATCCATAACAAGTGGTTCTACAAACCGAAATATTGAATTAAAATCGGGCGAAGTTTTAAGTGATTTAATCAGTGTAACCGGTACACAGCGCCGTTGAAATTTATAGGGGGATATGAGCCAGGGTTTAAAGTCTTCTAACTGAATTATTCTATTTTTGGTAAACTTCGGTAAAATGAACATTCCCAAGGTGTCTGCATGCGCCCAGTTATGTATGCTATAAGCAAACCAGGTTCCAATTTCATCAAATAGTGGTTTTGAATATTGTTTTTCAAACCCATTAATTAAGAGAAGCCCAAAACTGATTTCCTCATATTTCTCACTTTTCAATAATACAGGTGCAGCTTGCAAGACAGTATTGAGAGATAATTGCCCCGATTTCAGCAAATCCTTCGTTTTATCAGTAATTTGAGGAGTTGTTAACCCATATGAATTGATCGCTTCTTTAAAGTATCGGTTAGATTTCAGGGCATTCTCCGAATTGGCATTTTCCCTGCAATAGGTCTGAATTATCGATATTAAATCATTTTTATTCATAATACTGTTTCAATATAAGCTAATTACAATGCCTGTCGTATGCAAAAAAGACAATGCTAATCGAAATTAAACCAGCGATCAACCATACCTAGCATAATCGACGAAGATTCAGTTTTGTGAATATAATCATTGGTAGCAGGATTATATTCATATTCCTTTCTCCATTCGGAATGATGAATAGCCAATTGCTTAACTGCATCCATAATGAAATTAACTTCGTCATTGGTCATAATCGGATGTATCGAAAACCGGAGCCATCCAGGTTTACAGGATAAATCGCCGTGACTGATCCGTTCGGTAATTTCGGAAGATTGCTTTATATCAACCTGCAGGAGGTAATGACCATATGTTCCGGCACAACTGCATCCGCCGCGCATCTGAATTCCAAAGCGGTCGTTCAGAATTTTTACTCCCAGGTTATAATGAAGATTATCGATATAAAATGAAAAAATACCCAGGCGATCTTTGATGTTTCCAGCCAGGATATGAAGTCCAGGGATTTTTTCGAGGGCAGGCCATACTAAAGCCATTAATTCTTCTTCCCGCTCAAGCATTTTCTTAACATCCATTTGTTCTTTCAACTTTATGCACATGGCAACTTTCATGGTAGGGAGAAATGCAGGGGTGCCTCCGTCCTCCCGCTTCTCAATATCGTCAATGTATTTATGGCTTCCCCAGGGATTTGTCCACTCAACGGTTCCTCCGCCTGGACAATCGGGAATTTTATTCGTATATAATTTACTATCGAAAATCAAAATACCGGTAGATCCGGGGCCGCCCAAAAATTTATGCGGAGAAAAATAAACGGCATCAAGTTGTTGCTCCAATTTTTCGGGGTGCATATCGATGTTAATATACGGGGCTGCGCAAGCAAAATCGACAAAACAAACCCCTCCTACCCGATGCATTATTTCGGCAATTTGATAGTAAGGAGTGGCTATTCCGGTTACATTCGAATAGGAAGTGACAGCAGCTATTTTCGTTTTTCGGTTTTTGAATTTTTCCAATAATTCTTCCAATCCTTTCAAATCTACTAAACCTGCATCGTTTGAAGGAATTATGACCAAATCGGCAATGGTTTCTAACCACGAAGTTTGGTTAGAATGGTGTTCCATATGTGTAACAAGGACGACTGGCTTATCTTCTTCTTTTATTTGTATCTGGTCGCGGTATTTTTCGTGTATCCGAAGCCCCAATATTCGCTGAAATTTATTTACTACACCCGTCATTCCAGAATTAGACGAAATAATTACATCCGAAGGCAATGCGTTTACATGTCGTTTAATAATTTGCAATGCTGTGTGATATGCCTGGGTCATACCCGAACCTGTAACCGTAGTTTCGGTATGTGTATTGCCAACAAAGGGACCAATTATCTGCATCAATTGTTTTTCAATTGGCGCGTATAGCCTTCCACTAGCGGTCCAATCGGCATAAACAATTTTCTTTATTCCATAAGGAGTTTCGAAGAGCTGGTCGATTCCTATGGTGTTGGATCGAAAAGAATTAAAATATTTTTCTAGCATGTCGAAAGATACTATTTTGCAAACTTACTGAAAATGATTTTTTGCATTGGCAATTGTTTTTAATAATATCGCAAAAGATTTCAAAACTATGGAAGAAGAGATTTTAATCTGTCCACAATGCCAAAAGGTTATTCCTAAGAAGCAAAACTACCGGCATTGTTCCAATTGTTTTGCCTGCACCGGTTGTGAAATATATTATTGCCCGTTTTGCGATGAGCGGATTGAAATAAAACCGGTAAAAAAGATGCCGGATAAAATCGAATAGGTTTCTTAAAATTTATTTTAATGAACGCCACTGCTGCAACCGGATAGGGT
>JFJP01001361.1_pt1 | contig 11607 bp, 11 predicted proteins | sample 431651 | NCBI WGS metagenome assembly JFJP01 (sample SAMN02602958, study PRJNA72255) | Microbial mat metagenome, whole genome shotgun sequencing project. | biome: fresh water; feature: sink hole; material: water; isolation source: purple microbial (photo- and chemosynthetic) mats found in... | reverse complement strand
AACTTGACAAAAGCAATATTAAAGTAGCCGATTATCTTACCCTTTTGCCAAGTAAAGAACTTTTGCAGAAACAATTGCACAAAGCTGTGGAGTTTGCAAGAAATAGGATTGTGGATAAAGAATAAAAAGAAAATTATAGTTTAAAATTTAATTTAAAAGTTTCATATTTATAGGTTGTTTGAACATATTTATTACGTTCATGACCAAAGTCATCAAAATCTGATGAATAATATGCATCACGTGCAAATGTAGTAAAAGAATTATTTTTAAAATGAATTTTATAATAATATGGATCCATGTAAGAAAATTTTTTTATCTCAATAGCTGGTTCAGGATAAATATAATAATTCCATTTCTTTTGAAGTGTGTAATTGTCTGGAATTGAATATAAAATCAAATCCCATTCACCACAAAAAGATAAATTTAGAATTATTTTTTCAAATTCTGTTTTTAGTTGCTCGTAATTAATGAATATAATTGTTTTGATATTTACGTAGCCATCTATGTTATTGCCAATCAAGGCAAATTGAGAATTGGAATATATATCCAGTTCTTCTATTGAGCGTTCTATTTCTCTTTCAAGTTCCATTTTATTTTTAAAATTTATGTTACAAATGTAATATAAAAAAATGAATTATGCAAATAAATACTGAAAAATTATTAACTATTTCTCATTTTGCTGAAATAAAGAAGATTAGCCGACAGCATATTTATAGACTTGTGCAAAATGAAGAATTAACATTAGTGGAAATTGATAAAATAAAATTTGTTTTACTTGATGAAAAAGCTGAAAATTTAATTCGAAAACGCAGAGAAAAAACAAAAAGAAATGAATAAAGTAAGACACGTTTTAGGAATATCAGGCGGAAAAGATAGTGCAGCATTAGCTATTTATATGAAATTAGAATATCCTGAATTGGATATAGAATTTTATAATGCCGACACTGGAAAGGAACTTAAAGAAACTTATGATTTTCTTTCAAAATTAGAAGGGATTTTATATAATATAAAAAAATTAAAAGCTTTTGAATCATCTACTGAAAAAACGCCTTTCGACCATTTTTTGAAATTATATAATAATTATTTACCTTCAACAAATGCAAGATGGTGTACGGAAAGAATGAAATTAAATGTGTTTGAAAAATATGTAGGAACTGATTTAGCAATTTCTTATGTAGGTATTCGAGGAGACGAAGAAAGAGAAGGATATGTTTCAACGCGCTCAAATATTCAAACTATTTTTCCTTTTCGTAGAAACATTTGGAGTTTAGATGTCATCAATAAAGTTTTTTCAAATGATAATATTCGTTTTTTATTAGATTTTTATTCTAAAAATTCAAATTCTATTGAGTTACAGGACATTTTAGAAATTATTGAAAAACCTTTAACAACAAATTTTTATTATTCAAAAAAAGTTAATTTTTTGCTGGATTTTGATGTAAAATTATTTAATAAATGTATATTTGAATTTCTAAAAAATACTGATTATCCTATCGGAAAATTAGAATATTTTCCGTTAATTGAAAATGATGAAGTTATTGGTTTAGAAGATGTTAAAAAAATTTTAATTGAAAACAATGTAGGCATTCCGGCGTATTACAATGAAATAGAGTTTGAAGTTGACGGTAGAAAAGGAAAATACGCCAGAAGTCGCTCAGGTTGTTTCTTTTGCTTTTATCAGCAAAAAATTGAATGGATTTGGTTGTACGAGCAACACCCCGATTTATTCAAACAATCAATGGAATATGAAAAATCCGGTTATACGTGGAATGAAAAAGAACGTTTGGAAGATTTAATAAAACCGGAAAGAATAAGAGAAATAAAAAATAATTATTTAGATAAGTTAGAAGCAAAACAAAAAAACTTCAAATCACCTTATTTAATTGATATTTTGGAAGATGATAAAGTAAATTGTGCTAATTGTTTTATATAAGATCATATGAAAGAAGTAAATTTTACAGTAGATGCAGGAATAATTAATCGGCTTGGGAAAGAACTCGTAGGAAGAGTGGAAACTGCCGTTTCTGAACTTGTTAAAAATGCTTATGATGCCGATGCTAATAATGTAGAATTGAATTTTATTGATTCAGATATAAAAGGTGGTACTTTAATTATTGAAGACGACGGTACAGGAATGAATGAATCAGAACTAATTAATGGTTTTATGCGATTATCTTCTACCGATAAAATTCATAATCCTGTTTCAGAAATATTTAAAAGAGTTCGGGCAGGTAAAAAAGGGATTGGACGATTTGCAACTCAACGATTAGGAGAAAAATTAACAATTATAACTCAAAAAGAAAATTTAGAAAATGCGGTTAAAGTTGAAATTGATTGGAATAAATATAGTATTGATAAAGAATTAAGCTCAATTTATAATGTGATTTCCGAAATTCCTAAAACTAAAATACAAGGAACGAAACTTATTATTGAAAAGCTAAATGATACTTGGACAGAATCTCAAATTAAAAGAGTTTTTCGGTATGTATCTGAATTATTACAGCCTGATTTTTTGTCCGATAGAAGCAAAGAATTAACAATAGATAAAAATAGTGATACTTTAAAAATTGCTTCACAAAAAGAAGGTTCGTTTAAAGTGAGAATAAACAAAACCACAAATGGAAAGCAGATTCCAATAGCAGATGAAGATAAAATGTTATTTGATAAAGCAGTTGCCGTTTTTGAAGGGTATATTGATAAAAAACATGATGGTTTTTGTTCCGTAAGAAGTGAGAGATTCAATATTGACGATATTATATCAATAGAATCTGAAAGCGAAAATAATAAATATGATTTACTTTTTGACATTCATTTTAAGGCGTACTATTTTATACACGATAGACCGGAATACTATTCTGGTATTTCTAAGACAGAACTAAAAAGAGTAGAGGAATGGCTTAAATTAAACAGCGGTATAAAACTTTATCGTAATGGTTTTAGAGTATTGCCGTATGGTGAAAAATTTGATGATTGGTTAAAAATTGATACTAAAGTTTCTTTAGGTAGTGGCAAAAAAGGAGTTACCAATGTACCTATTAGAAATTTGAATTTTTCAGGATTTGTGGAAGTGATAGATATTGAAGGAAAAAATTTTGAAGAAACTGCAAGTCGAGAAGGATTGCAAGAAAATGATGCTCTTTTACAGCTTAAAGATTTTGTATATAAATCGTTGGTATCATGTGCCCGACGTGTAGCCGAAGATATTGCAATTGTCTTGGAAAATAAAAGAAAAGCTAAAAATAGCGAAAAAAAAGACATTCAAGAAACATTACAGGATATTGAAAATTCTGTAAATACTTATATCAAAGAAACAACACAAATATCTAATATTCAAAAAGAAGAAGATAAAGAAAAACTAGAGCAAAGAAATAACGAATTTATAGAAATATTTAAAATTAATGTTGAACATTTAAAAATTGAAATTGAAGAAAAAATTGAAAAAATAGGAATGTATAGAGTATTAGCATCGCTTGGTCTAACAGTTGAAATGTTTACGCATGAAGTTCAAACCTACAATGCTGTTTTTAATGCTCTGATTTTTTCATTAAACAGACAAAACTTAGATGAGCAAGGAAAGGAAATAGCAAAGGAATTAAAAGAAAAATTTAATATTTTTAAATCCTATACAGCATACTTTAATGCTATTGCATCAAAAAATGAAAGTAGAAAAATAGAACCCATTGATTTACAGAAACAAATCAATACATTCATTAAAACCATAGAATATGACAGAATACGTGCATTGATTAATCCTATTGAAACAGAATTTTATGATTTATCTGAGTTTATCACTTGCCCCATGCATCCGGCAGAATGGCAATCAATTTTATTAAATTTGTACACCAATTCAAAAAAAGCGATTAAACGACAAAATAAAATTGAAAACCAAATAGGTAGAATAAAAATAATTGTTGGTTATGAAAACAATAAAATTTATTTGGAATTTTTAGACAATGGAGATGGTATTGCAGAAGAACATAAAAATAGAATTTTCAATGCTTTTTTCACTACTTCAACTCCTGCAAACTTTGATGCTGATGAAAATACCGAAATGACTGGAACCGGTTTAGGTTTAAGGATAGTTGCCGATATTATCGAATCATATAACGGCGAAATATTTTTGGCCGAACCTATAAGCGATTTTAAAACATGTTTTAGAATAGAAATACCACAAGTAACTAAAAAACAAATTAAAGAATATGGACTCGATTAAATATTTATACATTGATGATCTGATTGCACAAGCAACAATCATTGCAAAATCACTTACAACTAATAAATTAAAAATTGTTACTGAGGAACCTATAAGCAATGGTGATATACACAAAAAATTAAAATCAGAAAATTTTGATGGTGTAATATTAGACCAACGCTTGATAGAACTTGGCAATGATACAAGAGGGACTTCTATTGCTCAATATCTTCGTTCTGTATCATCTGAACAGCACTCAGATTTAAAAAGTTTACCAATAGTTCTTTATTCTGCTTCTGATTTTAAAAAAGATTTTTATAAAGAACCAAGTGGCTATGATCTGTTTGATTGCATTTACTTTAAAGAAGATGTAGATTTATCAGTATTAACCCATGAATTAATAGCATTGGTTGAGGGATATCGTATTATTAATATGACTACAAAACTACATGAAATTTTAAAAATTGATGAAACAGACTTATTAAAAATAGATTATCGTCTTGTAGATGAACTAAAATCAAGATTAGATAAGAATGTAGAACATAATTTTGCTTTATATCTTAAAAATCAAATAATTGATAGAAATGGTGTTTTAATTGATGAAAATATTTTAGCTGCAAGGTTAGGTGTAGATATTCAACAAAGTGGAGAAAGTTGGACAAATTTGAAAAATGATTTAATTGATTTTAAATATCAAGGTATTTTTTTTGATGCGTGGGAACGTTGGTGGATGTTCAAATTAGAGGAATGGTGGGAAAAGGAAATTAATAATGGGAAATATCTAAGTGAACTAACAGCTATCGAAAGAGTTGATTTAATCAATAAAAAATATGGATTCGATTTAATTCCTGCAAAAAAAACAGAAAAAAGTAGCAGCAGTGAATTTTGGACTGTTTGTTATGCTACAAAAAAGCCAATTGATGTTGTTGATGGAATAAGAATAAAACAAGAGCAAGCTCAACCTTGGCAAGATGATATTTATATATGCATAGACGAACTAATTAAACCAACGAAACAAGATTTATGGATAGATGTTCATACTTCAGATAAAAAAAGAGCAAAGGAAATTAGGGACAAAAATATAAAAAAGAAAATCTAATAATGAAAACGCAGGATTTAAAATCAGATTTAGAGCTACTTAAACGGTTATTAGGGGATAATTGGTCTGAAAATATTTTGGATTTAGGCAGAATAGAAAAAGCAATTAGCAATTTGGATAATGATAAAAAGATTACTAATTGGGATTATGTCATAAATGGGATTGTTTTTACAAACATTGATTTTGGAAAAAATGTATTACCTAAGCAAAATAATGAAAGGGAATTTGAAAATCCTCGAATAAAAATTGATTTTAATATTAGTGGTTTTAATAATAAAGACATTTATGACCCCATCAATAGTCTTATTTTTAATATCAAAATTTTTGCAAAATGTCAGACATTAGATGATGAATATGATGTTTTTGCTACATGGCATTTAGATAAAAATATTGGAGAAGAAGATGAAAATTTTTTTCATCCTGAATATCATTTTCATTTCGGAGGGCATGAGATGTCAAAAGACGATAATTTAAAATTTGGTCAATTATTATTACTTGAATCTCCCCGATTAGCGCATTTGCCTATGGATGGTATTCTTGCTATTGATTTTGTTATAAGAAATTTTTATGAAAGAAATAAACATGAAAGGCTCACAAAACTACCTGCATATAAAAAAATTCTAAAAAACGCACAAGACCGGTTTTGGAAACCATATATTTTGGGCATTGCATCTCATTGGGATAGTAAATTGAAAAATGACATTAAAGATGAAAATTTAAATCCTCAAAAATTAATTCCCAATTTAGTTTAAAAATGCTAAAAGAAATAAACTGGTCAAATAGCAGGTCTTATCGCACAGGTAGAAAGAACGAACCTTTGGAATTTTATTTGAATGCGTTATCAAAAAGCAATCAATTTGATTTGCTTTTAGGTTATTTTAGTTCTTCAGCTATCAATTTATTATCATTGGGTTTTGCAAAATTTTTATACAACAATGGTAATGTTAAAATTATAATTAACAATATTTTATCTGAAACAGATAAAAATATTATTGAAACTGGTTTAAATAGCGATAGTTCAATTGTTTTTGATTTATCAAATATCGAATTAATCAAACAGACATTAGATGAATATGGTACACATTTTTTTGAATGTATTGCATGGTTAATTTCTCAAAATAAAATTGAATTTAAAATAATTAAGCCAAAAAACAAAAAGGGCATTTCTCATTATAAGTCCGGTATTTTTTCAGACAATAATAATAGGATTGGTTTTAAGGGATCTTGCAATTTCACCGCAAATGGTTTATTAGAAAATTTAGAAGAGTTAGATATATTTTTGTCATGGGAAAATAGTCGTTCAACTAAATGGATTGATGACGAGAAACAATACTTTGATGAAATATTTACAGAAAACGCTGATTTTGTTGAGTATTTAAACATACAAGATATTCAAACAGCTATTTATAACGAATTTGGTGATAAAAATATAAATGAGCTGTTAATTCAAGAAGAAAAAAATAGTTTTCAACAAGAATAATAGAATTTTAGAAATAATGGAGCAACTTGAAAGTGAAATTAATAATATTTTGAAAGAACCAAAGTTTCCTTTTCCTTCGGGGGCGAGAGAATACCAGAATGAAGCCTTCGTTAATTGGAAAAATAACAAACAACAGGGCTTGTTTGCAATGGCAACTGGAACTGGAAAAACCATAACATCGCTGAATTGTCTGCTTGAAATATATAAGAAAACAGGTTATTACAAAGCTCTTATTGTTGTACCAACAATAACACTTATCAAACAATGGGAGAGCGAGTGTCATTATTTTAATTTTACGAAAATATTTAAAGTTTACTCTAAAAACCCGCACTGGAAAAATGAAATTGAAGGAATATTATTACAAGAACGACTTTTATCCACAGACCAAGTTTCATACATAATCATTACTACTTATGCATCGTTTTCGAGACAGAATATCTTTTTTGAATTAAATCAGTTGTCAGCTAAGACGTTATTTATTGCAGACGAATGTCACAATTTAGGAGCAATTGCAATGCAAAAACTTTTGCCTAAGATAAATTGTAAACGCCGTATCGGTTTGTCAGCAACCCCTGAACGTCAATTTGATGAAGAAGGCAACCTAAAACTGTTTTCTTTTTTCAACAGCGAAAATGGTTACACATTCGAATATTCTATGCAAGAAGCAATAAATAGGGGCGTATTGTGTCGTTACTACTATTATCCGCACTTGGTTTCACTTACAGATTCCGAAATGAAAGATTATTTGGAGTTGTCGCTTAAAATTTCAAAATTCTACAATAGTAATTCCGACAGTTTCAAAAACGACTCAATTTTAACGGCTTTGTTATTGTCTCGCAAACGTATTATTCATAAAGCTTTTAATAAGGTAAATGTATTTTGTGATATCCTCAACGAACAATACAAAAAGAAAAGGAATTTGAAATATACTCTTGTTTACGTTCCCGAAGGAAACGACCCGAGTGATTATTTTGAAACCGATTTGTATTCAAATTTTGACGAAATAGAAACCGACCGCGATGCTGTTCATTTGATTGATGTTTTTACAAAGGCAGTCAGAGATATTGACAATCGAATAACAGTAAAACAATTTATTTCTGGCATTGCCGAGCGAGATGAAATTTTGAAACAATTTGCAAAAGGCGATATTGATGTGCTTACTTCTATGAAATGCCTTGATGAAGGTGTTGATGTTCCACGTGCTGAATTGGCGATTTTTTGCGCAAGTACAGGAAACCCACGACAATTTGTTCAGAGGCGTGGTAGAATTTTGCGGCAGCACGACGACAAACCATTTGCTTACATTCACGACTTGGTTGTAATTCCCGAAGTGAAACCCAACAACGACAGTTACAAAATGGAACGCAGTATGCTGAAAAAAGAATTGGAACGAGTGAAAAACTTTGCGTTACTTTCTGAAAACAGTTCGCATACGGTTGATGTACTGTTAGATACAATGAATTATTACAATTTAAACTTATATCATAATGACTAACGAAGATAAAATGTTACAATTAGTTCTATCGGACGAGAATTTAAGCTCGTTCTACAAATACAACGCCCAAGATTACCAAAGCGTTTCAGATGCATTATACTCAGAGAATACGATTGTTGTGGCAGTTGCCAAAATTATTCGAGGTTTCTCCAAAAGTTCCGACAAGGGCACTCAATTAACGGTTTATAAAGAAGTATTTCACTATTTAAATCAGAGTCTATTATGATTATAAAAGAAATTACACTTGAAAATTTCAGGAGTTATTACGGTGTAAACACTGTTAAGTTCAACGATGGGTTAGTGTTATTCATCGGCGATAACGGAGACGGCAAAACAACTTTCTTTGAAGCGTTGGAATGGTTGTTTGATACAACTTCGACAAAAGATGAGAATCCTTTATTAATTTCTGCAAAGCGATTTTCTGAATTATTTGATGGCGAAACTGCGTTATTAACTGTTTCAATGCTTTTTGAACATGATGGCGAAAAACTGTTAGAAAAATCTTATTCCTTTTCTAATGATGACGGTAATGTAACAATTTCTGACTTTCAATTTAAGGGTTTTGAAAATTTAGGTTTGCAAAGAGATCAAATTAAAGGAAAAGTTTTATTGGAACGATGTTTTGACACTGCAATCCGTGAATATTGTTTGTTTAAGGGAGAAAGTGAGTTGAATGTTTTTGACAATAAAGAAGCAATGGCGTTATTGTTAGAAAAATTCTCTACTGTAAGAGACTTTGAATCCTATATTTCTTTTACAGATTACGCAGAAACGGCTTCTTATTCTCTACTACAAAAAGAACTCAGAAAAGATAAGACGGTTCAAAAGGAATTATCAGAAATAAATGGTAAAATTTATGGCTATACAGAAGAACTAAAAAAAACAAATAAAATCTTGCAAAATAAAGAAAATGAAGCGAGGAAATATGCTGGATTTATTAGTGATATAGGGAAAAATGCTAAAATCAGTAAAGAGCTTAAAACCATAAATGACAGATTCCAATTGCTGAATAAAAACAAGGAAAAGATAGGTTCGCATATCAATGAAAATTATTCGATTAAACTTCTTGATGATATGTGGATATTGAGTGGTTTCTCGGAAATATTCAAAGAATACCAAGACAAAGTAAATTTTGCATGCTGGGAAAAGCGAAAATTAGAAGATGAAGATAAGAAACAAAAAGGCAAACAAGAAGCTTATCAAGAAATTTCCCAAAACTTGGCGGAAGGCATAATCCCACTATCAATCTACATTCCAGATGAAAATACAATGAAGGAAATGATTAACGACGAATTTTGTAAAGTTTGTGGACGTGAGGCGAAACAAGGTACTGATGCCTATAATTTCATGGCTTATAAACTTAATGAATTACTTAAAAGCCAGCAGCCGAAGGTGAACAAAATAGAACAGCTTCTATTTCCAAATAACTATCTCAAAGAATTGGAACAAAAAAGTAATAATTTGGGATATAATCAAGAGGAATTGAATAATCTATTAGATATAATTAGAGAAACAATTGATAATAATGAAACCAAAAAGGCAGAGTACAAAAAGGTTCAAGAAGATATTGAGAAAACAAATGAAGACAAATTAAAACTATTAGCTCAATTAGATAATCTTTCAGAAGACGAATTACTTAATCAATTTCAAAATATATCTAATTGGGTAAAAATAAAAGGCGAAGCAGAAAAAGAGATTCCGTTGCTAAAAAATAAAAAGAATAACTTTGAAATTGCACTTGATAATTTACAGGGTAAATTAAAAACTATATCAAAAAACACTCAAGTTAATGCGTATGTCAATATAAATGAGGTATTAAGCAGAATTAATGTCGCTTTTAAATCTGCAAAAAATAAAAACACATACGAGTTTTTTGAGTTATTAGAAAGGAAATCAAATGAATATCTTGAAAAATTAAATATTGAAGATTTTCGTGGAATAATTAAACTGACTCAAACTATAATCTCCGATGGTTCAATTTCAGCAAAAATTGAATTATATGATAATCAAGACAGATTAATTCATAATCCAAATACTGCGTTAAAAACAACTATGTATATGTCTGTTCTTTTCGGTGTTTCTGATATTACTACAATAAAACGAGAAAATGATTACCCTTTGATTTTTGATGCACCAACAAGTTCATTTAGTGATGCAAAACAAAGTGATTTTTTTAAAGTAATTTCCGGTATCAAAAAGCAATGTATAATTTTCACAAAAAGTTTTTTAATTGAAGATAGTCAGTTAGGTAAAAACATATTAGATATAAAGCAGATTGAATCACTAAAAGGTTCTGTTTATCGCATTGAAAAAAAGCGACCTTTTAATGAAAAAGATTTATCCACAATTCAAACAATTATCACACCAATAAAATAGATAAATATGGAAGCAGAAAAATTTTATAATATATGGGCAAAGCGAAACCCCAAATGGGAAACTCGTTTTGAAAAGATTATTCAACAGTTTACCGATTATGGTATTGGCGCTTCTGAATCTACAGAAGCAAAAGGAAAGACGTTCGGTGCGGGTTACGAAATGTATATTTACGCTTTCTTTGTTGGTTTATATGCAAAAAGAAGACGGAAACTAGATGGTGAAACAAAAGTATTTGGACATTCGATTCAAAATTGGGGTAATTTTGAAACCCGAAAATTTCGCAAAGCATATCCGCGCTTACGAGAATATCTCTTTACTGCACTAATTGCTAAAACCGATTTAGACTTAATTGCACTTGAAAAAGGTGATATAGCCGACAGTAAAGTCGTTGATATGTTGAAAGACACGATGGAACAGTATGCCAATTATGGTTTTTATGCCATAGAAAACAAGATGAAGGAGAATCCAAACTATTTCTATAAAACCACAGGTTTTTTAGATTTGATTTTGGACTTGGTTATTCCAAAATCTAATAGTACAGATACTGAAATTGAAGAATTATAGAATTAATGGGCATTTTTCATTTATCGGTTTACAATTTTGTTTTTAAAAAACCTTATTTTTTTTATTTTTAACCTTAGTAACATGGAAAATGCAGCCGATTTTTTTAACCTTATTCCCTTATTAAATAACAGAAAATAAGGGAATAAGGTTTGAATGGTGTGGGGATTTATACTGTTACTAAGGTTTAAAAAATAAAATAAGGTTTTAAAAAAAAGTGTCAACTACTTTTTAACATTTATGAAAGATGCCCAACAATTTATGTTTTGTATTTCCATTTTATCAAATTTGTTGATAAAATGGAAATACAAAGTGATTTTTTCTTTTCCCAATCTTTTACATCAATACATAACCCCCAATAAAACAAAAAATTTTTACTGATATGTTAAGAAACGATGCTATTC
>JFJP01040232.1_pt1 | contig 11608 bp, 7 predicted proteins | sample 431651 | NCBI WGS metagenome assembly JFJP01 (sample SAMN02602958, study PRJNA72255) | Microbial mat metagenome, whole genome shotgun sequencing project. | biome: fresh water; feature: sink hole; material: water; isolation source: purple microbial (photo- and chemosynthetic) mats found in... | reverse complement strand
ATAATAAGAATTAAGATATGAGTGTTTCTACCAAAAAAGCAATTTGCCTCTATTTTCAGGTTCATCAACCTTTCAGGCTAAAACGTTACAGATTTTTTGACCTTGGTCATGACCACTATTATTATGATGATTATTCAAATGAATCGATCATGAGAAAAGTGGCGGATAAATGTTATATACCTGCAAATAAGGTTATTCTGGAACTTATCCAGAAGCATAAAGGTAAGTTTAAGGTTACCTTCTCCCTTTCAGGACTGGCAATTAATCAGTTCAGGTTATATGCTCCTGAAGTTCTTGAATCCTTCAGAGAGCTTGCTCAGACAGGCATGGTTGAGTTTCTTGCCGAGACCAACTCTCATTCCCTCTCTTCTATAAAAAGCAGGAGCGAATTTGAACGACAGGTCAATAAGCATAAAGAAATGCTGAAAGAGTTCCTGGGATACGAAGCCACATCTTTTCGTAACACTGAATTAATCTATTCAGATTCTATAGGATCATGGGTTGCTGATATGGGATTCAAATCAATAATGACTGAAGGTGCCAAACATGTTCTGGGCTGGAAGAGTCCCAATTACCTTTACTGTAACGCACTTAATCCAAGGCTGAAAGTGCTTCTCAGGAATTTTGTTTTAAGCGACGATATCGCATTCAGGTTCTCAAACAGAGACTGGATAGAATGGCCGTTAACTGCTGATAAATATGCCTCATGGGTAAATAAGCTTGCTTCAAAAAGCGAACTTTTGAACATTTTCCTCGACTATGAAACATTCGGTGAACATAACTGGAAGGAGTCAGGTATATTCGATTTTCTGCAACATATGCCTGGTGCTGTCCTGAAGAAAACTCCTTTCCGGTTCATGACACCAACAGAAATCGCAGATACACTTCAGCCTGTTTCAGCAATAAGCATTCCCTCCCCGATATCGTGGGCTGACGAAGAAAGAGACATCACTGCCTGGCATGGAAATGAACTACAGGTAGCTGCACTTGATAAACTCTACAGTCTTACCGGTAAAGTTAACAGGTGTGATGATGAGACTATAAAAAAAGACTGGGACTATCTTCAGTCAAGCGACCATTTTTACTATATGGCAACCAAATTCTTCTCCGATGGAGCAGTCCATGCATATTTCAATCCGTACGAAACACCATATGATGCATTTATGAATTATATGAACGTACTTAGCGATTTTGAAATCAGATTGAAAAGATGGTTCCCTGATACCGCTGAACAGGATCAGATATTCAAACTGGGTGCTCAGGTTATTGAAAAGGATATGATTATAGAAGATCTTTCAGATCAGGTAAAAAAACTTGAAAAGAAGATAGGAAAAGTAAAACCGGCAGCTAAAGCAATAAAAAAGCCAGTTACAAAAGCAGTAACCAGGCTGAAAAGCAAGGCTTCCGTGAAACCTTCACCAGTAAAGTTAGTTTCAGAGAAGCCGGTAAAAACTGCTGTTAAAGAGCCTGTTGCCAAAGGAGTTGTTAAGAAAATCAGAACGGCTGAAAAGAAAGTTACAGCACCAAAACCTAAGAAAAATGCCATTGCAAAGACAGCTGTAAAAGCAAAAAAAAGTAAAAAAACAAAATAATTATCTGTAACAAATAAAAGCAAAAAATGAAGGTTGATTTTATATTTGAAACTAGTTGGGAAGTTTGTAATAAGGTAGGCGGAATACATACAGTTTTATCTACAAAAGCGCTTAAAATTGTTAATGAAATAGGTGATAATTATATACTTATAGGACCAGATGTATGGCGGGAAGACATTACTAATCCTGAGTTCATACCCGATGAAACCCTGTTTTCCGACTGGAAATGCAGTGCTGCCTCAGAGGGACTAAGAGTCAAAACAGGGAGATGGAATATAGCCGGCAAACCAATTGTTATTCTTTTAGATTTTACTCCGTATTTTGGTCAGCAGAATGAGATTTTTGCAGGATTCTGGGAGACATATAAACTTGATAGCATCTCTGGTCAGTGGGATTATGTTGAACCTGCTCTTTTCGGATATGCAGCAGGTAAGCTTATTGAGAGCTTCACTACATTTCATCACGGACATCACAATATAATTGCTCAATTCCATGAGTGGATGACAGGAACCGGAGTCCTGTATCTCGAAAAGTATGCTCCCTGGATTGCAACTTCATTTACTTCACACGCAACTGTACTTGGAAGGTGTGTAGCAGGAAATAACCGCCCTCTTTATGGTAAGATGGAGAGTTATAACCCGATACAAATCTCCCGCGAGTTTAATGTTATTGCAAAACAGTCTCTTGAAAAAATTTCTGCTGCAACTGCAGATGTCTTTACAACTGTAAGTGAAATAACCTCCAGGGAATGCAGTCATTTTCTGGGCAAGAATGTAGATATCGTAACTCCTAACGGTTTTGAAGATTCGTTTGTTCCGACAAGTGACAGATTTGAAGAGGTAAGAACCAAAGCCAGATCAGCTTTGAAAAAAGTTGCAGAAGCTGTTCTTGGATATTCCTTATCTGACGATTGCCTGTTTGTTGTTAACAGCGGAAGATATGAATTCAGAAATAAAGGAATCGACATTTTTATTGATTCTCTCGGGGAGCTCCAGAAGGAGGAAAAATTAAAAAAGGAGTTTGTAGCATTCTTCCTGATTCCTGCTTATCACAAGGGACCTCGCCAGGAAATAGTAGATGTTCTTAATAGTAACGGAACAACACATAATGGGGACAGGTATCTTACTCACAGTCTGCATTATCCACATACTGATCCTGTTTTACAGCGAATTTTAACAAATAATATTCATAATGGTGAGGATTCGAAGGTAAAGATCATTTTTGTTCCGTCTTACCTTAATGGCAACGATGGTATATTTAATATTCCATACTTTGACCTTCTTATAGGATTTGATCTCTCTGTATTTCCGTCTTATTATGAGCCATGGGGATATACTCCGCTTGAAAGTCTGATGTTTTCCATACCAACAGTAACCACTTCACTCTCCGGATTCGGATTATGGGTCAGAACATATTTTGCAGACCCCGGTAACGGTATTGCAGTAATTGAAAGAACCGACGATAACGAGGAGGAAGTAGTAGATAAAATCAGGGCTTTCATGTCAATGTTCATCAGGCTCAGCGATAAAGAGATATTAGAAGCCCGGAAAAAAGCTCACGAAGTTTCGAGGATCGCAATGTGGGATACCCTTGTGGATCATTATTTTTATGCATATAAAATTGCTCTTGATAATAGCAGTGAAAGAAGAAATGAGCCAAGAGAATTTTCGCAATTTGTTGAAGCCCCCGGATTACTCTCCCGTAAACCACACCAGGTTCCTGTCTGGAAAGATATATATGTTCAAAGCGATGTTCCCGGGAAGCTGGCAACCCTCAAGGAGCTGGCAAATAACTTATGGTGGTCGTGGAACTATGAGGCAGAATTACTGTTTAACAATATGGATCCTTCTCTCTGGGAACAGGTGAGACACAATCCTAAGTTGCTTCTTGAAAAGATTGATTACAAGAGACTTATGGTTCTTGAGGACGATGAGGAATTTACCTCAGAACTGAAGAGAATTTATGATCTGTTCTGCACATACAGAGATCGTTCGGATGACATTACAGATCCATCCGTAGCTTATTTTAGTATGGAATTTGGCATACACCCCTGTCTGAAGACTTATTCCGGCGGATTAGGAATCCTTGCAGGTGATTATCTTAAGGAGGCAAGTGATTCAAATCTGAATATCACAGGAATAGGATTACTTTACAGATATGGCTATTTCAAGCAGAAACTGGGCCCAAGAGGTGAACAGTTATCTGTATATGACGCAGAAGAGTTTTCGCGACTTCCTATCAGTCCTGTTAAGGATGCCGAAGGCAACCATCTGGTTGTAAGCTTAGTATGGCCGGGAAGACCTGTGAAAATAAGGGTATGGGAGGCTATGGTAGGTAAGGTAAGGCTCGTCCTTCTCGATACTGATTTTGATGATAATTTTCCTGAGGATCGTACTGTAACACATTACCTGTATGGCGGAGATAACGAAAACAGGTTAAGGCAGGAACTGATTCTCGGAATCGGAGGAATCAGGGCACTTGAGGCAATGGGCATACATCCCGATGTTTATCACAGCAACGAAGGCCATTCTGCATTCATAAGTCTTGAAAGATTGAGGATGCTGATAGGCGATCACCATCTTACATATAATCAGGCACTTGAGGCTATCAGATCTTCAACGTTGTTTACCACGCATACTCCGGTACCGGCAGGGCATGATGCGTTTGATGAGGATTTATTGCGAAAATATATTTCACATTACCACAGCCGTCTTTCAATTTCCTGGGAAGAGCTTATGGCACTGGGTCAGTGTGAAGGCGATTCTGACAAGAAATTTAATATGAGCTACCTCGCCACACGGATGTCGCAGGAAGTGAATGGAGTAAGTAAACTTCATGGCGAGGTAAGCCGTGGAATGTTCAATAAGTTATGGCCTGGATTTCTCAAGGAAGAGTTATTCATCGGACATGTTACAAATGGTGTTCATCATCCTACCTGGACTGCTCCTGAGTGGAGAGAGGTTTATAAAGAACTTACTGGCAGCTTAAATTTTGACCAGACTGACAGGAGTCTCTGGGAAAAACTTTATACTGTTGAAGATAAAAAGATCTATGAGGTAAAAACCCTTCTGAAGAAAAAACTCTTCTCAAATATCAGAAAACGCCTTCAGTCGGATATGATTGAAAAGCATGTCAGTCCGCGTACATTATTGAATATCAGCAGTCACCTTGATGAGAAAGCTCTCACAATAGGTTTTGCCAGAAGGTTTGCAACTTATAAAAGAGCAGCCCTGCTCTTCAGGGATCTCGACAGGCTAGACAGGATAGTTAATAATCCGGATAAACCGGTTCAGTTTATCTATGCAGGTAAAGCTCATCCAAATGATGGAGGAGGTCAGGACCTGATTAAAAGAATCTTTGAAATATCACAGATGCCACGATTTACGGGGAAAGTAATTTTCCTTGAAAACTATGATATTGAACTGGCAAAATATCTTGTAAGAGGTGTTGATATCTGGCTTAATACACCAACAAGGCCGCTTGAGGCATCCGGCACCAGCGGTGAAAAAGCTGTGATGAACGGTACCATACATTTCAGTGTTCTTGATGGCTGGTGGGTGGAAGGATACAGGGCTTTTGCAGGATGGGCTTTACCCAAGAAGAGAACCTTTGAAAACCAGGATCTTCAGGATGATATTGATGCTGAGACTATTTATAATATGCTGGAATATGAAATTGTTCCTGCATATTATGCCTTCAACGAGCAGGGCGTGCCTGTTGAGTGGATAAGTCTTGTCAAGAACACTATGGTTAAGATAGCTCCTGAGTTTACAATGAAGAGGCAGATTGACGACTATTATGAGAAGTATTATTCAAAGCTTAATCATAGGAATAAATACCTTATAAGCAATAATTTTGAAAAGTCAAAGGAGCTTGCTGCCTGGAAACAGACTATGAGAGAGGAATGGGATAATATTGAAGTAATCAACTATAGTTTTGAAAAAGCTGGTGAGAATGTTTACAGATCAGGCCACGACTATACTGCAGAGATTGCTCTTAATGTTAAAAACATACCAAAGGAAAATGTTGGTGTTGAGTTTATTATAACACATATGGGCAAACACGGGGAGCATGAGTTTGTTGCAAGTGAAGAGTTTCAGCTTGTAAGCTGCAAGAGTGGTAAATGCCTCTATCGTGCAAGCCTGGTTCCTGAAAAAGCGGGATCGTTCTTTTACGGGATAAGAATTTATCCCAAACATCCTGATCTTCCTCACAAACAGGATTTCGCCCTGTTGCGCTGGATAGATTAAAGATCAGTTGCTCTTCTGACAGGCTCACGTTTGAAAACTAGTCCTGTTCTTGAAGGCAGATATAAATAAAGGTATAAAGGAGCATTTATAATGTTCCTTTCTGCTTTTTTTATGGAAAGATATAAGGGCTTCCTGTCAACTCTGTTGAAACCGCCATATAACTGGTCATCTGTATCGAGTACAATCCTGAAGCGGCCATGAACAGGTATTCCGTAATCGGTGAATGATAATGTTGGGTGGAAATTAAAAACAAAAAGCAGATCCCCTCGTATAAAAGCTATGACTTTATCGCTGTTATTCTCATATATTCTTTCTACAGATGGGTGGTTGAGCATCTTGTAATCCTGATTAAGCTTAACCATATCTCTATCAAACTTTCCGAGGTAGTAATACTTAAGTAATTTATTATCAGCGAGATTCCATTGCCTGCGGGCAAATTTAAAACTCCAGTTGTTTCCATCTCTCGGAAAATCAATCCATTCCGGATGTCCGAATTCGTTACCCATGAAGTTCAGATAACCACCTCCGGATGTAGCAAAAGTTAAGAGCCTGATCATTTTATGAAGAGCAATTCCCCTGTCGGTTGTAAAAGTATGAATTGACTTCTCCATGCATGAATACATCTCTGCATCGAGCATCCTGAATATAAGCGTTTTATCGCCAACCAGTGCCTGATCGTGAGACTCACAGTATGAGATAATTTTTTCCTCCGGTCTGTGCTGGGTTAATTCATACATCAGCTTGCCCATATCCCAGTTCTCATCAACGGTTTCTTTTACGAGTTTTATCCAATAATCGGGCACCCCCATAGATAACCTGTAATCAAAACCATAACCTTTCTTATCTGTATCAGATGCTATGCCGGGCATCCCGCTCATCTCCTCTGCTATTGTCAGTGCGCCTGGTTTAAAGTTATGTATCAGCTTATTGGCCAGATAGAGGTAGATCAGGGCATCCTCGTCCTGATTTCCATCGAAGTATTCATTATATGAGGTAAAGTTTTTCTCCAGGCCATGGTCAAAATAAATCATGCTGGTAATACCATCGAAGCGGAACCCGTCAAAATTGTATTCTTCAAGCCAGTAGCGGCAGTTGGATAGGAGAAAATGAATTACATTATCTTTTCCGTAATCAAAACATAATGAGTCCCATGCTTTGTGATATCTTCTTTCGCCGGAATGAAAGTATTGTCCGGGATTTCCGTCAAAAAGCCCCAGTCCTTCATTTACATTTTTAACAGAATGTGAATGAACAAGATCCATTATTACTCTTAAGCCTTCCACGTGTGCTTTATCCACAAGTTCTTTAAGATCCTCAGGTGTTCCAAACCTTGAGGAGGCTGCAAAAAAACTTGAAACATGATATCCGAAAGAGCCGTAGAAAGGATGCTCCTGGATTGCCATCAGCTGAATTGTATTGTATCCGGCTTTTTTAATCCGCGGAATTATGTTATCAGTGAATTCACGGAAGGTCCCGGTTTTTTCCTCCATTGTGGCCATACCAACATGTGCCTCATAAATAACAGGGGCAAGGTTTTCAGGAGTAAATTCATTCTTTATCCATTTATACTGTACTTCGGGGTGCCATACCTGAGCACTGAAGATCTTTGTTTTATCATCCTGAAAAAGTCTGTTGGCATATGATGGAATACGTTCACCTTTACCGCCTGCCCAGTGTACCGAAAGTTTATATAAGTCACCATGCTTCAGAGAGTTAACCGGAAGTTTCAGTTCCCAGTCACCATTGGCATTCAGCTTCTGCATCCTGAACTCTTCCTTCTCTTTCCATGCGGTAAAAACTCCTGTAATGAAAATGGTTTTTGCATTAGGAGCCCATTCTCTGAAAATCCATGAATCACCAGTATGATGCAAACCATAGTAGTGGTGGCCCATGGCAAAACCGGATAAAGTACCAGTACCGGTCAGATGTTTCTCTTTAACAAGACATTTCTCAATACGGTTTTCAATAGTTTCAGTATAAGGCTTCAGCCATGAGTCGGTATTATAGAAAGGTTCCGGATTCATTCGGATTAGTATAAATGATATCTTTCTATAAAAGTACAAAAACTAAATCATTATTATGTTCAATTTCAAGGGGCTTTGCTATTTTTGCAACCATAATGTTCTTCTATGATTATTCATGATGGATGTGATAATCTTAATCTGATTGCGCCTGTAGTAACTCTGGGTATTTTTGACGGAGTTCACCGCGGACACAGGACACTCTTGTCAAGTCTTGTATCAAGGGCAAAGGAGGCTGGAGGCGAATCAGTAGTTATTACTTTTTCACCTCATCCCCGGCTCGTTCTTGAGAAAGATCAGACCACACTTATGTTCCTGACAACAATGAAGGAGAAACAGATTCTCCTTGATAATGAAGGAATTGACCATCTGATAGTGCTTGACTTCAATAAAGAGTTCAGCAGAATTACTGCCTGTGATTTTGTAGAAGGAATTCTTGTGGATAAAATCGGGATAAAGCATCTGCTGGTTGGGTATAACCACCACTTTGGGAACAGGGGCGAAGGCGATTTCAACACAATAGTACAATGCTCTGAATCATTTGACTTTAAAGTAGAACAGGTACAGGGTCTTCAGACTGATGAGGGTGCTATAAGTTCATCATTTATCAGGAAAGCTTTATCAGAGGGAAGGCTAGATGCTGCAAACTCTATGCTGGGTTACTCTTACTCACTCAGCGGAGAGGTTGTTTCCGGAAAACAGATCGGTCGCTCACTTGGATTTCCTACTGCAAATATTAATCCTGATGATAAGCATAAACTTATTCCTGCAAACGGTGTTTATGCAGTAGAGGTTCAACTGAAAGGAGCAGAGTATCCCGGCATGCTTAGTATAGGTACAAATCCGACTGTAAATGCTGACTCTGACAGAAGGAGTATAGAAGTAAATATCTTAAATTTTGAGAAGGATATTTACGGAGATAAAATAACTGTTCGTTTCAGGAAAAGGCTTCGGGATGAGAAGAAATTTAAAAGCACAACAGAACTTACTGAACAGATGGTGACAGATAAGCAGGATACAATCCGGTTGCTGTCACGTAAATAACAATAGTTTTTATTATCTTTGCAAACTTAAAAATAAACAATAATATGAACATAAAAGTTGATCCTATGCATTACCAGGTTAAAGATATTTCGCTTGCCGACTTTGGAAGAAAAGAGATTGAGATTGCTGAGAAAGAGATGCCGGGACTTCTGGCTATCAGAAAAAAATATTCTAAGGAGAAGCCCTTAAAAGGAGCGCGTATAACAGGTTCTCTTCACATGACGATTCAGACGGCTGTTCTTATTGAGACACTTGCAGAACTTGGAGCAGACGTCCGCTGGGCCAGCTGTAATATTTTCTCAACCCAGGATCATGCAGCAGCGGCTATAGCTGCAAAGGGTATACCTGTATTTGCATGGAAAGGTGAGACTCTTGAAGAGTACTGGTGGTGCACCGCTCAGGCTCTTACATTCCCCGGTGGAAAAGGTCCGCATCTTCTGGTTGATGATGGCGGCGATGCTTCACTAATGGTTCATCTGGGATATAAAGCAGAGAAAAATCCTGCAATACTTGATAAAAAAGCAGATAACAGGGAAGAAGGAATAATACTTGCTACTCTGAAGGATCTGCTTGTGAAAGAGCCGGGTAAATGGACACGTGCAGTTAAAGATCTTAAAGGAATTTCTGAGGAGACAACAACAGGTGTTCACAGGCTGTATCAGATGATGGAAGCTGGTGAATTACTTGTACCTGCAATTAATGTTAATGATTCTGTTACTAAATCAAAATTTGATAACCTGTATGGCTGCCGCGAATCACTTGCTGATGGAATAAAAAGAGCTACGGATGTAATGCTTGCCGGTAAAGTGGTGGTAGTCTGCGGATATGGAGATGTTGGAAAAGGTTGTGCTAAATCGATGAAATCATATGGCGCAAGGGTAATCGTTACTGAAATAGATCCTATTTGCGCACTTCAGGCTTTGATGGAAGGATTCGAAGTAAAGACTATCGAAGATTCTCTTGATGAGGGTAATATATATGTTACTGCTACCGGCAACAAAGATATTGTCACTGTTGAGCATATGAAAAAGATGAAGGACCAGGCAATTGTATGTAATATCGGCCATTTTGATAATGAGATACAGGTTGACAAACTGAATTCCTTGAAAGACGTAAAATTGATAAATATCAAACCTCAGGTTGATAAATATCAGTTCGCTGACGGACATTCAATTTTCATGCTTGCAGAGGGAAGACTTGTGAATCTTGGTTGTGCAACCGGTCATCCTTCATTCGTTATGAGTAACTCATTCAGTAATCAGACTCTTGCACAGATCGAGCTCTGGACGAAGAAATACGAAATTGGTGTATACCGCCTTCCAAAGGATCTTGACGAGGAGGTTGCCCGTCTGCATCTTGGTCAGCTTGGTGCAAAACTTACCATATTAACAAAAGATCAATCTGACTATATTGGAGTTAATAAGTCAGGACCTTACAAACCGGATCATTACCGGTATTAAATCCATTAACCACAAAGGACTCAAAGGAAACACAAAGAACACAAAGGGAAAATTAATTCTTAATCCTTTGTGTCCTTCGTGAAAATCCTTAGTGTCCTTTGTGGTTAAAATTCTTCAATAAGTAACATTGATAAATTATCAATAGTTATTCCATACCCTTACATATCTGCCATCAAAGCTGGTCTTGTAGTTTTTTAAGGGATATCTGCCAATACCTCCGGGTGAGGGTGTTCCATAAGAAGCCAGTTCATAAACAGTTCCGCACTTGGGACAAACAGCTTTGGCAAAGTTGATTTTATCTATCCTGACCTGTACATTTATATTATTCACCTGATAATCATGAGGACAGGTACGGTCATATGCATAAAACTCGTTAACTCCACTTGTTACAATTATCCCGTTGCTGTTGTAGCCGGCAGATCTTCTGCCCCAGTTATTCGTGCGGTAATCAACTGTATCAGATCCGAATGTTGAATTGAGATTTACAAATTCCGGATCTAAAAGATCAATTGTGAAGTCAACATATACATCGGGTATAACATCGTTTTTTTTATTGCAGGAACTTATGGTTATTGCAAATATCAATGTGATTAAAAAAAATCTTATTTTTGAAAATGATGTCACCCGGTATGTTTTAGTACTGCAAAATTAGTATTACCTCCGGAATTTAACGTCGCATCGATATTTTTATTGTAGTTACTGAAAATGAATAAAATATATATGAAAAAAATTCTTCTTCTGATTTTCATTTCAACACTGGCTATTGGATCGGCCAATGCGCAGCTTTTTCATAGAAATGCATCACGGAGCGCTGAAAAGGGATTATTTGGTAAGTCTCTAAGCAAGAAAAAGCAGGTTAAAGTGAAGGAGCCGCGGAGCGTTATGAAAGCGAAAAAGAAGCAGGAGGCAAATGAGAACAAAATCAAGAAGGATTATGCAACACATGTTAAGAGATCACAGAAGAGAACTGTTGAAATACAAACACCTGATGTACAGGAGCGTATGAAACAAAATCAAAAGAATCTGGAGCTAAGGGATAAAGCAAAAAAGAAAAAAACACGCACAGTCGGTAAGAAAGCCGGGAAAAAATATAATTAGGAATGATATTTTACTATAAATACTTGTAAAACACCTGTTCACAGGTTTTTTTATTTGTAATTTATTAAAAAATTTGTATATTTGTTTTTGAAGAGTTCCGGCAACCCCGGAATTCTTCTTATTTTTTAAATATAAGAGAGAAA
>JFJP01002301.1_pt1 | contig 11608 bp, 13 predicted proteins | sample 431651 | NCBI WGS metagenome assembly JFJP01 (sample SAMN02602958, study PRJNA72255) | Microbial mat metagenome, whole genome shotgun sequencing project. | biome: fresh water; feature: sink hole; material: water; isolation source: purple microbial (photo- and chemosynthetic) mats found in... | reverse complement strand
TAGCCCCAAGTAATCTAAAAAATTGATCCCGTCATTTCCCACGAAGGCGTAGAGGTTCGCTCCTCCAAGTTCTCCAATGGGATCCCTGGATGGCCATCTTCCCGTGACCGGGTCATAGTATCGGTAACCGTAGAAATACAAACCGTCCTCCAGCGCGGAGTTGCCGGAGCGGGGCTCTGCCGCGGTTGCTGCGCGGGAATGTTTCCTATGATCCAAAACATCCGGAAAGTGAGCCGTGACCGGTTTCATGTCACGGCGAAAATCCAGCCATCGCAGGCCCCCGTTCTCCGGAAATCTCACCTGGAGGGTGAGGGAAATCCGGCGTAGATTGACTGCGTCGAAAAGGAGGGCGTATGGACAAGCATGCGAAAGGATGGGAAAGGGCCAAGGAGATGCGGAAATGGCGCGAGCGGAAGGGTGGCCTCAAGGAGGGGCCGCACGAGCATCTCAGGACGGCTCTCGGCGAAGCTCTGGAAGACTGGGTCAGTGATCAGCGGAGAAGTGGTTTACGCCCCGCAAGCATCGCGGGGCGACGCCTCCATGCCCGTCTTTTTCTTGAGTGGTGCTGGAACTGCAATGTGACCCGGCCCGAGTGGATTTCCCGCGGCCTGATGGAGGCTTGGCTCGCCTGGCTTGATGAATACCGCACGCGGAACGGAACCCATTACGCCGACACCAGCAAGGAAAGCATGATCCGCTCCGTGAACGCGTTTCTTTGCTACCTGCTCCTGCATCGGCGCATTGATTCCAATCCGTTGGCCGGGACGAGACTCCGGCGTTGCCATGGACGCACCATTCCGGCCATTTTGGACGAGGCGCAGGTTCTCCGCCTACTGGAGATGCCCGACACCCACGACGTGCTCGGCTTGAGAGACCGGGCGATGCTGGAGTTGACCTACTCCTCCGGTCTGCGCAGGGGGGAGGTGGTGGGTCTGCGGACCACAGACTTAACCCGCGGCGAGTCCTCGATCGTGGTTCGCAACGGTAAAGGTGGGAAGGAACGGATCGTGCCCCTTGGCGGTCCCGCCCAATACTGGCTGAAGCGCTATCTGGGTGAGGCTCGGCCCTTGTTCGTCCTGCCTGAAGTTCCCTGTGCAATGATGTTCCTTACCGCCTACGGCGATGGCTTCTCTGCCGGAGCATGGAGTCAGATAGTGCGCCATTATCTCAATTCAGCCGGTATACTGGCACGGGGAGGGCCGCATCTTTTGCGCCATGCCTGCGCGACCCACATGCTCGATCATGGCGCGGACTTGCGAACCATCCAGACGCTTCTCGGGCACTCGCGGGTGGACACCACCGAGATTTACACTCATGTCTCCACGGGTCGGCTCTGCAGCGTCCACCATCGCACTCATCCCCGGGGTTAGACCGTTTAACGAAATTGAATTCCGGAAAGGAATTGCGCGATATCTATCTAGCGACGGTCCGGAGTTCAAGCTTCAGCTTGTCTTCGGGAAGAGCACGCTGAAGCGCGAACTCTGGACAATCTATCGGTGGCACAAGCTGCAGGAGGTTTCGGTAATGCCTTTCTGCAAATGGTCCAATCGGGCCGACTGGGCGACACCTGGTCGGTGCGGTTGGCGGTGAGTGCGGGATTGGCACCCAGGGCGTTGCGGGTGAGGGTGCGGGAACCACTGATCCTAGAAACCGCGAATGAACGAATGAACTCGAATGAAATTCTAAAAACCAGAGGGTTGTGAAAATCGCTAGATTCACCCACAGGGTGAGCCTGCTGTTGTTTGCAACTCTCTGAAAATTAGCGTCCATTAGTGTCCATTCGCGGTTTCAATTTCCCATTTGGATTGATCGGTCCGCCCAATCAACTCATGAGGGGTGAATCCCAAGTCCCGCAAGGCGGCGACGGATAGGGCGTCATTCCTTTTTGCCAGCCGCTGTCCGTGTTCATCGAGCATCAGCGGATGGTGGAGATAGGCCGGCGCTGGAAGTCCTAGCAGGGCTTGCAGCAGGCGGTGGACATGGGTGGAGGGTAACAGGTCCTCGCCGCGGGTGACGTGGGTGATTTCCTGGAAAGCGTCGTCCACCACCACTGCCAGATGATAGGCGGTGCCGATGTCCTTGCGGGCGAGAACCACGTCGCCGAGCAGATCCGGGTTCACCGGGATTTCTCCAAACCTCAGATCGTAGAAGGTGAGGGGACCTGCGAGTTCTCCGGCCATGTGGGCGTGGAAACGCCAGGCGTGGGCGGCTCCGGCGGCGATTTTTTCTTCCGCCTGCTCCGCCGTTAGTTTTCGGCAGGTCCCGGGATAGGCCGGGGCGTCGGGTCCTTGCGGAGCGGCTCCCATGCGTGCCCATTCCTCCTGGATTTCCCGGCGGGTGCAGAAACAAGGATAGACGAGACCGCGGTCGTGGAGTGACTGAAGCGCCGCATCATAAGCCGTGATCCGCGCGGTCTGGCGCAGGGGCTCGCCGTCCCATTCCAGTTCCAACCAACGCAGGTCCTCTTCGATGCCGTGGTAAAACTCCTCCCGCACCCGCGGTCCGTCGATGTCCTCGTGGCGCAGCAGGAAATTTCCGCCCTCACGCCGCGCGAGCGAATGCGCCACCCGCGCCGCCAGCACGTGGCCGAGATGGAGCCGCCCGGTCGGGCTGGGAGCGAATCGCGTGCGGACTTGCATGGGAGTTTGATGACATCACAGCCAGCGGCAAGCCTGCTTGGCGTAGTAGGTCAGGATCATGTCGGCTCCGGCGCGTTTGATGGCGAGCAGGGACTCCAGCACGATCGCCTTTTCATCCAACCAGCCACCGGCGGCGGCGCTCTTGAGCATGAGATACTCACCGCTCACCTGATAGGCGGCGACCGGCAGCGTGCTGGTCTCGCGGACTTTCGCGATGATGTCCAGATAGAGGCCGGCGGGTTTCACCATCAGCATGTCCGCACCCTCGGCCTCGTCGAGCAGGCACTCGCGGACGGCCTCGCGCGCGTTCGCGGGATCCATCTGATAGGTCTTCTTGTCGCCGTCCTTGGGAGTCGAGTCGAGCGCGCCGCGGAAGGGTCCGTAAAACGCGGAGGCGTATTTCGCGGTGTAGCTGAGGATGGAAACATCGGTGAAGCCCTCTCCATCGAGCGCCTCGCGGATCGCGGCGACACGGCCGTCCATCATGTCCGACGGGGCGACGATGTCGGCTCCGGCGCGGGCGTGGCAGAGTGCCTGCTGGCAGAGCACTTCGACGGTTTCATCGTTGAGGATGCTGAGCTCGCCCCGCTCGTCGCGGTGGACGATGCCGTCGTGGCCGTCCGAGTTGTAGGGATCGAGCGCGACATCGGTGATGACGCAGAGTGTCGGATGCGCGGCCTTGAGCGCGCGGATGGCGCGGGGGACGAGGCCATCGTCGTTGGAGGATTCCCCGGCGAGCGGGGTCTTCAGAGTTTCCTCGATTTTCGGGAAAAGCACGATGGCCGGGATGCCGAGCGCGTGCGCTTCTCCTGCCTCGCGCACGAGACTTTCCAAGGACCAGCGGGTGACGCCGGGCATCGAGGTGATCGGCGTATCCTCCGCGTCTTCGTGGAAAAACATCGGCAGGATGAAATCGGCGGGTGACAGCGAGGTTTCCCGAACCATCGAGCGGATGGCAGGCGTGCGGCGGTTGCGGCGGGGACGGTTCATGGGGAGAGGATGAGAGTTGAACATCGAACTTCAAACATTGAACATCGAAGTGGAGAAAAAGAGATGCACCTTTTCACTTCAATGTTCGATGTTGGGCGTTCGATGTTCGATGTTCGCCAAGGCAATCGCGTTCGCGGCGGCGTAGTCGCGGGCGTGGGTGAGGCTGATCTGGATCTCGGTGATGCCGTTTTGTCTGGCGAACTCGGCGGCGTTTCCCTGAAGCACGAGTTTCGGCGCACCAGATGGACTGCGGGTGATTTCAAGGTCCAGCCAGCCCGCCTGGCCGCCGATGCCGGTGCCGAGGGCTTTGGAAACAGCCTCCTTGGCGGCAAAGCGGGCGGCGTAGTGAAGCGAGGAGTTTTTCTGCGACTCGCAATAACCGCGCTCGGCCGGGGTGAACAATTTCGCGAGAAACGGCTCGCCAAGACGCTCGATGGCCGAGGCGATGCGATCCACCTCCACCACGTCGATACCGATTCCGAAAATTTGCATGGTCAGGCGGAGTAGTTCGCCATCAGGTCCTTCATTTCCCGCACCGCGGCGGTCAGGCCGATGCGGGTGGAGCGGGCGATGATGCTGTGGCCGATGTTGAGCTCGGCGAGATGGGGGATTGTTAGGATTTGCTGGATGTTCGTGTAGTTGATGCCGTGGCCGGCGTTTACCTGGAGACCCGGATGGCCAGCCTTGGCGGCGGCGATGAGGCGCTCTAACTCGATTTGCACGGCCTCACCGGTGGCGTTGGCGAAGGCTCCGGTGTGAAGTTCGATCATGTCGGCGCGGGCTTCGCCGGCAGCTTCGACTTGTTTCAGATCCGGGTCGATGAAGACGCTCACGCGGATGCCGGCGTCCTGCAGGCGGGCGATGACCATACAAATCTTTTCGAAACCCGCCAGCACGTCCAAGCCGCCCTCGGTGGTGATTTCCATGCGGTTTTCCGGCACGAGGCAGACAAACTCCGGTTTGAGTTTCAGCGCGAGCCCGACCATTTCCCCGGTCACGCCCATTTCGAGATTCAAGGGTGCTTTTACCCCGGCCCGGATGCGGTAGGCATCGGCGTCCTGCATGTGGCGGCGGTCGCCGCGGACGTGGATGGTAAGCGAGTCCGCACCGCCGGCGAGTGCGTCGTGGCCGGCTTCGAGCGGGCTGGGCTCGGCATTCGGCGCGTCCGGTTCTTTCGCGTAGCGGGCCTGTCGCAGGGTGGCGATGTGGTCGATGTTGACTCCGAGAAGCAAAGGCATGAGTGGAAATAGACGCGGAATCCGCACGCAGCAAGACTCACTTCTTCGGTGGGGTCACGGCGGCGCGAGCAGGTTGTACGGCCAGCCGGGGATATTCCGCAGGATCCAGAAACCGATGACAATGGCCGCCAAAGCCCATGCACCGTTTCTCCCGACGCTCAGGCGAAACGGCAGTGGGCGGCCCCGGACCCAGCCGAGGATCTCGATTCCTACGCCGGCCAACACCAGGGGGAGGATGACCATGCCCACCGGATTGAATCGAAACGCCTCACCCAGCCGCCCGTGAAGCAGGGCGTAGGCCGCTCTCGTCATGCCACAGCCGGCGCAGTGGAGCCCGGTGATTTCATGGAAAACGCAGGCTGGCAGCCATGGCACCCGGGAGACGCCGTTTTGTCGGAGCCACAAGCCGGCGACACCCATAACCAGGATTCCGCACAAGACCCAACAGGCTCGATCGCGGTGGATCCCGACACCCGACCGGGGGGCCCGACCCTGCCGCACGCCGTTTTTCGAGCAATACCACTGCATGACGGGGAAGGAGTAACATTTGACCGGAGGCTGGCCACCCTGAAAATCCGAGGATGCCACAAGCACCACGCTCCCCTGCCGCCTCTCGTGGCCCGCCGCAAAAACAGTTGCCACCCCGTCTCGCGCCGATACCCTCCCCCTCAATATGATCATTGCTCCGAAGATCCGCGGATTTATCTGCACCACCGCCCACCCGGAAGGCTGCGCCAAGCATGTCGGGGAACAAATCGCCATCGTCAAAAGCCGCGGACTCATCGCAAACGGCCCGAAGCGCGTGCTCGTCATCGGGTCCTCGACCGGATACGGCCTGTCCTCGCGCATCGCCGCCGCCTTCGGTGCGAATGCCGCCACGATCGGCGTCGCGTTCGAGCGGGCCGGTTCCGAGGACAGCACCGCCACCGCCGGTTGGTATAACACCCGCGCCTTCGAGCTCGAAGCCGCCAAGGCCGGTCTCTACGCCCGCTCCTTCAATGGCGACGCCTTTTCCGACGCCGTGAAAAAGGAAGTCATCGACGCGGTCAAGGCGGACCTCGGCCAGGTGGACCTCGTCATCTACAGCCTCGCCTCACCGCGCCGCACCGACCCGAAGACCGGCGAGGTTTACAAATCCGTGCTCAAGCCCGTGGGCCAGAGTTACACTAACAAGAATCTCAACACCACCACCGGCGTCGTCAACGAGATCACCATCGAGCCCGCCGAGGGCGATGACGTCGCCAACACCATCGCCGTCATGGGCGGGCAGGATTGGGAGCTGTGGACCGACGCGCTGCTCGAAGCCGGTGTGCTTGCCGAAGGGTGCCAGACCGTCGCCTACTCCTACATCGGGCCATCCATGACCTGGCCGATTTATAAAAACGGCACCATCGGCAAGGCCAAGGAAGACCTCGAACGGGTGCAGCGCGCGCTCGACGAAAAACTCGCCCCGCTCCACGGCAAGGCCTGGGTCTCCGTGAACAAGGCGCTCGTCACCCAGGCCAGTTCCGCCATCCCCGTCGTGCCGCTCTATATTTCCCTGCTCTACAAGGTGATGAAAGACGAGGGCACCCACGAGGACACCATCGAGCAGATGGACCGCATGCTCCGCGACCGGCTTTATAATGGAAACCCGCAACCCGACGAAGCGGGCCGCATCCGTGTGGATGACTGGGAAATGAGCCCGCAGGTCCAGGACATCATCGCCGGGCGCTGGGCGGAAGTGAACACCGAGAACTTCCTACAACTCGGCGATTTCGCGGGCTATCAATCGAGTTTCCTCCGCCTCTTCGGCTTCGGCCTCGAAGGCGTGGATTACGGCGCCGACACCGACCCCGCCGTGGGCATCCCGTCGCTGGAAAGCTAACTGGATCGCGGAATCCAGAACCCGCACTAGCAGGCATGTCATCTGCTGGCGAAGCTCTAACCGGCTGGCCCACAGACAATTTATTCAGCGCGATAAAGACTCTCAACGCTCACGGTCAACCCGATCGATTCAAACGTGACCTCACCGGAGGTATGAGTCTCACCAGGCTCCCACCCGCTGGCGCGACGGAACACCGTAACTTCCGGCCGGTCAGACCATTGGCTGACTACGGCGTATTCCTCCAGCGAAGGAATGCGCTGATACATGAGGAATTTCTCCACCCGGTCGCGCACTTCGTTCTCCGAGAGCACTTCGATGATCAGCGTTGGAGCGGTTAGGAATTGCGCGTCTTCGTCGAACGGGTCGCAAGAAACCATGATATCCGGGTAAAGGAAAAACATCCGCCCGTAGATCTCCAGCCGCAGTTTCATGTCGGATTTGAAAACCTCGCAAGGCATGCCGCGGAGGTGCTCGAAAATGCGGGAAGACATGTTCATCGACACCCGCTCATGCCGGCGACTGGCTCCAGCCATGGCGGTCACGATGCCGTCCCGGAATTCATGACGCTCTTCCGAGCGCATTTCGCCATCGAGATAATCCTGGACCGTGATGGTTCCAGTCAGGTTAACGGCGGCACTTCCTTCGTTCATAAAGAAGAACTACCGGGGAAGCAGGGTGCGATCAAGGAAGGAAAACCATCGCCAGCGCGCCCCGGTCCGTCTTGAATTCCCCAGCCATCTTGAAAACGACCCGCCAGGAAATCCTCGCCACCCTTCCCAGCTTCGGCTGGCTGGCGATGTTCGTGCTGGTGCCCACCCTGCTGGTCCTCACCTTCGCCTTCCGCACCACCGATCCGTCCGGCGGCATCGGTGCCGGGTGGACGCTCGACCAGTTCAAGGTCTTCGGCGAAAAAAGCATTGTGTTACTGCTCTGGCGCACGCTGTGGATCAGCACACTCACCACCGCCATCTGCATCCTGCTGGCCCTGCCTGCCGCCTGGTATATCTCCCGGGTCAGCGCCAAATGGCGGCCCCGGCTTCTGTTGCTCGTCATCGTGCCATTCTGGACGAATTTCCTCATCCGCGTCTTCGCCTGGAACCAGATCCTCCACTCGGAAGGCGGACTCGCCCGTTTCCTCCGCTCCATCCACCTGCTCGGCGAAAATGAATCCCTGCTCTTCAATTCCGGCGCCGTCCTGCTCGTCAGCGTTTACACCTATCTGCCCTTCGCCATCCTGCCGCTTTACTCCGCCGCGGAGAAATTCGACTTTGGTCTGCTAGACGCCGCGCGCGACCTCGGGGCCGGCGCGCTTCGTGCCTTCTGGTCGGTCTTTCTCCCCGGCATCCGCAAGGGCATCACCACCGCCCTCGTCATCGTCTTCATCCCCATGCTCGGCTCCTACGTCGTCCCCGACCTCGTCGGCGGCACCGATGGACAGATGATCGGCAACAAGATCGCCCAGCGGAATTTTTCCGACCGTAATCTCCCCGCCGCCTCCGCCATGGCCGCCGTCCTCACACTCTTCGTGCTCGCCCCGATGCTGTTTCGCCGGCGTGGACGGACAAATCCATGATGGGCCAACCCACCTCCCTGGAAGATAGGTTAATCCGTGAGCAATGACTCTATTAAGGGATCTTGAATGATTTCCGGAACTGACGCTGTCGGTATCCCTTCGATTTTCCTCGTGCAAAATTGAGCTTGTTGGATGCAACAGGATTTTATATCAATACACGCTCCGGCCAATCTGTGGACTTTGTAATCTAACTTGGATGATCGTCATGGATTTACCGCATGAATCCATATGAAACGCCCATTGATCCCAATCGTCCCCAGGTCCGCATTCTTGACCTTGCTGCTTGCTGTCATGCTCGCCGCCACCGCCCGCTCCGCCAGTCTGGCCGATCTCACACGCCGCTACGCCCGTGACGACCAGCGCCTCGCCGGCAGTCTCCGCTACGAGCGGGAAAAGGACGGTGTCCACGAACAGGTATGGGTGTTGGAAACCGGCGGCGTGTTGAAAGTCGCCGTGGAGACCCATGGCGTAGCGTCCGATACGGTGGACGAGTTCTCGTTGGATGACGGGGGCGACGTGTATTTTTTGTTCCGTAAAGTCACAACTCGTCCGGCAGGTGGCGGTGCCAGTGTCACCGAAGAGCGCAGTTATTTCGATGATTTCCAGGTAATCCAGAAGAGCCGGCGCGTGGCGGAATTTCCTGGCGGTGTTGTTGTGGAATTTCCGGCCAAGAACCCGTCGGTGAAATTGGACCTGACCAAGCTCGCCGATGCCGAGCGCAACAGTGACGCGGCCAATCAAAAAGCAGTGGCGGTCACCGAGTCTGCTAGAAAACCCGAATTTCTGGTGGATGACCCTGCAAAGAATGCGCCCGCCGAGTGGCAGCGGACAAAACTTGTCAATGGCTCTCTCTCTCCCGATGGCCGCTACGCACTTGCCTGGGCACCCGCGAAGAAGGACTTCGTTTGGGCCGACTATAAAGGCGAAGATTCAAGCGATGACTATTGGATCCATCCTGAGGGAGAAGCCGTGGTCAATTTCATCGCCGATCTCAAAACCCACCGCATGGCAGGCACGACCACCGGAGTTCACTTCGGCGTGCGGCAGAATTACAATCATTACGAGTGCATCATGGCGTGGTCGCCGGACTCGCGCATTTTCATCGAACTCAACACCGAGAAATGGAATTACGCAGCCTGTTGTATCGGACGCATCACTGACGGCAAGCTTGACTCCGTGATGGGAATCGGCGCTGCCGTCGAGGCGCACGCGAAGAAATTTCTCAAAACGAGCAAGCATCCCGGCTACCGCCGCCACGCGGAGGAAATGTTAGTAGCCCTCGCCGCGCCCGCGATCCAAAACGATGGCAACGGCTCGATCGATGTGGTGCTGCAAGTGCCGAAATCCGAGGATGACGATGCATACGCCACCGTCCGCGTGGCGTTTCGTCTAACGGATGACAAGAACGCGCTCGAAATATCCGGTTCCAGGCTATTGAAGGAAGAATGAGAGGATCCATTTTATGACCGACGAGATCCTCGACGCCCAAAAAAAGCTTGAAGATGCTTTCCAGAAGAAACTGGGACTAACCATGGCCTTCATTGCGACGGTTTTTTCCGTCACCGGATGGGTCGCCGGCACATATTCCTCCGCCCAATCCGGGGCCGAGCAGAATATCGCCTACATGCATGACTGGTACAATGCCAAGGGCATCAAGCAGAGTCTTGCGGAAGGGCAGCGGGATTTATTGAAGGCCCTGATGGATTCCGGGACGATTTCCAAAGACAGGGTGGACACTCTTGAGCGGAATATCACGGGCACGAACGCGAATATCGCCCGTTACAAAAAGGAGAAGGTGGAAATGACGCTCGGCTCGAAAGCGGTGGGCAAAGAGAACTGGGTCCAGGAGATCGATGGCAAACTTGGATTGATTCTCGGGACGAAGGAACTCGAACGCAAAGTCGCGGGCCTGGCACCCGCACTCGGCTATTTTCAAACGTCCTACCTCTTTTTTCAGTTAGGTCTGTTCTCAGGGTCGGTCAGTCTCATGAACAGCAACCTCAAAATGAAGAACATTCTTTTCTGGGTTTTGGTAAGCCTCGGCACCGTCGGGATCGTCTTGGCCGCCAACGCGTGGATCATCGCCAGAGCGGTGGCGTGAAAGATTCAGCCGCGCTGCAAAGCGCGGTTCGATTTCCATGCGTCAACGTTCGACAAGGGTATATTCGATCAGAACATACCGACTGGCCTCCATTTTGATCAGGGCCCTGAATTTGCCGGCGACACTCACGTCCTCGTCCGCCTTCTTCCACGCGGCAGGGGGTCCGTGAACATCGGGTGTGCCTCCTGATCCCGTGGCGTAGATCGTTCCTGTCGCTTTGAAAGTGGAATCGCCGGTGTTTTCCAAGGTGTTGAGTTGCGAGAACGTAAACACTTCACTGGATGCCTGTGGGATCGAGTAAGACTGCTGCTTGTGGTCGGTGATCTTCGGGCACTATGGGTTTTTCAATGAAAATTCTATTTTTTGTCCGGGATGTTGAATATTGAATATAGCGTGAATTCATTTCTCCAACCCGGTCAGTTCCACCTTGCGGAATTCAACCTCGGCACCCTCCGCTTGCAGGGCGATTTTGCCTGAAGTGGCGGTGCTTTTGCTGCCGTGGTTCACCAGCGTGCCATTGACATGCACGATGACTTCATCGCCCTTGCAAACAATCTCCATGGTGTTCCATTCGCCGAGCGGTTTTTCGGAGCCGTCAGTGAGATTGACGATGCGGCGCGCGTCGGTGGCTCCACCGCCAAATGCCTGATTCGGATCCGTGCGCGGGCGGCGCTTTTCCATTTCGGGAACCTCGATGTTTTCGACGATGCACCAGAAGTCTCCGGCGTCTTGATGCATCATCTGGACCTCGATCGACTGCGGAAACATGTCACCGCGCTTGCGTGGAGTTGAGGCGTGGACCAGCACACCGCAATTGCCGGGTTCTTTCGAAAAACGGTATTCCACCACCAGCTTGTAGTTGGAATAGACCGCCTCGGTGACCAGGTGGCCGAGCGGTTTGCCGAGGCTCACGAGCATGCCGTCACGGACGATGAAGCTCGGCGGAGTCGCATTCCACCAGGCTCCCTTGCGGGTGTCGAAGGTCATGATGCCATCCTTGATCGGGGCGTCGTTGGCTTCCGACAGTTTGTCGCGCGCCGGCACATCCAGGGTCCAGCCATCAAGATCCTTGCCGTTGAAGAGTGGAATGGGTTCCCCTGCGATCACGAGGGAGGGAATGAGGGTAAGGAGGCAAGCCAATGAGCGGTTCATCTTGCAGAATACGGTCGGAGAAAGGTTTTTTATCATTCAGCGCAGTCT
>JFJP01005903.1_pt1 | contig 11609 bp, 9 predicted proteins | sample 431651 | NCBI WGS metagenome assembly JFJP01 (sample SAMN02602958, study PRJNA72255) | Microbial mat metagenome, whole genome shotgun sequencing project. | biome: fresh water; feature: sink hole; material: water; isolation source: purple microbial (photo- and chemosynthetic) mats found in... | reverse complement strand
GCTGGCCAGGAAGGCGTACACATTGGCGATTTCTTCGGGCTTGCCGAGGCGGCGCGAGGCCACTTTTTCAGCCATCTTGGCCAGCACTTCGGGCGGCATGGCAGCCACCATCGGGGTGGTGATGAAGCCTGGGGCCACGGCGTTGGTGCGCACGCCCTTGGGGCCGAGCTCGCGGCTCCAGGTCTTGGTGAAGCCAATCACGCCAAACTTGGTGGCCGCGTAGTTGGTCTGGCCAAAGTTACCATACAGGCCAACCACCGAGCTGGCGTTCAAAATCACGCCGCTGCCTTGTGCCACCATGCCGTCAGCCACGGCCTGGGTGCAGTTGAAAACACCGCGCAGATTCACGTCGATCACCTTGTCGAACTGCTCTAACGTCATTTTTTGCAGACGGGCATCTTGCGTGATGCCGGCGTTGTTGACCAGCACGTCGATACGGCCAAACTTGGCCTTGACCTGCGCTACCACGTCATCGACTACGGCACGCTGGGTCACGTCCATGACAAAACCTTCAACAGTAGCACCGAGCGCGCGGCACTGTGCCACGGTTTCATCGACAGCGTCTTGCTTGACATCGCAAACGATGACGATCGCACCTTCAGCCGCAAACTTGAGCGCTGTTGCCTGGCCAATGCCTTGGGCTGACCCAGTGATGATGGAAACCTTGTTGGTAAGACGTGCAGTCATGATGATTCCAGTAGTTAAAGAGTAGAAACCTTGGAATTTTAAGGGCCAGACTTTGCATGAAGATGACAAACCACCTTGCCAACTCAAACAATTTGCATCTTGTTAAAGTTGATGCTTATGTATAATTCATGCCTCTAGCCCTGACTGTACTTGCGCTACCAGCTATATATAAAATAGCAATTTATGATGCCAGGCGACTGACGCACCTATGGCATCTCACCGCCCAAGGCCTCCAGCACATCGGGCAGCAGCTTTTGCAGCTCGCCAGTGGCGATCGCCACATCGGCATCAAAGTTGTCGTCCTTGTGTTTGCTGCCGACTTCAAACACCCCTTCCAAAAACGTCAGTTTTTTCAGCTGTAGCCCTTCGGTCAGCATGAACGACACGCGCTCGTCCCAGGTCATAGCCAGGCGCGTTGGCAGTTTGCCCTCGCTCACATATTGCTTGACCTCGTCGGTGTCCAGCCGGTGACGGGCGTAGCGCACCACGGCTTTGGACTCGTCAGCGGCTTTGAGTTCACATTCGCGGTCAACACTGAAACCGGCGGGGGGCTCCTGGCTGCTCAGCCATTCGGACATGGCTGCCACCGGCGAAATTTTGGTGTTGATCAGGCTCAACGCCAGCCCGGGCAGGGTTTGCACCAGCAGCGTCACCACCGCATCGGCACCGGCCTGGCTGGCGGCATCTATCAACGCCAGCCGAGCCTCGCGGTCCAGCCACACCTGAATGCTGGATTGTTTGGTGAAGGCCATCGGCAGCAGTTGCAGGCGGATGTCGTCCTGCAAATCACGGGTTTCTTTTTTACCCGGTTTGCGGCCGGTGGCGGCTTCAATTTGCGCCACACGTTCCTGGGTTTTGCGCTTGACCACCGAGGCCGGCAGCGCGCGGCTTTCCACCATCAGCTTCAAAATCCACTGGCCGGCCACCACTTCCAGCAGCGGCCCATTGGCCTGGCCGCGCGGCTCGATCCAGCCGACCGACTTTTCCTGGCTGGCACCGCACTCGACAAAGCGGCCGGCCTGTAGCCGTTCTTCAAGCTGCTCGGGGCTGGTTTGCCAATCGGGCCCAATGCGGTACATGATGATGTTTTTGAACACGAGAATCTTCCTGTTGATCTGGTTTTGACGAAAGCGCCGATCATCCCTCAAAACCTGCCCAGCCATTTCCCCACTGATTTCCTCATTAACTTTCGCAAAACTTTACAAAGCTTTCAACAGCGCTCATGGCGGCGATACACAAGCGCCGCACACTCCTACCCACGCCGATGCCACTTCAGGTCATCCGCTCTAACCCAAAGGAAACCACCATGAAATCTACTCTCAAACTCTCTCTGATCGGTGCTTTGCTGGCTGTAGCCGGTGTCAGCTTTGCCATGGGCCCCATGGGCGGTGGCCAATGCGACCCGATGATGGGCGGCATGCAAGGGCACAAAATGCACGGCGGCATGGGCAAAGGCGACCCAGCCAAAATGCAAGCCATGATGGACAGCCGCCAGACCGCCATCAAAACTCAGCTCAAGCTGACCGCAGCGCAAGAGCCAGCCTGGGCCAGCTACACCGCCGCCATCAAGCCACCGGCTGACATGATGACGATGCAACGCCCCGACCCGGCTGAAATGGCCAAACTCAGCACCCCTGAGCGCATCGAAAAGATGAAAAAGATGCAAACCGAGCGTCATACCGCCATGACAGCGGCGATGGACAAGCGTGCCGAGGCCACCAAAACGTTTTATGCGACGCTGACACCCGAGCAACAAAAGGCATTTGATGCCGCCACCCTGCCCGGTCAGGGTCGCGGCCAGAGTTCACGCCGAGGACAAGGGCCGATGATGCAGCCCAAGTCGTAAGCTGCACGAGCCGAAATCGAACCGCTTTCGTCGCGAGGGCGCGACTCCTACACCAACTGACCATGGCGGTTTGAATTTGCAGCGGTTGCGCCCTTGCAACGCATGACTTCCAAGGTTTTCAGGCTGGCGCTCGCCAACAGTTGCCCGGACACCCCGCGTGGTGTTCGGGCTTTTTTGCGTTATCTTCAGTCTGGCGCAGCAACGCGATGTGACGATTGATGTGTTGGTGTGTCGCGGGTTAACATCATTGCCCCCGGTTCAATCCCCGTTGAAGCCACCCAAGACCAGCCCTATCGACCCATTGCTCTTTATGTCCCGAAAACCTCCAGCTCCCGTCAAAAAGACCGTCCCCACGGCAACTGCCAGCGAGGCGCAAGAAAGCATTGCGCGGGCGCATCTGGAAAAAGGCCGTTTTCGCGAAGCCGTGGTTGGCTACAAAGCGCTGCTCAAGACCGAGCGACGCGCCGAGTGGGTGGCCGGCCTGGCCAACGCCTACAGCGGGCGCGCCCACGCACTGGCCGACAAGGGCATGCTGCAAGAGGCGCTTGGGCTGTGGCGCAGTCGCGCTGAACTGTGTGGCACACCGCTGTGGGATGGTCCCTATGCCGACTGGCTGCTGGATGATGGACGCGTTGCCGATGTGCTGGACCATCTGGATGCCCGCCGCGCCGATGCCAGCATGGCTGACACCGACGAGCTGACCGCGCTGGAGGCCCGACTGGCCCCCGCCCTACTGAGCGCCAACCAGGCAACCCTGGCAAAACTGCCTGCTGATTCGCTGCTGCTGCTGCACCGCCCGCTGGCGCTGGCAGCGCTGGCTGCTTACAGCAGTCAGGATGATGCAGCCCTGGAGACGGCGCTGGCCGGAATTTCATTTCGCTCGCCCTACCGAAACCTGCGCACGCTGCTGAAGATTCTGCTGTTGAGCGAGACCGATGTCGATGCAGCGCGCGCCGCCCTGCAGCGCCTGCCAGTGGGCAGCCCGTTTGAGTCACTGGCAGCGCCGCTGCGTACCCGCCTGCTGACCGGGCTACAGCGCCTACAGCAATGGGCGGGCCTGACCAGTGCCCAGCAAACCCTGGCGCTGGATCTGATCGGTTACCCGCTTGCGGCGGCTCCCATGCTGCACAGCCTGGCCGCGTTGGCCGGCGGCATCAGCGCGTCAGCCCCGGCCGCCTTGTTTGACCTGGTACTGCGCCATTCGCGTGAATTGCCAAACGGGCTGGCCACCCAGGCGTGGCAATGGCTGGCACCGTGGGCGGTACGGCGGGGCTGTGCCAGTCCGCGCCTGTTTGGCAGCCCCAGCGAAGCGGCCCAGGAATGTGCCACCGCGCTGGCAGTTGAAATCAAGGGCGAGCAGGACCATGCCGACACCCACTGGCTGGATGCCGCCGATTTTTTAATGACCAACGGCGGCACCCATGACCGCCTGCGTGCGGCTTTGGTATTGCGCCACGTGGCGCTATCACCCGCCAACCTGTCCAGCGATGGTCTGCTGCATCCGGGTGCGCAGAAGATGCTGACAAAAAGCCTGGCGCTTGACCCGGATGACTGCGCGGTGCACGTGCGACTGATTCAGTACTGGCGTCGCACGGGCGACCTGAAAAGCGCCCGCGAACAGCTTGAAGCTGGCTTGAGACTGTTCCCCGACGACCCAGCGCTGCTGACCGAAGCGGTTGAAACCGCCGTGGCCAGCGGTGCCTTCAAAAAAGCCGCCGCATCTGCGCGCCGTCTGCTGGCGCAGGATCCGCTCAACCGCAAGGTGCGCGCACTGGTGGGCAACGCGCACTTGTCGCATGCGGTGAAACAAATTGTCGCCAACAAGCGCGATGCTGCCAAAAAAGAAATCGCCGAGGCCGCCAGCTGGCTGACATCAGCCACCGACCAGGGCCGAATGCAGCTGTTGCAAGCCTGGACCGAACCCGCAGGCAGCGCGGAACGGCTGCGACTGGCACAACTGGCAGTGGCCGCCTGGGGTGGTGGGCTAACGGCGGGTTGGCGACTGGTGCGCGAGGCGCAAGGTGTCTTTTCACCTTGTGGCCTGAGCACCTCGACAGCGCTCCTGACAGAAGCCGGCATTGCCACCACCCGGGCGCTCACGCCAGCCGATCTGCTTGAGCTGCTGCTGGCGCTGGAGCAAGAGACGGCGCTGCTGCGCAAGGGGCTGGACCCGCTGGCCGTCTGGCGCAAGGCCCTGGCCAGCCTGAGCACCAAGACCAGCCTGGATGAAGACACCTGTGTGCGCCTGTGCGAAGCCTTCAGCCGGCATCAGGAGTTTGATTTGGCTGAAAAAATTGCCACCGCAGCGCGCATTCGCTGGCCCGACAAGCCCATCTTTATTTACCACGCCGTGGCGGCACGCGCTGGCAAAAATAAGGGCAACATCCCGACCGACAGAGATTTTGACGACTTGGAACGGGCACAAGCGCAGGCGCGCGAAAACCGTGACTTGCGCCTGATGACGCGCATCGAGCAGCTGTTTGAAGCCGACAACCCGATGCCTGATTTCGGCGGGCTGGATTTGCCAGACCTAACCGATCTTGGCAGGCCCGGTTTTCCCTTTGGCCCGGCTAGCGTCAATCCTGACATGTTCCGGAAATTGCTTGAGTTAACCATCCAGAGCGACGGCGGCAAACTCTTCCTGGCTAACGCGCGCCGCGATTTGGGCGATGCGTTGGTCAAGCAGGTCGAGCGGGAGTGCGCTGGCGACAAGAAAGCATTTTTTGCCCGCCTGATGGACCTGGTCATTGCCGGGTTTACCAAAGACCTGGGTGCATCTTTGCCTGGCTTTCCGACCACCAAACCCAAAACGCCCCTGCGCGGGCAGAAAAATCCGTTCAATGAGTAACCCCTACCACCTGCTGGGCATTGCCCAGGACGCCGACGATGCCACGGTGCGCGCAGCTTACCTGCGCGCCGTGCAACTGTGCCCGCCCGACCGCGATGCGGAGCGGTTTGCCGCGCTGCGCCGCGCCTTTGACGCTCTTGCCACGCAGCGCCAGCGCATCGCCAACGCACTGTTTGACAAGGAGCCGCCGACCCTGCCCGCCTTGGTGCATCTGCTGGAGGGCGGACTACGCCCACGTCGGCCCAACATGGCCACGCTGTTGCGCGTACTCAAAGGCGGCCAGGATGGACGCTGAAACCAAACAACGGCTGCAAGATGAGTTTCGTGCCTGCCTGGACGACTGGCAGCCGGACGACGACGCAGCCGACGCGGCGCTGCTGAACGAGCCGCCGGTCAATCTGGCCGCGCTGTTCGCCGAACTGGCGGTATTGCGCAACGAGGTTCGGGTGGAGGCGCGCCAGTTCAAGACCGCGCTCGATGAGATGCGCGCACTCACCGAGCTGCTGGGCGAGCAAAACCGGCGGCTTGCCGCCGACCTGGAGCGCGCCCGTGAAGCACAAGGGGCCACGCTGCGGCAAGCGGAAACCCGCCTGCTGCTCGATGTGCTGGATGTGCGCGACCGCATTCAGGCAGCCGTGGACGTGTATGCAGCCTACCAGCCAGGCTTTTTTGCGCGCCTGGCAACCAAGGAGACTCAGCTCGCACAAGGTTTGAGCGAAGGCATTGGGCTGACGCTGCGGCGCATTGACGACCTGCTGGCGGAGCGGCGGGTGCGCCCGATTGAGGCGGTTGGCGGCCGACTCGACCCGCACACCATGCGCGCGATCGGCATTGAGTGGCAGGCCCAGTGCGCGCCGGGCGCAGTGCTCGGCGAGGTGCGGCGCGGCTACACACGCGACAGCGATCTGTTGCGGCTGGCGGAAGTAATTGTTAACAAACAGGAAATTCAATCATGAGCGACATCATCGTAGGTATTGACCTAGGCACCACCAACTCGGAAATTGCGGTGGTCAGAAACGGCCGCATCGAGGTGATCGACATCGAGCCGGGTATGCCAATCCTGCCCTCGGTGGTCGGGCTGGGCGATGACAATGTGCTACTGGTGGGGGCCGCAGCGCGTAACCAGTATGTGCTGCACCCCGAGCGCACCATTCGGTCGGTCAAGCGGCGCATGGGCGAAGCCACCCAGCTGGCACTGGGCGACAAGCAATACAGCCCGCCCGAGGTGTCCGCCATGATCTTGCTGCGGCTCAAAAAAGTGGCCGAAGCCCATCTGGGGGCGACCGTCAGCAAGGCGGTGATCACCGTGCCGGCGTATTTTTCTGATGCGCAGCGCCAGGCCACGCGCGAGGCCGGTGAGATTGCCGGGCTGGAGGTGGTGCGCATCCTCAACGAACCCACCGCTGCAGCACTGGCTTACGGCGCGCACCGCAGCGCGCAAGGCATCACAGATGCCAGCGCGAAGGCACGCAAGGCGCTGGTCTATGACCTGGGCGGTGGCACCTTCGACGTGTCGGTGGTCAACATGGAGGGTGATGTGGTGGAGGTGTTGGCCAGCCACGGCAACAACCACCTGGGTGGCGACGACTTTGACCGCTGCATAGTTGACTTTGCGCTGGCGCACCTGGACACTGCGCATGGCATCGACAACGCCATTGCCGCTGCCTCGCCGATTGCCATGGCGCGCCTGCAACGCGCTGCCGAGGTTGCCAAAATCACCCTCTCCAACCACCCCTATGCCACGTTGTCCGAGGAGTTTTTGTTCGAGAAAGACGGTGTGCCGGTGCATCTGTCGCTGGAAATCTCGCGCCACGAGTACGAGACCCTGATCGAGCCCTACATCCATGAAACCATGGATGCCGTGCATGTGGCCTTGTCGGGTGCCAAACTGCCGGTGTCTGCGATTGACGAGGTGCTGCTGGTGGGTGGTGCCACGCGCACGCCGATGGTGGCGCGACTGCTTGAAGCACTCACCGGCATTCAGCCACACGGTGAAATTGATGCCGACTTATGTGTCGCCATGGGGGCCGCCGTGCAAGGCGAGATCATCGCCGGCGGCACCACACCCACCGTGCTGATCGATGTCACGCCGTACACCTTTGGCACCAGCGCCATGGGCATGATGGGCGAGCGCGACTATCCCTACTGTTTTGTGCCGCTGATCCGCCGCAATACGCCGATTCCGGCCTCGCACAGCGAGGTGTTCTACACCATGTTTGACAACCAGAAAGCCGTCGATGTCACGGTCTATCAGGGTGAGGCACCCGATGCGCTCGATAACATCGAAATCGGCCGGTTTGTCGTCGAGGGCTTGCGCCAGGTGCCCGCTGGCAACCCCATCGTGCTCGATTTTTCGATTGACATCAACGGCATCCTACTGGTGCGGGCCAGCGAAAAGAAAAGCGGGCTGGAACACACCATCACCATCGACAACGCGATCTCGCGCTTTCAGGACGACAAGCTCGACGCGGCGCGTCAGCGCATCAGTGCCATGTTTGCCGACGATTTTGGGTCTGACGATGCTGCGGACATCGCTGATGTCGATGATGTCGCTGCACCCACCACAGCCCAGCCACTGGCGCAGCGCCGCAACGCGGTCGAAGCACTCGCCTTGGTGGAAAAGGCCGAGCGGCTGCTCAAAACCGCCAGTGCCGATGACCGCGAAGACCTGATCGACAACATGGAGGCGGTGCGCGATGCCCTGTTGGCAGCCGATGCGGGCGATATGGCCCAGCTGCCGCCTGCCATGGCCGCGTTGGCCGACGTGCTCTATTACCTTGAAAACTGATGGCAGCCGTCCAGCTCATGGAACGCTGCCCGGCGTGCCGCGCGCGCCTGGGCGCAGCCGAGGTGTGCAGCCGTTGCGGTACTGATTTTTCAATGACGCGGCGCGCCGAGCGCCAGGCACAGGCGTTGGCGCGCTTGGCGCTACAGCAATTTGCCCAGGGCCAAGCGCTCCAAGCTGGCGCCACAGCCGCTGCCGCGTGCAGTCTGGCCACATCACCGCTGGCGCGTGCCGTGGCTCAGATGGTCAGACACCAGGCCCCCGGCAATGGGCCAGACACCAGCACAGCGCCAACCGGACAAAAGAGCGAATTTGCAACCACTGCCCCGGCCGCAGTCGGCTATAGAGCCGCTGCCGGAAACCAAGGGGCGATTGTGGCAACATCTCGTGTTTTTTGAAGTTTCCAGATTCACCCCATGCCCAACCATCCACCGACTGCACGCCGGCCTTCGGGCCGCAGCCCCAACGCCATTGTCCGCACCATTGCGCTTGCCCAACCGCTGCAATGGTTGGCTCGCGCCTGGCATGACTTAACCCGCTGCGGCTGGGTTAGTTTGTTGCACGGCGTGGTGGCGGCGGCGGGCGGTGCGTTGCTGCTGCTGTTGGCACATCAGCATTTTTGGCTGTTGGCCGGGGCGTTTTCCGGTTTTTTGCTGGTGGCACCGATTCTGGCCACCAGTCTTTATGCGCTGAGCTGCGCGCTGGAGCGTGGTGAAAACCCCAACTTCAACATGGTGCTGAGAACCTGGCTGAACTGGCGCAACGGCCAATTGCACCCCTGGACACCCACCCACTGGCGGCTGATGCAATTTGGCGTGTTGCTGGCCGCCGCCGGCACCGCCTGGGTGTTGGTATCAGCCGGTCTGATCACGCTGCTGGCACCGGCTCCGATCGCCACGCCGATGGATTTCATCACCCATGTGGTACTTGCCAAACAAGGCTTTTTGTTCGAGTTGTGGCTGGCGTTGGGCGGCATTCTGGTGGCACCGATCTTTGCCTCGGCAGTCACCACCATTCCGTTGTTGCTTGACCGCAATGTGTCGATCAAGGCGGCAGTGGCCACCAGCTGGCAGGTGGTTCTGGCCAATCCGATTGCCATGGCACTGTGGGGGGCGCTGATCATGCTGCTGACTTTGCTGGGTTTTGCCACCTTGCTGGTTGGGTTGGTGCTGATGTTGCCGCTGCTGGGCCATGCCAGTTGGCACGCTTACCGTGATTTGCTCGATGTGTCGGGTGTAGCTGAACGGGAGCAGCGCTGATGTTTGGCTTTACCGAAGAGCAGATCACCAACTTTGGCATGACCTTTGGCATCGGTGCCGGCATTCTTTATATGTTGTTCATCATCGGCCAGCTGGCCTGGGAGTCCAAAGCCGGCAAATTTGGCACCTTTGTGATGTTTCTGGGGCTGGCATTTGGCTTTGTCGGGTTTTTGGCCAAATTTATGATCCAGTATTTCATGGGCATCAAATAGCCAGGCCAGTGCAATGACCGCCGCAAGTCAGCGGCCAGCTTCGATGCCAATCAACGCCGCGTGGCGTTCCTGCGGCTCAGGCCCCCAGCACGCGGTTCTTGCCGGCACGCTTGGCCAGGTACATGGCTTGGTCGGCGCGCTTGATGGCATCGTGGCCGGTTTCGTCGGCCGCCAGTTGCGCCACGCCGGCGCTGAAGGTGATCAGCACCTTTTCAGTGCCCGCCATGAAAAACCGCTTGGTTAGCTCACGCTGCAGCCGGGTCATGGCCTCAATACCCTGCTCCAGCAAGGTGTCTGGCAACAAAATCACAAATTCCTCACCACCGTAGCGTGCCAGCGTGTCCTGCGGGCGCATCACCTCGCGCGCCACTTCGGCCAGATGCGTCAAGGCGTTGTCACCCATCGCGTGACCCAGACTGTCGTTGAGTTTTTTGAAGTTGTCGATGTCCAGCAGCGAGACGCACAAGGGCGTGTCTTGCCGCTTGACCTTGGAAATCTCTCGGTTCAATGCCTCGTCCAGCCCATGGCGGTTGAGCGCGCCAGTCAATGGGTCATGCCGTGCCTGCGCGCTGACGCGGTCCAGCTCCTGGTGCAGCTTGGTCAGTTCGACCTCGGTGGCCTCGGCGCGACGCTTCATGCTTTGCAGCTCATTGCGGGCTGAGCGGCTGTCATGCGCCATGCCGCGCGTAGCACCCACCACGTCTTTCAGCACCGGGGCAATGTCAGCGATGGTTTTGGCTTGTTCGATCAGCCGGGCACTTTCTTCAAGCTTGTTGTGAAAGCTGCCGGTGCTCTCGGACATGGCCGCCAGCCGGTCGATAAAGGTGGCCAGCATTTCGCGCATTTCTTCGTGGGCCTGCACGCTGCGGGACTTGGCTTCGGTCTGCTTGAAGATCACTTCTTTGAGGCGCTGCTCAACATCATCGAGGCGGCGCAGGGTCAGCGGTGGCGCGCACACCGCCATCAGTGAATCGACCTGCCCCTTGAGCCAGTTGTCGTCCATGCTCAGGTGACTGATGTTCTCGATGATCAGGTGCAGCAGCTTGAGCAGCATGTTTTTGATCTCAGCCTGGTCTTCGGCGGCAAACGACAAGCGGTGGCTGTAGCTTGCCAGCATCTGCTTGAGCGCCACGGCATCGGCGTTGGGCTGGCGCAGCGCCTTGATCAACGTTTGCGTTTGCTCCAAAAAGCGCGCGTCGTCCTGCCCAAAGGCCGGCAGCGCGTGTTCGATCAAGCGGGCAATCTGGCTGAAAAACTCGGCTGTCAGCGCCGGGGCTGACACCGGCGCGGCCCCGCTCCCATTGGGCAGGTGTGCCGCAGTAACTGTCAGCGCGGGTGCAATCGGCAGGGCCGCATTGACCTCGACTTTGCTTGACTCGACTGCGGCCGGGCTAAAGCCACCATAGGCCATCAACGCATTTTTGACCCCGTCCCAGTTGAGGTTGCCGATGGCTGATTCAAGCAGGCCACGCTGGCGTTGCTGACCCGGGGTTTTGGCGGGCAGCGCCATGGCAATGTCGCGCAGGCGATCGGCCGGAAACGGTGGTTCGATCGGCAACCCGGCGATCTCGCTGTAGATACGCTGGTAGTTCATCGGTGTCGGGGCCAGCTTGCGAACGGTGAGCTGTTTGAGCGTTTCCCGCGCAATCTCGAACGGCTTTTTGTCAGACATGGCTTTTTCTTACTTTAAAAACAATAGCTGTTAGCGCTTGCTGCATAAGGGCTAGAGGCCAAAAACGTTAAATATCAATATTGCCAGCGCGCAACGCGTTGGTCTCGATGAATTCGCGCCTGGGCTCGACCTCGTCGCCCATGAGCATGGTGAACACCTTGTCGGCTTCAATCGCGTCGTCGATCTGCACCCGCAGTAGCGTGCGCACTGTCGGGTCCATGGTGGTTTCCCAGAGTTGCTCGGGGTTCATTTCGCCCAGCCCTTTGTAGCGCTGGCGGCTGCTGCTGCGCTCGGCCTCGC
>JFJP01040566.1_pt1 | contig 11610 bp, 7 predicted proteins | sample 431651 | NCBI WGS metagenome assembly JFJP01 (sample SAMN02602958, study PRJNA72255) | Microbial mat metagenome, whole genome shotgun sequencing project. | biome: fresh water; feature: sink hole; material: water; isolation source: purple microbial (photo- and chemosynthetic) mats found in... | reverse complement strand
TCGCATCCCAGCCCCAGTATCGGCCCCACGATTCGTTGGCCCAAACGCCACCGAGGAAGGTGCCTACTGTAAGCATAAATAATCCTACTGTTAATGCCATTTCGATGATATAGCAGATCTCTTGAATGTTGTCACTTATGCGGGCGTTGTTAGCTTTTGTTTTTCCTATCATTAGAGCCAGGTTAAGGAACCCTAACAATGCGCCCATGGCAAGAAAACCATAGCTAGCTGTAATTACCGCCACATGAACTATCAGCCAATAGGATTTGAGCACTGGCACCAAATTGGTAATTTCGGGATTCATCCAGCTCATGGCAGCCGTAGCCAATGCAATGGATGACAGCAACGCTGATGTGGCAAATGCCAGCGGCGATTTGCGTGCAAAAAGCAATCCGGCAAAACTAGTAGCCCAGCCCACAAAAATCATGGCTTCGTATCCGTTGCTCCAGGGGGCGTGCTCTGCAATATACCATCGTATGCCCAATCCGGCAGTAAACACCACAAACAAAATAGCAAGTGGATAAACGGCCATATCTAATATCTTTTCTAACCGAGGATAGGCTTTGAATATGTAAACAAAATGAAGCAATAAAAGCAAACTTCCTAGCAAGCCATAAATAAGGGCCAAGTTGTTGAATATGTTCCAATTATTATAACTGATTTCTAGTTTTACTTTGTTGGCTGAAGGTAAATTGTCGCCACCGTGTGCCAATTGATAGTTTTTTATCAATGCTAGTTTCTCGTTGGCATCGCTCCAATTGCCAGAACTCATGCCTACGCTTGCCGCACCAAAATAATTCATCAATAAGGATACTTGTTCACTCATTCCCATTCCAACAGAGTTCGACATGGACCCCGTAGCAGACATATCGCGGGTACATATACCACTGCCACCAGCAGGAGGCATGCCGCCCATTTCGGCCTCGGCACTCATCCCTTCCATTCCTTCGCCCATACCCGACATTCCTTCCATACCTTCACCCATGCCACCCACTTCTACTTTTCCATGTACAGGACAAACACTACCGCCATCATGTGTCATAGAAGTCATGCTCGATTCGGCAATAGTCCATTTGCCATCCTTGTCACCGGCACTGGGAAATAACAACAACATGCTATGGTCGTAAAGTTGGGTGCTTATGTTGATGCGTTCATCCACATTCAGGGCTTCCTTTTCGTATTTATTCCGGGTAGTTTCGTCCTTTTGATAGGTGGCAGCCACCACATTTTGCAGTTTATATTCACCGCCTTTTTTAAAATCGAAAAGTGCATTGTACGACACATAACCATCCACAGCGCCCAATTCTTTTTCCAATTGCGGATTGGCAACTTTAATTATCGGTTCGTTTTTCCAATCGGGTGGATTTACCGACATGCCCAATATCACTTCTGCAGCCGATTGCCCTTTGTAGCTATTGTGCTTGTATATTTTGCGCAACACATCCGACGCAAAAGTATTGAATGGCTCTATTCTTCCCTGCGCTGCGTCTTGTATTAATAAGCTATTGAGTGCATCAATGTGTTCGTTTTTAGTCACATTGCCAGCTGCAAACATTGCACCCGAAACAAATAAAACACCTGCCAACATCAATGTTTTGGCAGTCTTTCTTTTTTGTTGTATTTGATTGATTAAATTCAGCAAGGTTATAAAGCGACTATTTTTGTTGAACAAAGTAAATACCATACCAATTAGCATCAATAAATACCCAATGTAGGTAATAAATGTACCCCAATAATCGTGATTAACGGACAATACCGTTCCCATTTCGTCTTGATCATAAGAAGATTGAAAAAAACGATAACCTCGGTAGTTCAATATGTTATTCATGTAAATTCTGAATGGTCGAACGCTTTTCATTTCGGTGTCGGTTACCGTTATTTCGCTGGCGTAACTAGATGGACTCATGGAGCCTGAATAACGCTCTAATTCAAATTTTCGCAAGGTGATACTGAATGGCAATTTCTCCATAAAAGCACCGTAGGACACGGCAACTTTTAAATCATTTATGTCGCAAGTTGTAGGTGTAGCTTCTTGGTTTTGCGTGCTAATGACATTTATTTTTTTCGATGCATTATCGGAGCTAATTTTGAAAACCAATGCATCACTCCCCATCGATGGCTCTGTACCTTCTGTATTTATGGGTGTTAGCATCTTTACAGCCTTAGGAATAAAACCTTGAATCATAAATACGAGTTTCTCTACCCTAAAAACCGTATTTTGTTCGGCAAGGCACAAATTTCCGGGTGCAATGGGTATAGCATTTTCGCGATCAATCATACCCGAAGCCACCATGCCGGTTTTAGATATTGGATAAGTGGATTTGAGATAGAGGTTGTTGCTATCAACCGAAAACTGAATATCGGCACTGTCATTATTATTTGTAAAGCCAAATGACATATTTCCAGCTAAGGCATTTTCATTGCCCATCAAAGTAAAATAAGTACTCTGCTCCATACCACTCATCACAAAAACATTTACTGCCGGCACGCCACTTTCATCAGGCACAATAGACTCTTCGGAATTGGGCACAAAAAGTTCCGTTTCCACCGTTACTTTTTTCCCTCCAACAGTCAAATTTTCAGCGAACACATTCGAGGCATTGACCGAAAAATTCACTAGCGTACTCTTTTCAACCTTCTGACCTTTGTATTCGGCCACAATTTTCACCGCTGTTTTCTGGGACGAAATTTCGCTGCTCGTTTCCCCTTGTCGTAAATGCATGATGCCCTCCGAACCAAAATAGCGGGTAACGGCCGAACCAATCAATATGAAAATAAATGAAACGTGAAAAAGCAGCATGCTCCATTTGCGTTTATTGATGAGCTTGTAATGCAAAATGCTACCTATCATGTTTACAATGAGCAGGCCTAATAAAACTTCAAACCACAGTGCTTTATAAATAATATCCATGGCGTAAGGTGTTCCATTACTACTTTCGGCAAAAGTGGCATAACCAATGGCAGCGGCAAAAATTACTAAAAGGATTACACTGGTAAGCATCGAAAAGAAAATGTCAATGTATTTTTTCATAAAATGTAATTTCACTTGAAATAACTGTAAAAAATAATATTGGATGGATTAAAAAAGCACACTCATTTATGTCACAAAAGTACAAAGATAATAGATTTCAGACACATAAAGGACAATAATCTATTTTTGGTCCTTATTTGGAATTAATACAAATTAGAAAAACGGCAATATAGGGGAATATATTGCATTTGATTGTGAAATATCTGAAGTAGAATATGAGAATGTATCTTCTGACTTTACTCGATTAATACTGTAAAGTCAGAACACATAGCAGAATGCCAGGATAAAGCAAGTAGAAATCAGCATATTGCCAACTATACAGAAAGAGCAATATTTGCAGAATAAAAATGAAATAAGGAATAATAACGTGCTAAATAAGCTTATTTGAATTTCGAACAAAAGGGATAAATTCAAGTAAAAAACGTCTATCTATAAGAATGGCATAAGTTCTATCAGAAACAAGAATTTAAGACATTGTTTACCTCCTTAAAGTTTTTCGCCATAAGCCAAATCACCCGCATCGCCCAGACCTGGAATAATGTATGAATGTTCGTTCAATTCGGGATCTATTGCAGCGGCCCACACGGTGGTGATGGCCTCTGGGAAGTGCGCTGTCACATAATCGATGGCTACCTGACTAGCAATAACAGTGGCAATGTGAATTTGCCTTGGTTTTCCTTTTGTAAGCAATGCGCCGTAAGCCAATTCCATAGAACTACCAGTGGCTAGCATGGGGTCTGTTATAATTAACGTTTTACCGTCAATGCTGGGTGAGGCGATATATTCAATAAAAATGTCGAATTTCAATGCATCCTTATATTTACGATAAGCCGATACAAAGGCATTTTCGGCAGAATCAAAATAGTTTAAAAAACCAGTGTGGAAAGGAAGTCCAGCTCGAAGAATTGTAGAGATAACAATGCTTTCGTCAATTTCTTCTATTTTTGCAATGCCAAGTGGCGTTTGAATATCCTCCAGTTTGTATTGCATGGTTTTACTAATTTCGTAGGCCATTATTTCGCCAATACGTTCCATATTTCTACGAAACCGCATCGAGTCTTTTTGAATTTCTACCGAACGGATTTCTTTAATATAATGTTTCAATACGGAATTATTGTCCGATAAGTTAATGATATTCATTGAGGCAAATTGAAATATTTGAAAATACTCTTTTTGAAATTTATCTAGTTGCAGTGTAATTTATTTTATATGCGACGCTTTCAATCCTTTAATCACTGCATTTGTGAAACCGTTGGCTTCCATTTCGTTCAATCCTTTGATGGTAATTCCGCCAGGCGTGGTTACTTTGTCAATTTCCACTTCTGGATGTGAATTGTTGGCTTCCAATAAATCAATGGCACCACGCAAAGTTTGAATCACCACTTCTTTGGCCACAGTTGGATAAATTCCCATTTCCACGCCACCTTCCATGGCTGCTCTAATGTAACGAAAAGCATAGGCAATTCCGCACGATGAAAGCGACATAAATGCATTCAATTGTGTTTCGGGAACAAGAAAAGTTTTGCCCAATTCAGAGAAAATACTCAGAATTAAATCCTCCTGTATTTTGTCGGCCTTGAATGATGCAACGGTCGATACGCTTTGCATTACGTCAATGGCCGTATTGGGAATTACACGAAAGAAAGTGGCTTCGGTATTGAAGCAACCACACATTTTTTCGAAGTCGATACCAGCTGCTATCGAGACAACTATTTGTTTTTTAAAATCTATTTTATTCTCAATTTCATCAGCAACTACCTCTACTAGCCATGGTTTTACGGCCAGAATAATGATGTCGGCATCATTGATAATATCGCGATTGGATGTGCTCACCGTTATTTCAGGGGCAAAAGCTGTAATTGCTTCCAAGTTGGCTTGCGACACATCACTAACCCGAATATTTTTCGATTGAATCAACTTTCCTTTTGATAAACCACGAGCAATGGCTCCACCCATATTTCCGGCTCCAATAATGGCAATTTGCAAATCTGTTGTTTCCATTTTCTTTAATTATTTGATTTGTTTTAATACAAACTTCTTACTCTTAATAAGCAAATGAAGAATAGAACGCGGATTTTCGCGGGTTAAGCGGATTTAAGACGGATAAGAAAAAATGCAAACATTTTTGATTTCGCTCTTAAATCACAATACGAAATATTTTACTAATCAGTTTTTTTTATCCACTCCATCAGTTAAATCCGCGTTCTATTCTAGTTTCATCACATTTATAGTCCCATATTCTGGAATAGCATGCTACTGAATACCGCGACTAATCCTCTAACGAATTCCAGCCTTGAGCCCTCATCTCAATTTCCTCCCCTTCGCGGCCTACTAATTGCAGTCCGTGTGCCGATTTGGTAATGTGACCCACAACCGCAATGCCTTCCATGCTGATAATTTTGTCGTAATCTTCGAGCGCAACCGTGAAAAGCAATTCGTAATCTTCGCCACCATTCAATGCAGCTGTTACAATGTTCATGTTCAATTCTTCGGCCATCACTACAGCCTGATAATGAATAGGAATTTTATCTTCAAAAACCCTGCATCCCACATTACTTTGTGTACAGATATGCATTAATTCCGATGACAATCCGTCCGAAACATCCATCATCGAAGTGGGCAAAATTCCCTTTTCACGGAGTGATTTGATAATATCCTGCCGTGCATCAGGTTTCAACTGCCTTTGCAAGATGTAATCTTTATCCTCAAAATCGGGCTGCACCTCTTCATTGCCGGCAAAAACTATTTTTTCACGTTCTAGTAATTGAAGACCCATGTAGGCAGAGCCCAAATCGCCTGATACACAAATTAAATCATTTTCTTTGGCACCGTTTCTATACACAATTTTATCCGCCTCTGCTTCGCCAATGCAAGTAATGCTGATGGCCAAACCAGTAAGTGAAGCCGATGTGTCGCCACCCACTAAATCTACGCCATATTTATTGCAAGCCAATGCTATTCCTGCATAAAACTGATCCAAATCCTCCACCGAAAAACGTTTGGAAACACCGATGGAAACTGTAATTTGTTTCGGGTCACCATTCATGGCGTAAATATCCGAGAAATTAACCACGGCAGCTTTATATCCCAAATGCATGAGAGGCACATATACCAAATCAAAGTGAATGCCTTCGAGCAATAAATCGGTGGTAACGAGCACTTTTTTGTTTTCGTAACTCAGTACGGCTGCATCATCGCCCACGCCAAGAAGCGTTGAAGGGTTTTCGTTTTTAAATTTCTCGGTCAGGTGTTTGATTAAACCAAATTCGCCGTAAGTTGATATTTCTGTTCGTTGCATTTTTTTTGTCTAAAGTCAAAGGTCTAAAGTCAAAGGTCTTTTCCTTTTATTTAAACATCTTATAATATTAATATATTTGTATTCGATGTAAATGTCAATGTTTTTTTGTCTGAGGTCAAAAGTCTATTACTTAAATAAACAATTTTAGTGATGTACAATGTACAATGTCCTTTGTCCTTCGACCTCAGTCCTTTGACGTATTTCAAATTTTATCTATTCTCGTTTGGTGTCTTCCGCCTTCAAATTCGGTGGCAAAAAATGTATCCACAATGTCCAATGCTTCAGATTCGGTAATAAATCTTGCGGGCATAGAAAGCACATTTGCATCGTTGTGTTGGCGGGCCAATGCCGCAATTTCTGGTTTCCAACAAAGCGCTGCTCTTATACCCAAATGCTTGTTTAACACCATGCTAATTCCATTTCCAGTACCACATATCGAAATACCATAATCGAACTCACCCTTTTTAACCGCCGATGCCATGGGGTGTGCAAAGTCAGGGTAATCGCAACTTTCGGTAGAATATGCACCAAAATCTTTTATCTTTTCGGCCCCTTTGCCTTCAAGGTATTCAATGATTTGGTTTTTAAGGTCGTAGCCCGCATGGTCGTTGCATATTGCTATGCGAAGATGTTTTAAATGATTCATGGTATAATGTTGTTTTTAAAGTTTCACAAAAGTAAATAATTATTTTCAACAATCGATGTAGGTGCAGCTTAAAATCAAAAATAAGAGATTGAAATCCCGATAGCTATCTGGATGAAAATTTGAAAGTTTGAATATTTGAAACTAAAGCAAACTTGAAACTTCCAAATTTCCCAATAACAATTTATTCTTTTTTCTCCACTGCCAATATCCCACACCAGCCATAGCGGTATAAATGACAAATAAAAAGGCAGTAGGATACAAACCTTTATAGACATAAAGTGCTATGCATATTGCATCTGTAACAATCCACACCAGCCAGTTTTCAATAAGCTTGCGTGCCAACATCCAAGTAGCCACCACACTAAGTGCGCCTACAAGCGAATCGGCTTTGGGAATGGTGGAGTCGGTAAATTGACTCAAAACAACGTAATATAGGATATAAATTAGGCCAGTAGCTAGGAGTAATTGTAGCATTAATCTTCGTGAAAGTTGATTTGTTGCCAATTCAGCTCCATTGTCAGCTTGTCCTTTTTTCCAATTTATCCAACCATAAATACTAATGAACACATAATAAAACTGTAGGCTCATATCGGCATAAAGCTTTGCGTCAAAGAATATTACAATATAGAACAATGAAGATACAATACCATAAAACCACAAACTTACTTTTTGTCGAATAGATAAATTCAAATAAATGAGGCTCAATAAAGCACCTGTTATTTCTATCCAATTGGCTTGAAGGTAGGTTAACATGTTTCGTGTTTCGTGTTTCGTGTTTCGTGTTTCGCGTTTCGTGTTTCGTGTTTCGTGTTTCGCGTTTCGCGTTTCGTGTTTCGCGTTTCGTGTTTCGTGTTTCGTATTTCTCGTTTCGTGTTTCGTATTTCTCGTTTCGTCAACCTTAAACGTTCCACGAAAATTCATGTAGGACTTGAACACGAAACACGGAACACGAAACACGAAACGTTTAAATAGGACTTGAACACGGAACGCAACCCCGATAGCTATCGGGGACGAAACACGAAACGAATAACTATTTCAATATTTTCTCGTAAGTTCCAGGTGTTTGCAAAATCTGAATAGCTTTGAGCAGCGATTCGTTATCGGCATCCATTATTTGATAATACTCGTTCATTTCCCACAAATCACGGGCTATCAATGCTTTCAACTGCAGCCTTATAAGTGGTTTTGATGCTTCGTATTGTACAGAATCAAATTTAATTTTCACTTTTTCTTTATCGGCCACTACAAGTAATTGATTCAACAATTCTTCATCTACATTGTAGCTTGATTTGAATTTTTCAAAAGATGGATATTTCTTTTTTAATTCAGTTCTATTTTTGTCAATAAATTGGATACAAACTTTATTTACAATGCCTCGTGCCACCAACTTTCTGTGAAAATCAGTAAAACGAGTAGTATCCAACGGCACAAAAATATCGGGCATTATACCTCCTCCTCCATACACATTGCGTTTAAGGTTTAGAGTTTGGTATTTTAGCGAATCGGGAAAATGTATGCTGTCGGCATGAAGCAATTCGCCGTTATTATAGCGATCAATCAAATCTCGTTGGTATTTTTCATTTCCGTCTTTGTAAGGTTTTTGAATGCATCTACCCGTTGGGGTGTAATATCTTGCCGTTGTTAGACGCATCATTGAACCGTCAATAAGCGGAAACTGTCGCTGCACAAGTCCTTTACCAAACGAGCGACGCCCCACGATGATGGCTCTGTCCCAATCTTGCAATGCGCCCGAAACAATTTCGCTTGCCGAGGCTGAGTATTCATCAACCAGCACTATCAACTTTCCAGTTTCAAAACGCCCTGCGGTTGTAGCTTCTGCCACTGTTTTGGGTTGGTTTAATCCTTGTGTATAAACAATTAACTTATCGTACCCCAGAAATTCATCGGCCAATGCAATGGCTGCATTCAAATAACCGCCTCCATTGCCTTGCAAGCTAAGAATGAGATGTTTCATTCCCTTCTTTTGCAAGTTCGAAAACGCCTTTTGAAACTCTTCTACCGTGGTGCTTCCAAAGTTATTTATTTTTATGTAGCCTATCTCTTTTCCAATCATATAGGTAGCATCCACGCTGTAAATTGGAATTTTATCACGGATAATAGAAAATTCTATCAATTCTTTATTTCCAGCACGCATTATTTTCACCGTCACTTCCGAACCTTTGGGGCCACGCAAGCGCTTCATTATATCAGAGTTTTGAGTTTTTACACCCGCAATGAGTTCTGTGCCAATGTAAATAATTCGGTCGCCGGGCAAAACACCCACTTTGGCAGCAGGGCAACCGGCAATGGTTTGTACTACCAGAAGTGTATCGTCGAGAATCTGAAATTGAATGCCTACACCCTCAAAACTCCCTTCGAGCGGTTCGTTCACTCTATCCACTTCCTCTTTTGGAATGTAGGACGAGTGCGGGTCAAGCTCTTTGAGAATGGCAGTAAGCGTACTTTCTACAATTTTTTTGTCATCAATACTGTCCACATAAAGGCTGGAAATGGCCGATAAAGCATTAGACAATTTGCGTTGCTGTGTGGACGAAAAGCCTTGTGCAAAAAGGATAGGAGTAAATATACAAGCGAGTAAAAGGGATGTTATTTTTTTCATAAGTACATAAACTATTATTGATAAAAATGATTTGTTGCTGGTAAAAAATAATTTATTGTCAGCATAAGGGACACAAAGATACTATAAATGTAGTAAGTGGCTGTTGTGTTTAATTTTAATAAAGTAATAACATGATATTTTTAACTATTATATGCATTCTGCTAAGCTCCAAAATGTTGCAACAGTCTCTCACCTGCTATTAAATCTTCCATTTTGCATGATTTTAGATTTGCAATATTTTGATAAATGTCTTCTATGGACAATTTACTCTCATCGGTTTCTAGGTACAACTTGTCTATTGGCGTAACAATCACGCTAGCTGCATTATAGCGTTCTCCAAAAGACAAAGCACAGCCAACATTTAGTGCTTGCCGGGCTAGTTGAGGCTTCCCTCTAAAACCATGAATAATCCAAAGTTGTTGGGGTTGAAAAGCATATTTTAACTCAAACAATTGATTGAAACACCCCACACAATGAATGATGAGCGGTTTTTGTAATTTTTCCGACAGTCTAATTTGTTTGCCGAAAACAACTACCTGTTGCTCCATTGGCACTTTGCTGTATTTATCCAATCCACATTCGCCAATAGCAACGCATTGTTTATGAGCGGCATAAATTTCTAATTTTTGTAATAAATCTTTAGAATAAATATCTGCAAACCACGGATGAAAACCGATTGAAAAAAATTCTTTTTCATTGGCAGTAAGAAAACTTTCTTCCAATGAAAACGTTTTACCTTGTATTGATGAAAAGCCTCCTGACTCCGTATTGTGAGTATGAATATCTACTAACATGGTGCTTGGTAATTAATTGAAAACCTTTATAGAAAAAGTAATTGGAACAAAGATAAATAATTCAATTGAAAACTAGTATCTTTGCAGTCCAATTTTTTATAAGTACGACCTCTCCCCCCGCCCTCTCCCAAGGAGAGGGAGCCAGAGCAGTTCCTATTTGAAAAAGTGTTTGAATTATAATTGTTAGTTCATTTTTTGTGTAATTTAAAGGAAATCTGTAAATTAAATATATGAGTACAAAAGAATTATTTAGTACATTGCCTTACAAAGTGGCTGATATGTCACAGGCCGACTTTGGTCGCAAAGAAATTGAATTGGCAGAGAAGGAAATGCCGGGCTTAATGGCGCTTCGTGCAAAATACGGGGTTACAAAACCATTGCAAGGTGCCCGCATCATGGGTTCGCTTCACATGACCATTCAAACAGCCGTGTTGATTGAAACATTGGTAGAGCTGGGTGCAGATGTGCGCTGGTGCAGTTGTAACATTTACTCCACACAAGACCACGCAGCGGCAGCCATTGCAGCAGCGGGCATTCCGGTTTATGCCTGGAAAGGGGAAACATTGGAAGAGTATTGGTGGTGTACGCTTCAAGCTTTGATTTTTGTGATTCATGTAGGTGTGGCAGCAGAAAAAGACGCTACAGCACTTGACAAAGAAGCTGGTGGCGAAGACGAACGCTTGTTGTACGGCATTTTGAAAGATGTATTGAATGTTGAAAAGAACATTTGGACACCAATGATTGCTGAGCTTCGTGGCGTTTCGGAAGAAACTACTACGGGCGTTCACCGTTTGTACCAAATGTTGGAAGAAGGTTCATTGTTGTTCCCAGCTTTCAACGTAAATGACTCAGTTACCAAATCGAAATTCGACAATCTTTACGGTTGTCGCGAATCATTGGCCGACGGCATCAAACGCGCTACCGACATTATGTTGGCTGGTAAAGTGGTGGTTGTTTGTGGATATGGCGACGTGGGAAAAGGTTGTGCCCGCTCAATGTTGGCTTATGGTGCGCGTGTTATCGTTACCGAAATTGACCCGATTTGTGCGCTTCAAGCGTCTATGGAAGGTTTCCGCGTAACTACCATCGAAGAAGCATTGGCAGAAGGAAATATCTATGTGACCACTACTGGAAACAAAGACATTATCCGCATTGAGCACATTGCCAAAATGAAAGATGCAGCCATTATTTGTAACATCGGACACTTTGATAATGAAATTC
>JFJP01024812.1_pt1 | contig 11612 bp, 1 predicted proteins | sample 431651 | NCBI WGS metagenome assembly JFJP01 (sample SAMN02602958, study PRJNA72255) | Microbial mat metagenome, whole genome shotgun sequencing project. | biome: fresh water; feature: sink hole; material: water; isolation source: purple microbial (photo- and chemosynthetic) mats found in... | reverse complement strand
TCAATGTTGATCTGAGCCGATTGAAAGAAGACCTTTCTCTGATCGAAGATCGAAAAGTGGTTACGCTAAAACAGATCTCAACCATCGAGGAAAACCTTTCATTGCACGAACTAGACTATTTGCTTGCGAATCTGAACCTGCTGGAGCATACTTATTTCAAAGAAACAATCGCTAAATCTACGAATCAGTCGAAACGAGATCTCTTAGACATCAACAATTTGCTCAAGAGAGAAGAATCCGCGTTGAAACAGAAGTTCAAAAAAGCCCTGACAGAAATCGAAGAAAATATGTACAAGGATCTTGGCCTGTTCTCCAAAGATATGAGCTCTGCCAATTCTATCATAATCAACCAAGGCTTGTTGACCCAAGCGGAATCGCTCACCTTGCAATTCAACCTCAAACTCTACAAGCTGCTATCAGGAACCTCAGAAGCTCTAAAAAAACTCGAGAACATCGATCAATTCCTTCTACAGAATAAAAAAATCACCTGCGATTCGAACTCCACGATAAAGACGATCATTGAAAATGCAGAGGCCTTCGCTAATAATAAAAGAATCCCGATAAGCAAACCAGACAAAAAGCAGCCGATAGATGACTACGTCGAGCAGTTGAGCGAGAACATCGAATTGATAGAGCCTCTCGCCGAGTGCCTCGATATGCTGGAACACTTCAAAGACAAGCCGGCTTCTCACTTCAACGACCTCATATATGAAGTCGATGCATCGCGAAACCTCATGGCTGAAGACTTCACCGGTCTTCGAATATTCTGCAGCGTATTCTCCCGAACTAAGAGCTTTGGGAGCCTCATCGTCTTCCTCCGATCGATGTTTCAAGAGCAGAAGCAGGTGAACTTCAAGAGACTCTGCCAGAATAAATCGAACATCAAAGCTGCCAGCGAAGAGCTGATGAAAGACCACAGTGACGGGAAGAGCAGGATGATACAGATCATAGAAAACTCGACCATCTGCTTCTATCTGGATCGGAGCACCCTCGAGTACCACATGCAAGCGATCCTCGGCTCCAACCTGAAAGTTGCGACCAAATCGCTGATCGAATTCTGCAAAAAACCCAATGAAGCAAACACTATCCCCGGAGCGATTCCTTACGAAAAGATGAAAGCGACGAAAGTGAAGCTGATGGCTTACTTGAAAAAGTCAGACTTCAACCAGGCAGGCGACGAAAATTTCCTAAAAGAGAAAGTCGAGCCCTTCTTGCAGGTCATGGAAGAAAGCGAGAAGATCCTGTCGATCATTCAGAACATGATCAGACTGGGCGCAGTGATGAACGACTCGTTCAGAAACCTGCTGGCCGACAAGATGGTGCAGCTGAACCAGAACAGGGCCATGCTGCTTGAAGATTTTTCGAGTTCCGAGAAGATGGAGGCCGCGTACAATCTGACCAAGGAGTCGAACTTCCACTTGCTCATTCAGACCAACTGCAAGTCGGCATCGAAATCGAAAACTGGCGTCGACCACTTCAGGTTCTTGGCTGACCTCTTCAGACTGGTCAACGATGACATCAACAAGCAGCAGTTCAAGCTGCAGCCCCAACACCACCAGGTCACGATGTTGAACGGCATGCAGAAGTCCTACCTGTGCAAGGCGCTGCAAGTCGGCGCCAAAACAAAACCGGAAGACAAGTTCGTGGTTGAATCGTTGATAAGATACATGACTGGGAAGAGCGACTTCAAACTCACCGATGCAATCGAGAAGAAACTGAGGATGGAAAGTCTCCAGCCGATGACTGATCAGATGATCAAGACGATAGTCGATAAGCTCAGTATCAAAACGCTGCAGAAGCCGCAGAGCGCCTTAGACCAGCAGGCCATCAAGATCGCTCTCTACAGCTACACGAAGGCGAAGGACCGGTTCAACGTGCTGCTGATGCTCATGGGTGAGAAGAGTCTCAAAGAGCTGGGCCCACAGATGTTTCAAAGATCCTTACCAGAGATACTACTTCGTCTACGATATTCATCTGCTGGCCAACCATGTCACCAACGATTACATCACCTACTGCATGGACTATCTTCAAAACCATAGAACCGACATATTCAACATGAATCTCGCGTTCGTCATCAAAAGCACCGAAGAAGGGAAGAGCACCTACGACCAGTTCATGGGCAGCCAGAACTACTTCTGCAAGTGCGAGTCGAGCACAGACCGCACGAAGGATGGCAGCAAGATCTTCGACGAAAAGAAGAAGAAACTTTTGTCGAACAGCAGACTGATGATAGTCACCTCCGAAAGGCCAGGCATGGGCAAGACTGCCTACATCGAAAAGGCCATCAAAGACCAATCGGCAGAACACCTGCAGGTGCTATTCTCCGGCGACCCCTCCGAGCAGGCCTTCACCGAGCGGAAGAAGATCATCCGAAACGGCCTGTATTGCTTCGACAGCAAGTCCTTCAGCAGCAAGCCGAACGTGGTGCTGCACATCAAGATCGACATGATGGACGACATGACCGAGAGCGTCAACATCCTCGACAGCCTGCTCTTCGAGGTCTGCTTCTTCAACTGCGTGTCCTACCAGGACGGCTACCTCTTCCTCGACCCGATCAAGCAGATCTTCATCGAAGTCCAGAACAGCTACAGAGAACTCTTCTTCTCGCAGCTCAGCGTCCTGTCGATCTACTCCGAGCAAGTGAAGTCGCTCGACACATTCTCCAGCCTCACAGACTTCAAGAAGAGACTGGACGAGAAGCGCTTCACCCCTTCCAAGCTGGAGAGTCTTGCGCTGTTCCACAGGTCGCTCCAAAGCCAGCAGCTCGGCCAGAACACTTTGCAGGAGCTGAAAGCGCAGGCTGATCCAAAATCGCTCACTTTGGACAAGTGCTTCGAAGATGTGTGCGAGATGTTCTTCGACGCAACCTCAAAGTCTCTCAAGCCCCAGAACTGCTCGCTATTTCAGTTCCACAACTTCATCAACAGTCTCTGGTTCCAGGTGACGGAGATGGACCAGGTTCCACTCATCGACCCGAAGATCACGCGAGAGAGCGACAGGCAGGATCAAGAGAAATACAAGAAGGATCTAGAGGAATACAAGAAGAATCAAGACAACGGCAAACCACAGAGCCCGCCGATACCGCCGATACCGCTGATGCCGCTGGTGGCTGCGTCAAGGCTCATCACCGCGCGCCACCTCATCAGACTCATCAGGGGCCTGGTCTGGAGTAGCACGAACGAAATAAAAGAAGAGATGTCGATGGCGATGATCATCGAGGACACCTGCAAAGCGAACAAGGGAGAAGTCTCGGACAGCAGCTTGAAGGAGTACAAGAGCAAGATCGAGAGTCTGCCAAAATGGGACTACTCCAACCAGCTGGCCATATTCTTCAACTGCGGAGCCATGAAAGTCATCTACGGAGAGGTCCGCCGCATCGACCCCGACGTCGCCCTGCTGATCAAGTCCCAGCTGCAGATGGACCAGCCCATCCCAGACTACAACAAAATGACCACCAGCAATCGCGAAATAGCCCTGCTCAACGAGCTGGTCGAAGCCCTGGACCTCTATCGAATCCAAGCAGAACAGCCAGGCCAGGAGTTCAGAATCCAAGCAGAACAGCCTGGCGAGGAATTCAACCTGTTCAAAGAGATCCATCAGAAAGTGACGAAGTTCAACGAGAAGGGCTACGTGATAACGCACGACAACTACATAAAGATCTTAATGATCTACCAGAAGGTGCTGCTGAACATCCCGGTGGTCATCATGGGCGCCACCGGCTGCGGCAAGACCTTCATGATCACCTTCATCAGCTCGTGTCTCCTCAAAGACGAGCTCATCTGCTTCACGCTCCACACAGGCGTCACCGAGCAAGACCTCAAGCTCATGCTCCTCAACGCACTCACGCTCGCCACGACCACTGCTGCGACCAAGCGCGTCTGGGTGCTCTTCGACGAGTTCAACACGAGTCCGCTGCAGTGCCTCATATCCGAAATCATGCTCGAGCGCAAGTGCTCTTTCAGCAGCGAGCTCGGAGACAAGCCTTTCCCTCAGAACATCATATTCATAGCTGCCTGCAATCCGTATCGAATCGACGCAAGAAGCACGAACGCAGGTCTCGAACACACGCACTCCAAATCGATCCTGTCCCACAGAGTCTATCCTATCCCTGAATCTCTGATCAGCAACGTCTGGGACTTCGGCCAGCTGACCCGCGATGTAGAGCGCGAGTACATAAAGTGCATAATCGACAAAGACCCGAGACTGGAAGGAGACGGAAAAAACAAACGGATAATCTCCATCATTTCAGTCTCACAGCGGTACTTGCGCGAAAAAGGCAACGACAACAGTGTGAGTCTGCGCGACGTCGCCCGGTTTTCAGACCTGTACATCTTCTTCGGCAAGAAGTTCAAGGACCGGGAAACCGACTCAATCGTACTCTCCGCGTACGTCTGCTACTTCCTGCGGCTCGAGAAGAAAGAACAGAAACAAGAGCTGAGCAAAGAAATAGACTTCGACTCCGACGAAAGACTCGACATCCCTGTGCGGTTCAAAGAGCTGAGTAAGACATTCTCTGGAGATCTGGAAAAACTCGGAGTCGTGCCTTCAGATGTATCGCTCAACAACCCACTCCTCGAAAACCTGATCGCCGGATACGCGTGTCTCCTGACCAAGATTCCAGCAGTCATCTGCGGCAAACCGGGCACTTCCAAGACGCTGGCTGTGTCGATTCTCGTGAACGCGTTCGGCACTTCGGATGAGAAGAAGAAACAGTCGCTGTTCTTCAAGGGAACCCCAACGATATACCCGGTGTACTTGTGGGGCTCGATCGGGTCTACTTCTTCGCACATCAAAGAGGCTTTCAGGAGAGCGACCGATATCGCAGACCAGAACAAAAACCTGGCGATCACCGGAACAGAAGCAGCCCAGCAGCAGGGAGCCTCGAGACAGTTGGTCACCATCATCTTCGACGAGATGGGCCTCGCAGAAATCGCGCCCGAGAACCCACTCAAAGTCCTCCATCCGCTGCTCGAACCCGCTGAGAAGAAAATCGCCTTCATCGGGATGTCGAACTGGAAGCTGGACCAGTCCAAGATGAACCGTGTGGTATACGTGTCTCGATCCGAGATGGAAGAACAGGACCTGTTCGACACCTGCCAGACCGGCCGGATCAAGTCGGAAAACTTTACGAAGTCCGACATCGAAAGCCACATGAAGTGTCTCTGCAAAAGCTACATCTTGTTCAGACAGTTCGAATCTGCTTCAAAGGATCACCACAGGAACTTCCACGGATCCAGAGACTTCTACGAGATGACAAAGCTGGTCAAGAGAAGCATCGTGCTTGCAGATGAGCTGCTGGCAGAAAAAACACTGGGCCACAAAGAAGATGAAGAGGCAGCAGTCCTCAACTCGATATTCATCAACTCGATCCTCAGAGCCTTTTCGGGCAAGATGATTAACAAACAGATGACTTCATTGAAGATGGTCGAGCAGTTCTACAAAATTGCCAAGCCAGAACATGACGAGCCAATCTCAATATCTTCGATCGATCTGATCTACCAGAATCTAGTGGACCAGCATTCGAGACACCTGATGATATTCACTCAGTCATCGATCGTGGAGGAGACGATCAAGCAGCAGGTCATCGACTTCGAGATGAACGTGCGGAAGAAGGAAAAGAGCAAGATCGAGTATCTGGCGCCTTCAAACGTCAACACGGTCACTTCGGTGATCAACCGGCTGCCGATATTCATCAAAGAAGGCTACACGATCATCATGAAGAACTTCGACGAGGTGTACGGCTGCATGTACGACCTGCTCAACCGGAACTACTACGACGAGAAGCAGTCGAGGCAGTGCCAGCTGCAGTACAACAACGACAAGCAGACCGTCGAGGTGCACCGAAACTTCAAGGTCGTCGTGCTCATGGACCGCCAGTACAGCGACGGCAGCGCCGAAGACATCGAGAAGAAGCAGCCGGCCCCCTTCCTCAACAGGTTCGAGAAGTACCTGATCCTCGACGACGAGTTCATCTCCGAAGACCGCAAAGAAGATGTGAAGGAACTCAAGCAGACCTACCTCGACACCCGACAGAGCCAGCCGATCGAGCCGCACCTGCTGGTGCACAACCTGTCCGAAGAACTCATCTTCTCCTCGGTCATCGAAGACAACTCGGCAATTCGGAAAAAGCTCAAGCTGGTAGACAACACGGCAGTCACGCTCAAAGACCTGCTCGAACAGATACTACTCACCAAGTCCAGCAGGCGGGGCCACCAGATGGACGAAGAGCGGCTGCCTGCTCACAACGGAGACGCTGTGCTGAACAAGATCATCCGCCTCTTCTCCAGGAACATGATCCTGGTTCACCAGATCAACCCCCGGCTCTACAACCTGCCTGAAGACTTCGAGAGAAGGTTCGAGGAGACGCACCCCTACGACTCGCTTAAAGACTACATCAACAACCTCGTGAAAAAGCCTGCCGGCCAGCGGCAAGGCATCGTGTTCACCTTCTCGACTCCCTGGCAGCTGCAGCACCTGATCGACATCTACAACAAGGAGTCCAGCGGAGAGCGAATCACCATCATAAAAAACAGCGACCTGCAGCTCAAGCAGTCGAGCCAGCGAGGCAGCCAGATCAAAGAGCTGTTCCTGGATACCAGCCCGCTGATCATCGAGATGTCGAGCATGCGCGAGTGGAAGCACATCCAAGAGCTGCGCTACCTGATCGCCTCGGAGTCGATCAACGGCCAGAAGACTATAATCATCGTCGCGCACCACATCGGCGGCGTGGCAGACAAGAAAGACCTGAACTACAGCTCCATCAACTACTTCACGACAGACTGGGAGATGATCGTCATCGACGCGCTCGAGGGCTCGCACTACAAAGAGTACCTCGAGATGTGGGGCAAGCAGTGCAAGGCCATCTTCGACGGCTCCCTCAAGCTCTTCGAGCAGGAAGACAGCGAGTCTCTGACCCAGCAGCTCGTAAGGAGCGCCTTCAAAAACTTCCTGCTCCGCGATATCCGCACCTACAACATGCTCGTGCGCAGGAACTCCGCCTATGACATCATCAACGACAAGACAAGCATCATCAAGAAGTTCGCGGTCATGATCGAACAGAGCAAAACCTCGCAGCTCAAAATCGCCAACCTCTTCGACGAGAAGGCCCTGAAGCTGCTCGGGGAAGTCGGAGACGTCTCCCGGGTCCTCCGAATCAAGCTGATGGACAACTTCATTCAGAAGATGGAAGAGCAGATCGAGGCTCTCGACGGCATCGTCTCCTTCGACCTGGTGGGGTTCATCACGCTCATTCACGCGCACACCTTCCGAGACGTGCTCGCCTTGACCTTCGAGCGCATGGTCACCTCCAAACTGGAAGGCGAGTCGATGGAAGACTTCACCAGCCTCAAGAACATCGAATACATCGAGCTGATTGGCAAACAGCTAGACAAAAAGCTCACTCCCGAGCTGCTCACCAGACTCAAAAGACAAATCCTCGAAAACGGTTCTGACAAACTCATCCACGGCTTCTTGAAGAGTCTTAAACCGGAAACCCTTTTCGAGTGCGAAGAGAACCAAAAATTCGACAAGCCCGATGAAAACCTGCTCGCCGCCGCGGTACTCGTCAGCAGGTACCTCAACAGGAAGTTCAAAACCCTTTCATCTGACACCATCATCTACTTGATTCTGGAGCTGACAAGGTCGAGAATGGTCGATAAGTTTGATTTTAGGACACTGACCCTCTTCGCGATAGTATACGTGCACGTATTCGAGGAAGAACTGGGATTCATCGAGATGGTCAACGACAGCATCGAGAAAACCACCCTGGTGGAGTTGCTTGTCCCCAGCGCCAAAGACCTAGGGTTCCTCACTCTTCAGCCGCTCGCTCAGAACCTCACGCAGCTGACTTCCTTCGAAAGCCGCAGTGATCTGGTGAAGCTCATCAAGAGACTCAGCTGTGGCTCGCTCTTGTCTCCCAAGTCCGAAGCCAACCCCCTCACCGGTCTCGGCATGATCATCGTGATTCTGACAGAGGTCGAGCGAGAGTGTGACAACATGGAGATAATGGCCTCCTTCAAAAAAATCTACCATGAGTACAATCGAAGAGAGTATACAACTTTCGCGCTGAGCTTGCTCAACGGCATGATCAAAGACCCTGCCCCGAAAAGCGTCGAGTTCTTGGATAGAATTTTCGGCACGCTGAGCGGATACCTGCTTGAACTTTGTCTCTCTGTGAATCCCAGCTTGCAGCTGATGCTCTTCTCGGTTCCTCTCAACCTAATCCTTAAGAAGTCCAAACTCCGCATCTGCCAAGCCGAATTCAATCTGATCGTCAAACTCTGTCAGTCCCTCTTCGAAGTTAACCCAGATAACGACCCGTTCAATTCGTTGGAAGAAGCCCTGAAACAAGTGATCGGCAGCAACAAGCCTGAAAACTTAGCAGGAATCTGTGAAGAACTGAACTTTCTGCTCGCCACCACAACGCACACTCGCATCCCAGCAATTACGCAGTCCGAGACCCCCGCTTTCGACCAACTGAAGCACGAGCTGAACCACATCAAGAAGTTCATCATGAGAGACACAAACTACTTGGTGAACAAGGCAGACTTCATCATGATCAAAGTGGTCAATCAGTTCATCACCCTGTGCAGAGCAAGAGAAAATCGGAAGATCTTAAGAGAAGAAGCTCAGCAGCTCGAAACTATCATCAGCGAAGGCCTCTCCGTGATGCAGCAGAACCAAGGACAGGAAGACACCAGACTGCTCCTGGCGCTCATGTCGATCATATTCAAGGTCTCGCCGGACATCCTTCAGATCGGCAGTGTGGGAATCAAATCCATGCACGAGACGCTGCTGCAATGGTCCAAAGACAGCAAGAGCGAGTTCTTCCTGCCGGTCGACTGGCAGAGGGAAGTGCAAGACCTCAGAAACAGCATTGTCATTGGCCAACCACAAGCGCTCGAGATCAACACCTTCCAGAGGAAGCTGGAGGTCATGAACTTTATGTTCAGCATCAGAGTGGTGGAAGCAGCGCACCTCGCAGAACTGCAGCGACTGATGGCTCGGTCGCCGATACTCTTCCAATTCCTGCAAGCCTGCCACCAGCAGCAGGATAATCAGATTTCTGCTGCAGACCTCGACCTCGCGTTCTGCTGCGCCGCAGTAGCCGCCCTGCTCGAGTCGCTCCCTGGACAGTCTCCCTACAACATCCAGCAGCTCTCTTTCGACAGATTCGTACCGCTGCTCAACTTCCCATCGGAACAGCTCGCCAAAGTTATCACTGTTGCCAATCTCTGTAGACAACCGAGAGCAGTCACAGCTTTGTACGAATGTTCTACTCCTAATTGCGGGTATCCGACTCCAGTCGGAGATTGCGGCATGCTCAATCACTACAGAAGCGACTCGAGTATGATGAATTGCCCAGGATGCAACGTGCAGGTCGGAACAATGCAAGGCGGCCGTGGCGCGAACCTCAGAAGGATCGACATAAAGACGTTCATCAACAACGTCAATCACCTGCTCGCGATAGACGACCAGGTCTTCAGAGAAGACAAGAAGTTCCTGGACCTGGAAAACCGCGAGAGGTTCGACGAGTCTTGGATGACAGACAAGTACTCCACCGAGATCGATAACAAAGGAAAAGCGATATTCGTGCACCTGTTCCAATCCATCATGAGACTCGTCGCGAAGGTCAAGAAAGACAGCCGACTCACACTTCCGCTGTCTGCAGATGATCAAGATGTTAAAATCGCCAACAAGAGCTTCTCCGCGCTCAGGTCTCTGCTGAACAAAGATCTGCCATCTACCATGAACTTCTTCAAACTCGTCGTTTGTGAACTTGCGCGGTCTCACACTCAGCAAATGGTCAACCCGCAGGCGACCAGACGAATACTGGCGACTGAGTTCCACCAGAGGTACTCAGCCATGGACAGACTGCTCGGGGAGTACGAGGAGAGAAAGCGAGCAGTGGTGCAGGAAGCAGGGAAAAGCTCGCTGGTGTGGTACTCGGTGGTCACTGGCAACGCGACCAGAAGCATGATCGAGCAAACCTTCGGCAGAGGCATGAGCAGATTCTTCCCGATGATGCGAGAAGCGCGCGAAATACCGATGCAGGAAATTATCCTGTACCTCGAAACATCCAAAGAGTCGAACCTCAAGGCGCGCTTCTTGTACGACCTGCTTCAGAACAGAGACCTCATGGCCGGCGGCTTGAGACGTGTGCTGACTGCCGCGCGGAACATCGGCACTGCGATTTACCGCAAGTACAACCTGAGGTTCACGGAAAAAGACTGCCACGAGAAAATCACTATGAAAAACCTTATCAAAGGAAAGAATATCCCGAAGCTCTCGTTCGCCTTCCGCAAAGAATCCAAGCCGAAGAGAAACATCTTCGATAGCGAAGACGACCAGCCCGCAGAGTCGATCGACATGGACATCGAGGTGGGTGAGAGTGACAAAGAACTCCATGCCGCATTCGAAGCATTCAAGGAGGACTGGAAGACTACCAAAGAACAGTTGAAGAAATCGGGCGATAACATCAAGTTCAAATACGAATGCGAAAATCTCGATCAACTCAAAACCTTAATCATCGATCTTTCCAAAGGCGATGCGTGCATAGCGAGCTACGTAGTTAACGACAACAGTCCGAAACCTCAGATGGAGCAGATCGTGATGAGATCACTCATCGAAGCATTAATCACTATACAGTCCGAATGGATCGAGAACTACTGCAGTATAATCATTCCGAATGCTGTGAGGAAACAGCAGAAGCCGAAGCCCTTCTACAAATCGCCTGATGACTGCTTCATCGCAGTCGACTCTGGGCTGGAGGAAGACCTCAAGCGACACACGCGACTGAACTTCGCACGAAACCAGCATGGCGACATCGAAGTCAACATCGAGTATCTGGCCATGAAGTACGCCACCCAGATGTTCGCTCGCTGCCACCCGGTCCAGTCGCACACCTACTTCTACTTCTCAGACAGCCAAGACCAGTCGCTCAAGCGCCTCGTCCAGCGGCTGCGGCTGCCCGAGCAGCGAGCCTCCGATGAGCTGCCTGCATTGCCGGTGCAGAACGACATCAAGCAGGTGGTGCAGCTCGAGACGGTCATCAAGATCATCTGCAGCAACATCGCGGAAAGTGGCAGCGCCTTCGATACAGCCAACACTCTACTGAAGAGCATCAAGGTATGCGACCTCGAACTTGTCCGACGAAGAATCCAGTTGGAGAAGTACAAAGATAGGTTGACAGAGTGGGAAGTATATCAGCCAGATTACAAGAGCACCAGGACTGATCCGGTTCCACTGTACGACAATATCCGAACGAATATGAAGAACAAAGAGAACAAGTCCAAAATCATCGAACTTCTGAAGATCCAGTTCGTGGATACATTCACATCGAAAGATGATTTCACCCAGGACAAGCTGCAATCAACACTGAAAGATATGTGCGATTACAATGAACTAGACGAACTGTTTGAATCCATTGACAATGAAACCGAGTTGGCCAAACTGCACTTCAGGCACTTACCCGCACTGATCAAATCCCTCGAATCAGAACAAGACTAATAATTAATAGTGTTAAATTATTGTAAATATCAGTCAGATGGTGGAGGGGTTTGGGGTTTGGGGTTTGGGGTTTGGGGTTTGGGGTTTGGGGTTTGGGGTTTGGG
>JFJP01012382.1_pt1 | contig 11612 bp, 12 predicted proteins | sample 431651 | NCBI WGS metagenome assembly JFJP01 (sample SAMN02602958, study PRJNA72255) | Microbial mat metagenome, whole genome shotgun sequencing project. | biome: fresh water; feature: sink hole; material: water; isolation source: purple microbial (photo- and chemosynthetic) mats found in... | reverse complement strand
CAAACACAGCCACCGCAGCCAGCGTCGGAACCGCAAACGCCGCAACCACAACAGCAATAGCAGTGGCAGCGACCGCCACCGCAACGCCAGCAGGAAGCGCAGCCATCACCTCCAACGCCGCGCCGCTCGCAATCTCAATCATCACCGTCCCCGCCATCATCAGCCTCAACGAAAGCAACACCAACAAAAACGACACCAGCGGAACAACCGGCGGCAGCGCCAGCAGCAGCGGCAGCACAGCCGGAAGTTTTGCAGCAGTCACACCGGTACCCTGGCAGGGACAAGGGCAGGGCGGCGTCGCAGTCTTTGGCGGACTCTCGTGCGGCGGATATTACATCCGCGCGCGCGTCTACGTGGACGACAACCAGGACGGAATGATGTCGCCCGCCGAAGGCATCACCGGACTGCAAGCCTTCTTTCTCGATCAAACCTATGCGCGGCTGGGCAGCGTGTACAGCATCGAAGGCAAAGCGGAATTCTGCATCCCCGTCACGCATTATGGCAAAACCATCTTGATCGACATTCCATACCTGCAACTATTTGGACAAGTGCAAGTTCCCGACCAACCCAACCAGGATTTGGAAATCTGGTTTCCCGGTCAACCACCGACCCTGCCGATATACCTGCCATGAAAAAGATAAAGTACATCCTCCCGATCCTGGTCATATTGTGTGTCTGCGGCATGTTGATCGCCTCACTGCAAATGAGCGGAACCTTATTTGGCGGCAACCAAAGCGTGGGCGGATTTGGGAATCAAGGACTCCCACCGGGCGGCGGCGCCCTGGACAACATCGCGCAAGTCTACGCAGACAACCCGTTTCATGGCTGGCCCGCCCAATATCAGGAATGTAACTGGGGCGTCATCACCGCCTATTACGGCACCCCGAATTACTTTCCAGGCTTCAAGCATTACGGCATAGACCTGAGCAATTATTGGGACAGCGGCAGCGCGGCGCTCAACAGCGCCATACACGGCGCGCCGATAGTCGCCACCGCCACCGCGCGCGTCGCGCAAGCGGTCTACTCATCGCCCTCGCAATGGAACTACGGCATGGGCAACTTCGTGCAACTCGTTGGACTCGAAAACACCTGCGAAGAAGACATCGGCGCAGACCTCAACCGGGACGGCGTAATAGGCGGATGCTTTGTCGTATGCGAAGACGACGCCCAACTTGATCTGAATCAAGACGGAACGATTGGCGGCTATTGCGGAGCTGAGGCTGCGTGGAAAGCCACCTACATGCACCTGCTGGATGTAACCGTGAGCGCCGGACAAATGGTTCACGCGGGCGACGTGCTTGGTCACGTCAACAACACCGGCAACAGCACCGGCGACCACCTGCACTATCAAATCAACGGACCCGATGGAGCAGTGGACCCGGCGCCCACCTTCGGCTGTTCTGGGTATGACTGGCAGGCAGGCGTCAACAAAGGACAGTAACCATGATGCAACTCCTGTTTTTACTCTCAATGATTTTCCAGACCACCACCAGCAGCGTGCGGATATTGGTCGCAGACGCCCAGGGACAACCCATGTCAAAGATACGGGTCAGCCTGGTCTTGTATGAATTTGTGAGCACAGCCGGAAAAACGGAAGCGCGCGAAATTTTTTCAGAACACTGCGCCACAGACGCAAATGGCGAATGCACGATACAGATTGGAGAAACCAGCGGCATATTGCGCGGCAGGATAGACCTCGGCAAATATGGCGGACGCGACATCATCTGGCCGGGCGGCGCGCTGACCGCCCCGGTCTTGGTGGATATTGAAGCGGGCAGAGTCAAAGGCACAGAAGCCGGAGCGTATGACTTTCAGGAACAGGACGGCGGCATCCCGATACAGAAAAGCGTCCCCTGGATTGTTATATGGATTGGACTGCTGGCAGTGGGAAGCATCGTTGTTCTGATTTATTTGAAAGCGCGGAAAGAACACGCATGAACAAACGCAGCCTATTGATATTGGCGATTCTGTTCTTGTTGTTGCTGCCCACAGCAAACGCATTTGCATCTCCGCTGGCAGACCCACCCAACCATTGCGCAGACGCCGCCGATCCGCTGTGCCTGACCATGTTCGAGGGCATCAACAAACTGATTGGAGAATGGGTCAAGACCCTGTCCGTCGCCATCTCGCAGGTGATAGCCATGATTGCCTGGGTCTCGGCTAAATTGGTTTTGCTTGCCTATGAAATGATAGTCAACGGAACCTGGCTTGACGTATTCCGCCAGGACCTAATCGGAAATGTCGAAACCCTCATGCCGGAAGTCCTGCGCGGAATAGCGCTGGGACCGACCGGCTTGATGTACATCGCCCTATCGTTATCGGGCATCATCATGATTATTCCAATGGTCTCGGCAGGCACAGATCGCCTGGTCAAGCCTGAACGCGTAATTATCTGGGGCGTCCTGCTGACCGCCTTATTCATCAGCGGCACCGCGGGCTACGACCTGGTGGGCATGATCGAAGACCTGCGCGTGAGCATCGTCCGGCAGATGATGGGCGGAGAAGACACAACCAGCGCCGTGGAGAACCTGCTCTTCACGCCGATGAAAGCCACCTCTGCCGAAAAGGAACTGGACCTCGCCAACCCGACCGAACTGCCGGAGCAATTTGTGCTTACCTATTACCCGGTGATAGAGCGGGAAGAAGTAACGGTGCGGCTGGCGGAAAGCTCGGCAGTATTCTCAGGCATCCTGAACACAGACGTTGAAACCGAAGCGAGCGCGATTGCGCGCACCAACGGAGCGATGCAGTCGCTGCTATATGCCCTGATTGAACTGGCAGCGGCGGCAGTCATCCTGGGATTTGCGCTCGCCTTTATCTTTCTGGGCATCGCCGCCCTAATCCTGATCCTGTTTCTGATGGCGGCATTGCCCCTCGGCTTCTTTGAATTTGGCAACATCATCCTGACCAAAATCCTGGAGCGTTACGTGCAGATTGTGACCCTCTCGCTGGTGCTGGCATTATTTATGCGCGTCTCCGGCGGATTGATGGCAGCGCTGCCGGGAGCAGACAGCACACAAGCGGTGGTGGAATGGCTGTTATTGATAGGCGCCCTGTTCATCGCGCTGCAAATGATTTTCGGCATGGCATACAAAGCGCTGACCGACTCCTTCTCATCCTTCTCGAACTCGGTACGGCTTGCCACCGGAATGCCGGTACCGCCGCAGGGACAGGGCGTGATGTCCACCATTGGGCGTGTCGCAACCGGCGCAGCCATGGGCGCCTTGTTTGGAGGGGGGAGTGGCGCGCTGGCAGGCGCAGCGGGCGAACTGATTAGCGCGCCGATCATGTCATCCTGGAAAGGAGGAGGAAACGAAGCAAATCAAAAAGATGCAGGCAAAACAGAAAACCAGAGCGGGAATGTATTTCTTGACAATGGAGTTGGAATCGTTCCGCCAGCGTCTACGCAAAAGCCGCAGGAGAAAGACGCCGGAGCGCGCGCTGGTTCCGCCTTTGTCCCGCAGCCAATATCCCAGAACCCACTCATGGCAAGCGGGGTGAGTGGAGCAAGCGTGATGAACACAGCGCGTTCCGCGCCCATCGCAAAAGAAAATAAGGAAGCGAAGCCGCCCGAAAATAAGTCAGCGCAAAGCGCCTCGGCAGAAACAACACGCGCGGTATTCGCATCCAAATCCCTATTTCCAGACGAGAGGTAATTTGTGAACGACGACATATTTGAACGCTACCTGCAATACCGCTTCCAACAGGCAGGCGCAGTCACAGCGGGGCAGCGATTGGAAACGCTGAACACCATCAAAGAGGAAGCGCGCAGCGGCATGGTACCGCTGGACGAACATTCAGTAGCCACGCTGGACATCAAGGAACCATCGGTGCAGGCGGTCCTGCGCGGCGAAAGCGTATCGGTGGGAGGCAAGACCCTGCGCCAGCCCGCCAAACGATTCGCCATGCCATCGGTCTCCAGCACAGCGGGCAAACTGCTGATCTTGCTTGCCATATTCCTGCTCCCGATCCTGCTGGGCGTCCTATACATTTCATCGAAAAAGAGCGCGTCCGCCCGCAGCCTGAGCGTTGACCAGACCGCCACGGCATTGATGAATCCAACTGCAACGATGGCTCCGCCCACAGCGCCCACATCCGCGAACACGGAAACGCCCACGGTCATCCCGACTGCCACGCTCATGCGCGATCAAGTGCAATACAGCGAAGGCGTGGCAGCGGAAGACCCGACCTCGCCCGCCTCGATTGAAATTGGCGGACGCAGGCTGGTTGTCCTGCTCGGTGAGATTAACAAAAAGAGCGGCGTATGGGAACCCAAGGGTGTGGAATGGCTGCAAGGCACATCGGTGCGCAAGGTCTTTGCCATCCCGATGGAAATGATGACGGACGCATACATCTCGATTGGCGACCCGATCTCGGTGCGCTATCGAAACGGCTACACCGCCACCTACGCCGTGACCGCCTCAGAGAATGTGGTGGTGGATCAAATTGAAATCCTGCGCTCGAACAAACCATCCATCGCGGTTTTGTTCTACACCGGCAGCATCGAAGACCCATATCGCACCGTAATCTTTGGCGAAATCCCGCTGCCGCCTGAAGCGCGGGGATCCTCCGCAATCCAGCCAACGCCCACGATGGAAGTTGGACGGAGAGCCGTGATATTGACCGAGGGCGCGCGCCTGCGCCAATCGCCTTCATTGAGCAGCGCGACAATTGGCGGGCTGGTATTGGGTGAAGAGATATATGTCATCACTCAAATCCCCTCGGTGAAATCAGACGACATCATGTGGTCTTACGTTCAGACAACACAGGGTAACGGTTGGATAGCAGAAAACTTGATTGCGTTCATTAGGTAGTGATGAGTGATGAGTAATGAGTGATGAGTGAAAAGTAATAAGTGAAAAGTAATAAGTGATAGACCTCTTGCAAAAGTCCATTTTTGACCACAAAGGCACAAAGTCTCGAAGACTCAAAAGGAAAAACTTAGTGACCTAGTGTCTTGGTGACTTTGTGGTTTACAGCGCTTTACCTATGCAAAAGGTCTAATAAGTGAAAAGCAAAACGGAACACGCAACATACAAACACAAGGAGAACAAAATGGATTTTGATTTTCAAACATTGGCAATTGCATTAGCCGGAGTCAGCCTGGGCTTGATAGGCGTCGTCATGGCGGGGGCTGCCTTCTTTCCGCAAGTGGCAGAGCAATACAAAGGACAGATTACCAACGTAATCGTGGGCGTGGTTCTGGTAGGCGTGGCAAGCATCATTGTCGCCGCGCTGGGCGGATAGCGAATGGCAGAAGAAATGAACTATCACGTCCCACCGGACATCCTGCACTACGAATCGAAATACTTTCTAGGATTTGGAATGCAGGAAGTCATGGCAGGACTGATTGTTGGCATGTTATTCATGATGATCAACAGCCCCTTGATTGGACTGGTCGCAGGCGGCTTAACCCTGGTTGCCATGCGCCGCTATGACGGACTGGGCAACCGCTCGGTGATCATGTACATCGCCGCCTGGGGCTGGTATCGCTGGCGTCCGCAAAACATCATCATGCCGCGCACCCTGCCGCCTGGCGCAACCCGGCTGGAAATCTCCACCTGGGAAGGAGACCCGATGTTCATCATAGACAGGTCCGCATGATTTTGCAGCTTGGCGCATTTGACCACCTGACAGCCCCGGCATCGCGGCTGGTCAACCTGGCAGGCGTTTGGGAATCACTGCCGCGCCTCTCGCGCGGACTGCCCATCGCCCGCCTGCTGATATCCGCCGATACCCTCAGCCGCGAAGACGTGATTGACGGCTTCAAAAAAGTAGCCACACCGGAACGCTACCTGCCGCCGGGCGTGATTGCATATCGCCTGGCGTATGAAGACTACCTAAGCAGCGTCGTACAAGCGGTTAGATACACGCGCCTGTACTTAGCCATGGATCCAATCCTTGATGAAGACGCCCTGGTTGGATTGATGGGCGCGTATGGCGTGCAAGCATCGCCGCTTGACCACGAACTACCGCGTCCATTTAATCGCGCAGTTGCCGAATGGGATCGCCTGCGCGCGGACGATGGGCGCTACCTGGCAGTTCTGCGCACACGCTTCAATCAATATGGCAGCGTCATTCACCCGCGCATCTTGCACAAACTACTGGGGCAGGAATTCCCGTTATGGGCCGCCTTGCAAGTCTATACCTTCCCGCAGCGCGAGACCACCAAATTATTGAGATTGAAAAGCGCCATGGCGCGATATGGCGGAAACAACGACGACGAAGGACAGCGTGAAGCGCAGACTGCCGAAAGCGGACTGCAATCGGTGCGGGAAATGGTCCTGCGCGGCGAAGCCCTGCACGCGGTCAACTTATATATTGTGGTGGACGGACCGGACATGCGGACGCTCAACACGCGGATTGAAATCACCAGGGGTTCGGTTGGACTGGAAATGGAACGGGTGTATGGCGCGGGCGACCTGGTGCCGCGTCTATTCAGCACCGACCTGAGCGGCACGGGCGCATCGGAAGGCATCCCCATGACCACCAGCGGCGCAGCGTTACTGGGCGGATCGGCGCTATCGTATCGGCGCAGGACGCAAACCAAAGGCGTCATGATCGGCATAGACCGCAACCAATCCCCGGTCGTGATTAATATTTTCGACGACGCCGCGCCATCCTACAACACCGTGGTACTGGGGCAGACGGGCGCAGGCAAAACCTTCGCCATGCTGGTCTTAATGATGCGGCACGTCATGACCGGCGCGCGGCTGATCATGATTGACCCGCAGGGCAACATAGACCTTTCGTTTTTGGGGCAAGACGTATATCAGCGCAGCGTCGTGGGCACCGCGCAGGCATCCATCAACGTGCTGGATATTGTGCATGAAGAAATTGGCAGCCAGGTTGAAATGGCGCTCTCCATGCTGCGAATGCTGGGCGTACACAAAGACCAGCAAATAGAACGAGCGCTTTTGGACGAAGCGCTGATGTCCTTGTACTCCCCGATCTGGGGCGACAAGCAAGCCCAACCGCCAATCCTGCCGGACCTATTGAAATGGATGGAACAACGCGCGCAAGAAACCAAATCAGACCTGGTGCGCGACACCGCCGAAACTTTGTGCCTGGTCTTGCGCGGATATGTGGTTGGCAGCAGCGCGGACCTATTCGGACGCAACACCACGATTGACTTTCGCCTTGACCACGTAGTGAACGTCTTTGATGTCAGCCGCCTGCCGCAGCAGGGCATGGGCGGAAATATGCGCTCGGCATTGCTCTCGATACTGGTGGCGAACATCAACCAAAGCATCCGCCGCCGCAGGCGGGAAGGGGACCGCGCCCCGATCCTCTTTTTTGTGGACGAGATGGGTATTTTGATGCGCGACGCAGTCGTGGCGGACTACATCTCATCCGAATACAAAACTGCGCGCGCGCGGCTGGTGGGCATGATAGTTGCCGATCAGGACTTGCACTCCTTGCTGGGACCGAAAGACGAAAAGGGAATTCATCATGGCGTGCCGATATTGGCAAACGCCGCCAACACCTTCATCTTCAATCAAAAGGAAAGCGAACAAGCCACCATCCGCGAGCACTTCCCGACCCTGCCTGTGGGCATGGTGGACGCGCTCCCGATTCTGCCGCGCGGCACCTGCATCGCATCCTTCCCGGATGATCTGCTGGTCGTCAATATTTTGCCGGGACAGTTTGAACGCATTGTCTTCTCATCGCGCCTGCAAGACCGCGAGCGAGCCGTTCAAATTGTGGAACAGTTGAAAGTGGAAATCAAAGGCTAAGAGAAACGGGAGTGTTTCGTGTTTCGTGAATTTTCAAACGGAACAAAACTAAGAGCCTGTTTTTTGAACACAAAGGCACGAAGGCACCAAGACTCGAAGGGAAAAACTTTGTGGCTTTGTGTCTTGGTGGCTTCGTGGTGAAGTTATTAAACAGTTTCTAATACGCGACATGGTTTTCTCATTTGAAACGCACCTAAAAGAAACGGAGGAAGCATGGCAGGAAAAGCAAGAGAAACATACGACGAAAGCGTAACCGCGCTGCATAGCTGGCTTCAATTTTTGGACAACAAAGAAATTGAACTCAAAGCGCAAATGGAAAGACTGCGCAGCAAAGGAGATGACGCGCAGCAGCAGGAAGAAATAACACCCACCGACGAAAAACCTGACTCCTGGGTATGAACACCGGCGAAGCCATCAAATATATAGGACTAGCCATGCTTGCCCTCGCGTTCACGCTGGGCAACAAGTATGGACTATTCACATCCGCAGAAGCGCGGGCGGAGCTGCTGACGCAAATCACAGTTTTGTTGAACGAGTATCGCACCTGGCTGATTGGTGGAACATTACTACTGACCACGTTTCCAGTAATCAAGATGGTGATGAAAAACCGCCGCGCCGCGTTGATTCAAAAAGGCGTCAGCCAGGGACCGACACTCTTGTTGTTACCACGCTCCGACTGGAAACCGGTGGACCCAGGCAAAGTGGGCATTTGGGCGCGCCTGGCAGACGCCCTGCCGCACGACGAACAGATTTCGTTTGAAGTGGGCGGCAGTGACACCGATTTGTTTTTTGCCCTGCACGGTTCAGAGGATGGCGTGCGCGCCGCCCTGACTCAATTCAAGAGCGAATGGCCGGGGCTGCAACGGCGACCGGTGGAAACCGAACCAGCATCCGTGCCGGAAAGCTGGCATATTTATTGGGTCGAATTATGTCCGCACAATTGGAAGGAACCGATCCTATCCCTCTCAAATGACCCGCTGCGCTCGGTATTGGTGGAAGTCAACGGCGTGATTGGACAGGGACGCGGATTGGTGCAGGTTATCGCGCGTAACGATTTTGGCACACGCGCAAAACTGGGAACCGCCGCATTCAACGCGCGCGCAGAGCCGGTGGGCAATGCGGGCGTGCGCGCCATCCGCACAAAAGAAGCGCGCGGACTCGAAGGACGCGCCGGACGCGCCTTCCTGCAAGTGACGGTGCGGTGTGTGGGCATTGCTGATTCAGAATCGCGCGCGCAGGGCATTGCTCGCGGACTGGCGCGCGCCGTATCCGCCTCGTATGGGCACCGCAACCCGGTCAAGCCGGTGAAGTATGGCAAAGACCCGCGCCCGGTGTTGGAACGACGGCTGGGCAAATCGCAAGCCTGGGCGGATGACGAACTGGCAACCCTCGCGCATTTGACGGGCAGCGACATGCTCTTTGTCGCGCCGCGGCTGAAGACCGCCAGCGCGAAATCATTACCGCCTGATCCGGAGATGCGCGTCACGCCGTTGGACATGACCGCGAAGTTTATTGAGGAGATGAATTGATGAACAAACTTTTACTTGAATAAATCTGAATGAGTGCCTGTCCTGGTCAAGCCAATCTCATCTTCTGTAATCGTGTAGATCAGCAGCCAATCAGGTTCGATATGACACTCCCTGTTTCCCTCGTAATTTCCATGCAGGAAATGGTCGCGATGACGCTCATCCAATTTTTTCCCCTCGACCAAAAGCTGAATGAGCGTAAACATGCGATTCATAACATATCCGCGTTTTTGCAAACGCTTAAAGTCTTTTTTGAAAGCGGCAGTACGAGTAATGCTCCGCGTCATGCTTCTAGATCCGCCGCCAAATCAGCCACACTCTTGAAAGTCTTTGTATTGCGGCGATTCTTCAAATCATCCATTGCCTGAAGCGTCTCCTCATTTGGCAGACTGATCTGGAAGGGCAGGGCATGTTGAAGGTTGACCTGTGTATAGAACAAAGTGATTGCTTGAGAAGGAGTTAACCCCATGTCATGGAACAACTTTTCAGTTTGTTGTTTGAGTGTTGGATCAAGTCGAATGGTGAGTGTGGTAGTTTTAGGCATTTTCGCCTCCTTTTCATTTGTACTTTCATTGTAACACACCCGGAGAAAACGTATGACAGAACGCAAAATGATCATCCTTGGCAAAAGCGTGGACGAAAACGGCAACGACTGGAAAGTGGGCGTGCCGCTGCCCGACTTCCAGACTCACGCCGTAGTCTTTGGATCGACCGGCAGCGGCAAATCCACCTTCCTGCGCAACCTCGCGGTGCAGACCTTTGGACTGGGAGCCACGACCTGCATCGTAGAACCGCACGGCGACTTATGTTTGGACATACTGGACGCGGTCCCGCAGAACGCGCTCGACAAAGCAGTGTATCTCTCCCTCGACAGCCTCCAACCATTCTCCCTGCCACTCATGACCATCGGACTGGGAGCCGGACTTGATGTAGCGGTGGGAGCCGTGATGAGCGTGCTGCGCATGGCAGAACCCGCCTCATGGGATCAATCCGCGCGAACGCGCGAAGTATTGCGCCATATCATCCGCGTCCTGCTCGATGTCCAGGGCTGGCAGGCAAGTTTGCTTTCGCTCGACCGCTTCCTCACCAAAAAAGAAACCAAATTTCGTGAACAAATTCTCGCGCAAGTCTCGGAAGAAAACACGCGCAGCGGCGAATATTGCCTGCATGAAATTGCGCCCGCGCTGGATGATGTCAAAGGCAAAGCGGGAATGATGGACAGCATTCTGGCAGCGCACCGCAGACTTGAAATCTTCATCACCGACCTGCGCTTTCGCCGCTCGCTGGCGCTGCCGCCATTGGGACCGCGCATCAGCCTGCCGGAATTGATGAAAGGCGGGAAGATGGTCCTGCTGCCGGTCAACTCCGCCGCGCTGGGCAAACAACCAGCGGAACTGATCTCAATGATGTTCATGCAAATGGTGGCGACCGCCTTTCTATCGCGCACGGATCGCAGCCAGCGGCAGCAAGCGGTGGTCATCATTGACGAATTCGCGGGCATGGCGGGCGGCGCATCAGGCGGTGGGGAAGTGGCGGAGATTGTGGATGTCATCCTGCGCGAAGGACGAAAATTTGGCGCATCGCAAATCCTGGCAACGCAATCGGTGAACCAACTGTCACCGGAAGTGAAAAAGAACTTGCAGGTCAACACCAACACCAAGATTGTGCTGCTGGTCTCGGACGTGGATGATGCGCGCGACGCCGCCAACATTTTAGGCAGCGACCTGATCAGCGACGTGGACATTCGCAGTATGCCCAAGTTTCATGGCTACGTGCGCGCCATGGTCAACAAATCGCCCAAGCCGCCCGGTATGCCCAAGTTTCATGGCTACGTGCGCGCCATGGTCAACAAATCGCCCAAGCCGCCCGCCTTGTTACAAATGCTTGCCCCCATGTCGCTCGCGGAAGGCGACAGCGTTCGACACCCCTATCCTGAAAAGCCGCTCGTATCGGATGTCTGGAGCAAAGTACGTGAACTGGCTGTCACAGCCGATGACCCCATGCGACCGGCGGGCGCGGATGCGGTCGTGCGTTTTTTGCGCAATGTGAATGAAACCACCTGGCTGCAAATCGTCGCAGACGCAGGGGCATGGAACAGGTATCACGCCGCCCTGCTTCTGGCTGAACCGAAACGTGAACCGGACAAAATAGAACGCGCGAAAAAAATCAGCCGCATGATCTATGGTCTGCCCTGGTGGTTGAGAGAGGCGCATTTTTGGCGGGAAGCGAAAGGCGAATACAAAGAGCAGAGCGAGGCATCAAGTCCGATCATCGCTGAAGACATCACGCCAGAAACGCGGGCACAGGCAGGATTTGGTGAATAAACCCACTGCCGCTGGTACTCCTCTGG
>JFJP01040230.1_pt1 | contig 11613 bp, 14 predicted proteins | sample 431651 | NCBI WGS metagenome assembly JFJP01 (sample SAMN02602958, study PRJNA72255) | Microbial mat metagenome, whole genome shotgun sequencing project. | biome: fresh water; feature: sink hole; material: water; isolation source: purple microbial (photo- and chemosynthetic) mats found in... | reverse complement strand
TTGTTCTTTTTCTTTGTCTTGGTAAATTTTTGAATAAAAGAACATGATTAAACCATTTACAAATAATTGTATGAGCATTACAATAGAGACAGTATAATAATACTTTTTTTCAATCACTAGAATGTTTCCGGAGTTGGTTTTTAATTCTTGCTTTTTTGATTCTTCGAGTACTTGTAAATCTGTTGATAAACTGATATTTATTTTTTCAATATTTGAATAATAATTATTTATTGATTTTAATTGTTCGGGCTGCAATATGTCTCTTTTTGAATTTCTCCAACCACTAGGGTTTTGTTTGATTGTTTCAATAGCTGTTTTAATATCATTTATCCTATTTTCAGCACTTTTTTTTGATTCGTTGATAAGTATATCATATTTGGCTATAATAGTACTTGTATTGTCTGTTTTCTGTGCTTGGCGTTGTGCTAATCCATTGGCAGAAATGAAGTAACTTAGCCCGAAAAAAACAAAACTTAAAATTATAAATCCGATGGCTGTTTTTATGTTTCCTCTTAAACTGGATTTGTAGAACTTTGATAAACTGATATTAACAAGGAATTCAATAATGATAAGCGTTAACCAAGTGAAAATAACAGAATAAAGAACATTTGACAGAATATCAACATACATTGATTTACAATAGTAGTAACCGGCATAAGCTGAAAAAAGAGAAGTTGCCAGTTTAACAATGAGAACAATGGAAATGAAAAAGCCGTATTCCCTGATAAATTCGTGAGCCTTAAAAGTGTTTGTTGCTCTTGACTGAATGTGTTTTTCGAAATTTTTCTGTACGTTTGTCATGATAATAATTATTAGTGAGTTAATATTTATTGTTATGGTCTCGGGGGTGTCTCCCTGGGACCTTTTTATTTTATTGTGCTTGTATGTTTGTTAGTATTAAATAATACCTAGTTTAATATTTGTTTGTCCGGAATAGTTTTTTTTAAAGTGAAAATTTGCAACTGAGTAATTAAATGGAAATCCAATTGAGTAACCGCCACCAAAAGATAAAATAGAATAAATATTACCATAATTATTAATCAATCTTGCAATTTTTGTATTTTGAAAAATTTTGTTAACAGGTAGTAAGAAGCTTACATTTTCTGCTAATTCGAAAGATTTTTCTAAAAATGAATGTAGAATGGAGTATGGAGGGTTTGAAATAATCCATTCAACTTTATTTTTATAATCAAAAAAATCTAAACCTTCAGCAATTTCGCAAAAATCAGAATTATGAGGTAATAAGTTGTAAAAAGCTCCTGTACCTTTACAAGGGTCTAAACATTTTCCAGAAGGTTGCAAAAAATCAATAATTATTTTCGCAATAATTGGGGAGGTGTAAATTATATCTTTTGGATTTGAATCTGATTTGAATAATGTTTTTTGTAATATCATATCATAAGTGTTTTTAAATGGTTGTCTAATACTTCCTTCAATTTCAAAGTTTTTTCTATGTCGAATTTGTATGTAATTACTTTTGATTGTCCACATTCTATTTCATTGCAATATTCATGATTTTGTAAAATGTATTCTATATCTGGGATTCGCTCCCATGGTTGGCAGTCAACGAAATTAGAAAAGCTTGATAAACTTTGACTTTGAGACCATATACGACCGGATACACCTTTATTTTTAAGTACTTCAATTTCTGCCTTTATTGGTTCAATTTGTAATTTTAAGGTTTCTTGTAAATGGTCAAATTCTGGGTCGAATAGTTTTGTAGTTTCATTTGTGATAAGTTGATTTTGTAGGGTTTCTAGTTTTGAATAAAGGTTTTCTAATTGTTCAACTCTATCAGTTTTAGTAACAGATTTAGCCAGATATTTACTCATATATGCGGAAATGTTACGGATTTTATATAGTGCGTGAATATCTGTTGAATTTGGGTTTGTCCAGTTTATTAGCTTGTTTTCTTCGTATACTGCTAACTGTTTTTCTTTGGTTCGCTTGTCATTTGGAAAAGATTTAAATCCGTTTTTAAAGAATTCTTGCATATTCTTAGAGTAAATATCTACATAATTGAAACCTGATTTATTTTGTATTGAATTCCAAACTTTTCTAATATCTAAGTGCTTGATATAAACATTTGTAAGTATATGAAAATGGATATTTCCATTTTCTTGTTTTTCTGCTTTCCAGATATAATCTTTCATTTTCCATGAGCGGCGCGCGGTTGTGAGGAAATTATTTAAAAGCTTGCTTTTAATTTCTTCGTCGGTGTTGTGCTGTTTGGCTGAAAGTGTCAATGTTATGAAAGTTAATTTGAAGTTGATTTTGTTTTTATGTAGTTCGCCTGTATCTTTTACAATCTCTGTTTCAATGTATTTTGATTTAAATTGCTGGCCTAATATTGATTTATTTTTTGTAATGTAAAGTAGAAAATCAATACTTCTTTTTATTCTTTTTCTTGAATGTGTAGAAAGTTCTTGATATTTATTTTCGTTATCTTTTAAATTTTCGAAAGTGCTAATTTGTTTAACAGAAAATCGAGTTATATCCGGTCGCTCAAATAGTGTTATCTGACTGGGTGTCAATGAATAATAAGGTATCATTATTATGTCAGACATAAAAACACGCTGTTGAGTTGTGGGATAAAAGATAAACCAATAAGGAGTCCTGAAACTTTATTTTGAATTTGAAAAGTTGAACTCCTTAGAGAGAAATTAAATACTATTCGTATTTCAGAAAAATTAAGCTTAAACGCTTACTAGTGAAGTCTATTCCGGTGTTCTTGTAAATTGTTCGAACTAATTCAATGAATTTAGACCTTGTAAGGCCAGTATCAATTAACGCAATACCTTCGGAAACTTTATCTAATAAAAAGGGCTGTATTAAAAGAATTCTTGCTTTGCCTTGGCTTATTGGTTCGCCCTTATTGCTGTTTGTTAGCAATATTTCATATAATTGATTTGGTTTGAACTTTTTAGGGTTTTCGATTCGGACTGTCGTGAATACTTCACAAGCAAGTTTATTGTTGTAATTATGAGTAAATGAAATTGCGCTTTGTTCCATGATAACGGGGGTTTTAAAGTTAATTTTTAAATGATATTCCGTATTGTTTTGTTAAATCGTAAAGTGATTTTATAGTAATGGATCTTGAACCTGATTTATAACATGATTCAAATTGCTTACTGCATTGTTCGGAGTTGTATCCTTTGTAAAATTGGCTGAAGCGGTGAAAATATCCCATTCCATTTATACCAAATTCGGAAACAAGAGCATAAGCAATCTTTAGCCAGTCGGCATAATTTGAGGTTATATCTATTCGGTTTATTTCTATTTTAAGGAGTAACGCCTCAATGATATGATTGGATGAAATGAATTTAAAGTATTCAGGAATTTCTACATGAGGCTTGATTGAATAATACTTGTGTTCATAAATTTGAGAATCATAATTTATATAGATTTTTTCATCACTTGAAATAAACATCAACCTTGTTAAATCTTTACATGATTTATCGATATCTACTTGATAATATGTGCGAAAGTAATTTTCTAATGATAGGAATGAGTTAATAAATTGTTCGGGTGTTGTGCTAATTTTAATGATGACTTTTAAACCGTTTCCGCTTGGACTAGTAAAACATGAGAATACATATTTATCATTCTTTAGGCTAATTTTAAGGGCTTCGGGTTCTTTAAGGTTATCAATGTCAATTGAAATGAGGTTTGAAAGTTGATTGAAATTTTTTAAATCATGACCATTGTAGAATGTGGCCGAAGTAGTAATGCATGGGAGTTTCTTTTTCAATTTTGTTCTTTCATCCTTGGTTCTGGCCAGGCGAATAGATGAAATATAATCTTTGAATTGTCCTCTCTCAATTGCTCTCAAAAATCTGGCAATGTCAATTTCAAGTGGTTCGCGATCTGCTATGTTTCGAAAATAGGAAACTATAATGCCGCTAGGCTGGTAAGCTTGATATGATATCATCATTATAAGGGGTTTTTATTGGTTAAATTGTTAGGCCTGATTTGCTTATTATTTCATTTTTGAGCTTGTTTGCTGGTAATGAAAAATTGAAAGATGGAACTTCAACATTAATTAAAGCTTCAATTGAAACATTTAGCGACTTAGCAATAATTGCAAGTTTTAAACTGGGAATTTCAAGTATATCCGTTTTGTTTGCGTTTAGCCAGTTTGAAAAGGTTTGTACTGAAATTTGTAAACATTTAGGAAGTTCTTTTTTAATTGTTCGCGAAATGTCAGCAGGTTTAGAATTGATAATTTCTAGAATCTTGTATTTTCTATCCTCATAGAAAAAATTATCTAGTCTTAAAATCTTATCAAATAACTGTGTAAATTCTTGCATAGTAGATTAAATTAGTTGTAACTTAGAATAAATAACTAGTACAAATATATAATATATTGGAATCAAAAACCAAGTAAAATGTAATAATAATTCTAGGATAATAGAAATTAATTTACTAACTAAATATATATCAAAATGGTACGACTAGAAAAAAATATTAAAAAATTCTTAAAGGATCGTGGAATCCAATTGAAAGATTTTGTTGAGGCTATAGGAATAAGTCAGGCAAATATTTATAATATATATGAAAGGAATTCAATAGAAACTAAGTACTTAGAAAAAACAGCAGAGATTTATAAAGTACCTATATATCATTTATTGCTTGATGAAAATTTAGAGAAGGTTAATAAAGAAATTGAAAATAGTAGAATTAAAGAATTAACGAAAGATTTAAAACATTGTAGTAAAGAAGTAGATTTACTTAGGGAGTTATTGGATAGTAAAAATGAAATAATAGATAATTTAAGGGGTAAATAATAAATGAAAATGTATACAAAGCATATAAATAGTAGGTTTGAAGGTTATTTAAGGATTTTTTTCTTTCTGATAATTGTGTATTTCTATTTTGTTCTTTATGTGGTTGTAATTAACTGGGTTTCAAATGAGTTCCACAAGTGCCAAAATGATTGTAAAGTTTTAATATGTAAAATGTATGAATGTCAAGGGATTGAACAATTTAGGAAAGTTCTATTTGTTGTTTCTTGTCCTGGGCACTTTTCTTTTATATTATATTGATAATCAGTCAATATATTTATTGGGGATTTGCTTAGTGCCAGTAAAAGTGCCAAGCTTAATTGATTTGGGTATAGTGAAAAATGATAATGATAGTGTAGTCCTTCCTTTTAAGCTTGCTAAGCTTAATAATCAAAACAATGATTTAACTAAAAAATGGTACATTGAATTCTGGGCATGGTCTTATGCAGAAAATAAACTAGTTAGAAAAAGATTGTCAAGTATAAATAAGTATAGGTCTATAGTTGAAAGAAATAATTATGCCTATATTGCTATAAAGGAATTGAATAAATATTTAGAATCTGGGGCTTGCTTTGATAAAATGAAGCTTAGAAAATTAAAAGCTATTGAAGAAATTAAAAAAGTTAAAGAACACATAAATATTATTGATTATTTGAACAAAGCTCTTGAAATTAATTATAATAAATATAATGGGCGAACGGCTTCAGACAAAAAACATGATATTAAAGTTTTTAGTGATTTCGTTAAATTCAAAAAGTATGAAAGTTTTTCTTTTGATGATTTTAAGAAAACAAATTGCATAGAGTTTCAAAAATATCTATTGAATAAAGGATACTCGGGTAAAACTATTAATTGTAGAATGAGCACAATTAGCACTTTTTATAATGAGGCTGTAAAGGAAGAAATAATTTTAAAAAATCCATTTGAAGGAATAGACAGGATAAAGGAAGTAAACACAGGTATAAACAAAGCGTTGAATGATGAAGAAATAAAGAGAGTGAAAAATGTTATTCAAGAACGGTTCCCGGGGTTGTGGCTATCTTGTATGCTTATGTTTTACTGTTTTCTTCGACCGAACGAAATCAGACAAATTAAAGTTAAGAATGTAGATTTAATCAATAAAAAGATTTTTGTAAATTCAATTGTTAGCAAGAATAAGAAATCAAATAAAATTGATATACCAGTACCATTGATAAGGGAATTGAAAAATTATTTAAAGGATGAACTATTGAATGATAAATATTTAATAAGTGCTAGTGATGAAACTAGTTATAAAATGTGTGGGCGCAATACTTTGAGGGACAAATATAATAAATGTGTTAAGGGTTTGAATTTGGATAGTGATACAACTTTTTACAGTTGGAAACATACAGGGGTTGTTAAAGCTTATCAAGCTGGGATTGATATAAAAGCACTACAAATACAGGGGCGATGGCATACTATAGACATGATGGATAAATACTTGAAATCTTTAGGGCTTATTGAAAATAAGAATTTTACTGATAGAATGAACAATATAGAAATATAGAAAACTATATTAATATAAAGTTACCTTAAGATAAAATTAATTGGCTGTGATAATTGAATCAATGTAGCCTTGTGTATTTTTATTAACACGTTCTCCGATTATTCCGCTTATCTGATTGGTATCAAAACCATTTATAGAAAGTTTTTTTATGTAGTTATGTCTGAATAAATGTGTTGTTACTTCTTTCTCACCAATTCGAATATCTTTATAATATCGTAAGCGGTTAATGAATGCAGAGTTGTAGTAACTGTAAGACCTGATAAACAATGGTAATGTATTTAATTGAAATGCAGAATAATAAGTTTCATTCAATAAGCTAGAATTTATAGCTCTTGGGTTTGAAAATTTTTGGGTGTTAATTAAAACGGTGTTGGTGTCTATTTGGGTAATTCTTGAATATTCTATTAATTCATTTATTCGAAGGCCTGTATTATACAGGCTTTCGAATATCATAAATGAATAAATATCGAACTTTCGTGTTTCTTCTAGTATTTGTAAAAGAATAGAATCTATATCGAATTGATTTAAAATCATCTTGAAAAAAAGGTAAATTAAGGAACAATAAAATATGCACCGGAATTAGTATTCTGCCAAGCAGAATTATCGTTTATAAGTGGAATATTCGAACCATCTTTATACTTTGAGCAAATGTAATCTTGTTGCATCCATACTTGATTTCCATACTTAATGCAGGGATATTCATTGTTGTCTAAGTCTGTGAATTTATTTATTAAATTGGCATCATCCTTAAGGAATCTTACACAATAACCGCCTTTAAACCAGTAGTTGTTGAAAGAAAAACCATTGCTTGCAAGCCCGATATTAGGTATAGATACATATTGTTCAATTATTGCTGGCATTAGCCACATTGCCCACATTTGCCTTTTATCCCAATAATTTCCATTATCTTGTCTACCTCCGGAAGGAATAGCATAAAATAAAGCAGTATTTAAAAATTCATATAGAGATGGATTCCAATGAGCTGAACCAGATTCACATATTTTATGAGCTAACATGTAGTTGCCTCCAAGATAATCAATAAGAATATCTAAATCCGCTCTGGAAGGAACATGCCAACCATTAGGGGCGAATAAAGGATTAGTAATACAAGGTCCATTATAAAGATAACCATACAAAGGCGAAAATACAGGCGGTGGAATTGGTTTTGTGTAATCAAAGTATTGAGGTTTTGAAGTTCGGTTTGTTTTGGTATCGTAATAAATTGAAGTTAATTTTATTTGTTCGCCCGGATTGGCCGAAATTAAATTCGCCTGAAATGCTTGAGCATCTTGAACATTATCAAAATAAGTAATATCAAATTTCAATGTAACCACATTGAATTGAATAATAAATAATTTCAATGTATTAGGGTTCGAAACTGGTTGTTCTATATTAAAGTCCATAGGATAAGATTTAAAAATGTTAATTATTTAATAATAGCAATGCCGTCAATTATTCCAGCATCATAAGCGGCTTGATTGATTGAAATAGCGTTTGTTCCGGAGGCAGTGGAATAAAGTCTTAATTCCTCAAAGTTTACCGAACTATTGATTATTGACTTATTTAAATTAAGCCTTAGAAATTCGCTTAACATTGATTGTTTTCTTGGGCGGTTCTGCAAAGTGAATTCTAAAACGGGCTTTAATTGCTTAAATATTTTGATTGCAAAAGAAACATTTGCCCGGTGGGCTTCTTGTGCTGGTGTTTGTGGATTGGAGACATTAACAGCCTTTTGACGTATTACATTAGTGCCTTTTAAACGATACATTGTAACATTGCCAAGGCTTCCATTTAATGTGCCTAATATCCCTGCTTTACCTGTTGCCATATGAATTGGATTTTAGAGTAAATAATAACTAATTGAAAATAATTATAATTGAGTTACAGAAGCTTGACCTGAATTAGAATAATTGCTTTTAACAAAAAAGGAATAAAAGTAATTTGCTGAAGGGTCAGAGCCTTGATTTATAAACGTTGAAAATTCACCAATAGATCGAGAAATATTGGTTAATTGATAACTAAAATTTTTATTTACAGAATTGTATGTTACTAAACAAAATAAGTCAGAATTAGATTGATTTGCTATTATTGAAGTGCTCCAAGTGAATTTTAAATTATTTATACCAGACTGCAAATTTTCAATATTAATGGGAGTGCTGTTAAAACAATTTCCTGATACTTTGAAATTTGAAGGAATAAACAAACCGTTTACAATTGAATGATTTAGATTTAAAGACAAAAATTCATGGTATGCTTTCCTTTTTGATGTTCTATAATTTAATGATTTGTATAAAACGGGTTTAATTTGCTTGTAAGCTTCAATTAACGGTAAAATGTTTTTTCTATTGGCTTGCTGGGAAGGTGTTTTTGGGTTATGTACCTTAACAGCTTTAGCCCTAACTACCATTGAACCGTTCATAGTATAAAATGTAAGGTTGTGGATACTGCCTCGGGTTCTGTACTGATATGAATTTAAAGAGAAGCTCATAAACTGATAAATTAAAAGTGAACATACAAAAAAGCGGTTTGTAAACCCCCTGAATACAAACCGCCTTATAAAAAAGATGCTAATTATTGAACACTACCGGCCAAGTCAGAGCCAGCAATACCCTTTCCAGTTCTTAAGCTGGTTGAAGCTTTTTTACCGTCTGCACGTACAACGAAAGCATAAGTTTGCAATTCTTTTCCAACCATGGTAGCAGGAATAGTTAAGATGTGGCTTCCAGCGGCTCTTGTAACTGTATCTGGCAATACAAGAACTTCCTTAGAAACTGGTTCAATTACAGTAATAACAACTTTATCAGTTGCTAATTTGTTAGAACCATCGGAATCATCTGACCAATTAAAAGCTAAATGATTATTAATGCTAGTTGTGGCCATTGTAATGTTCGGATTTACCAAACTGCCTTTAGCAACGTTTAATTTCTTCCAATCAACCCCGGTTTTATCAACGCCATTGTTAACATTGTCAGACATAAAAGCATTGTATGAGCTATGCTTGGCTTGTTTTTCAACGAAACCAACATTAACAGCGCTGATTAATGCCTGGTACCATTCCAAAGTATTTTTAAAAGCGGTTCTTTGGTCTAACTGCTGGGTGCTTTGCTTGTCATTGTATGAAGCAGGCATTTGTTTTACTATATTCTGTCCACCTACAACAGAACCAACAATTGCTCCTACTTTTCCTTTAACGGGACCTAATATCCCACCGGTTAATTTTCCCATAATAAAATAATTTTAAAGATTTAAACTGAAATTTCCAACAATATAAAAAGATGAGTAATAAGCGGTTTTAATAATGTAAACGCCTTTTAATAGATAATAGCTTATTTGATTTAATAAAGCGATTGAAAAGAGTTTACAAGCAATTAAAATGAAAATTAAAATAGCAGAACTTTTTAAAAAGAAACTTGTAAAAAGTTTTAAAGTTTTTTCTTTTGAGTTTCCGGGCTGTTGCCGTAGCGGCGGCAATTGTCGCCAAAGTTTTCTATACACCAACTTCAAACTGCCAACGTATAATGAACGGACAAACAGCGAAATTAAAAGCAAAAATCTACTTAATTTTTTTTTCGAGTTCATCACGTAAATGATTTAAAGTGTCAGTATTTTCCAACATGGTATTGATAAATTTTTCAATTACCTGATTTTTGAAGCTGTGAAATTCATTTTGCAAAACTTTTAATTCGGTCTGCATCGAATTTCTATCAACCAAAATGATTTGAAATGTTTTTATTGAGAAGTAAAAAAGAAGTGATAACGCAAGGGCAACGCCCGAAGTGTTGATAATCATTTCAAAAATTGCTGTCTCCATATTCAAATGTCATAATGTCAAAATACAAGTCAAATATATGACATAATAACATTATAAACAAAATATAATAGAATTTAAATTACAAGATACTGGAAGTATGGAAATGGAAGGAATAAATAAAGCCTTGCGAAGCAAGGCTTTAACTGAAAAATTGATTACATGACTAAAATAGGAGGATTGTAAATTTTTAATTCAATTGCTTTTTGAATACATTTTTTTTCAGTACGGCTGTAAATTAAATCAGTACCATATTTTAACTCTATTTCATCGAAATCAATTCGTAATAATTGATTTGATGTATTTTCGTGAGTGTAGAAAATAAACAGTACAATTGATTGTTTGAATTTATTATCATCTCTGAATGAAATTTCTATATTGTCAAGGCTCAAATACCTATTAACAATAATTTTCAACCTGATTAGAGAATCGAATACATTAATTTGTTTTTTCATAGTTGTAAATATTAAATTTATAAATGTAAATAACTGATAATTAATAAAATATGTTCCACGTGGAACAATAAAAAGCTGATTTCTAAGGGGTTCGCACACAAAAAAAACAGCTGAAAACAAAAGAAAAAAAGGAAAAAAAAAGAAAGCTTTCCGAACAATGGAGACAGAAAAAATATGCAAGGTTTTTTAAAAAAAATATTAACTATAGGGCATAGCCTATATTTATTTTAAAAACCTTTGGCAGTAAGGCAATAAAAACCAAAATAACAATTAAAAAGGGCTTTTATTGACTTGCTGACCTTGCATATTTTTTTCTGGCGGAATTATCTTTGCTGCCTTTTATTTTTATTTTTTTTAAATCAAAAAATTCCATTGAACTGTATTATCAAATAACCTAAAATGTTTGCCTGGACGCAGGGGCGGCCACGATGTTTAAAAGAAGAAAAAAGTACCCTTTCTAGGGGGGTGGGTGGGCGTTTGCTGTTTTAGAATGTTGCGAGGTACATTAAAGCCTGAAAGGCTTAGTTGAACGTGTGGGCGTGTATCTGCGCTTACTGGGAGTGGCTATTTTGCATAATATACATTATAGGAACGGACGTTTTTCAGGACGGTTCTATAATGCATATTATGTAAATATAGCTTTCTGCCGTCTGGGTGTGTTGTGTCTTTCAAATTATCAAAGAATGTTTTTGTATTTATTTTGTGTTGCTCTTTTTCAGAGCAACTTTAAATAAATACAAAAACATGTTTAAAATTGAAATTACTTTCAAATATAATGACAGTATTTTTTAAAGACTTTATTATTTAACAAAAAAAAATCAATTGAAAAAGGCAAATAGTAAAGGCTTTAATACTGGCGTTATATTTGAAATTTCAATTTTAAACGCCTTATATTTTCATTTTTTAAATTTTCTGGATGACTTGAACAAATTAATATCAAATCCATTGTTTTTTTTATGCCAATTCAAACGACATTCATTTGAGCAAAATACTTGTATTTTGCTGTAAGGTTTAAAAGTTGTATTGCAATGTTTACAG